>Ga0255768_10007382_pt1 | contig 10320 bp, 9 predicted proteins | sample 071ome_33_FD_179983 | JGI IMG/M metagenome (GOLD analysis project Ga0255768, IMG submission 179983) | Coastal salt marsh microbial communities from the Groves Creek Marsh, Skidaway Island, Georgia - 071412AT metaG (version 2) | ecosystem: Environmental > Aquatic > Marine > Intertidal zone > Salt...
GTAGATAAATTAATATATAGACTCTTTGATTCTTTGTTATTAACTGTACCAATCTTAGTTTTATAGTTGTCTAATAAATCTAACTTGATTTCTTTTCCTAATTTCATTCATAATTTCTTTCATATATTGTTATTTTTAAAGTTTGTAATACAATTATAATGATTGTGTCGCGAAATGTCAAATTTGGGGCATAAAAAAACCCACTATAGTAGCGAACTTTAGTGGGTAATAAATTGTCCGTAGACAATAACGGTCCTAATCCGTTAAATTAAAGAGGGTTAATCTTATAATTCTTTTCATATAGAATAAATATTATATAAAATAAAAACTCCATCTTTGTTTTTTAGGTGGTTTCTGGTTGTACGATTGTAATCCCATTTGGGGGCCATGTCCACAAAACAGAAATCTCTTTTCTATTAACTTTAACTTTATGTTTATTTACAATTTCTGTTCTTCTTTCTAATTCACCATTAGAATTAAATTGAGTAATCCATCGAGGAATCATTTCACTTCTACCAATATATTGTTTAGGGTTATTTGTATAAATAGAAGCGTAAAATATTTCATCACTTCTCATTTCACCCTTTGGTAAAGTTACTTTAATTCCCTTATTATTAACCCATTCAACTTTAGCTCCTTGTAAAGGCCTATCGATATTGTTACTTTTCGCAGAAACGTAAACAGTTGTAGTATCTGCATTTAAACGTATCTTATTACTAGATTGAGTTGATTCATTAATAACTCTTTTTACAATTCTACGTAAATCAGATTCAGTAAGATTAATAACCGTTCCGTTTTTTCTAATTCTCATTTTTTCTAATTATTATTATTTAATAGATTCGTTTAAGTCATAAATTTTACTAATATCCGAATTAAAATTATCTAAACTAAAATTAGTATTTAATAATTTATCTTTAACTTTTAAAAGTTTATCCTTCAGATCCAAATCAGAATTCTCATTTAATTTATTATCGATAGTGTCAATACACTCTCTTTTTAATTTATTAAATGTTTTTTCTTTATCTTCATTATTACCATTAAGAACTGTTTTAATAATTTCTTTTTCTGATTCAGAAATTTTAGAATATCTAGAATTAAATTTATTTACCGCCAATTTTGTCAATACACTAGGTGGTAAATCAATATTTTCCGTAACAACTTCTTCAGTCTCTTCTTTTTCTAACATTACTTTAATAATGTTATTAATAGATTCATTTATCTTATTAATATTAGAAGGAGTTTTTTCTGTGTTTACTAAATAAAGTACATCTTTATAAAAAGAATCATTTTCTTTTACTATTTTATTACCCTTAAGTAATTTTAAAAAGAATTCGTTACCCTTATTAATGTGAGTTTCATTTAAAGTCTTTAATAGGGAAATGTTTTCTTTAACATATTCTCTCGCCTCAACAGAATCATCAAACTTAGTGTTTTGTAAATTACTATAGATTAAATACTGATCCTTTAATGTTTTATTCTCTTTGATTGTTTTTAAAAACTTAGAAAATAGTTTTTTACCCTTATCATTTTTTTTAATTACTGATTCTATAACTAAATTTTTAAAGGTATCTTTAATATTACCAAAATTATTCATGTTCTTTTTTATTAATAAATATTCTAAATTTATAAAAAAGTTCTATTTTGTTAAATTATCGATTTCTTTTGTTATATCACTAATTTTGGAGTTAAGTATTTCAGTATCCTTTTCTACATCATCTAAATCAAATACTCTATCATCTTTATCTAAACTTTCCATAAGTCTATTAAGATATATTCCTTGATATTTCTTAACTTTTTCTTCGTATTTTCTTTTTTCTTGTTCTAATAAAAGGTTATCTGTTTTCTTAATTGATTCCTCTGTAGCTGCTGGTTCCGCTGCGGGTTCTTCACCACCGCCTGTGTCTGCACCAAACCCACCTAAGTCACCACCAGTATCACCTCCGAATCCACCAGCTTCTTCTCCACCAGCTTCTTCACCCCCCTCTGCAGGTGCACCACCTGTTAAGGCGGAGAAATCACCATAAAGTTTATCCACTCTGTCGAATATACCAGTTTTCTTAATTATGGTTGCAGTCTGTTCCATCTCAGCTGCGGCAGCTTTTTCTAATCTTTGTTGTTCTAAGTCATTTCTGATTTCTTCTTCTGACATACCTAAGATTTCTTTTTTACCTCTAGTCATAGACATTGCACCAAACCCATTTCCTGCATCAGATACTGCGTCCTTATAAAGTGTAACTTTTAATTGTGTTTGTTCTATCTTTAACATCTCTGCCTGTGTAGAAGGATTATTCAGAGTTAATGTAAAGTTTTCTAATTCATCCTCCAACCCTAAAATATATAAATGGATAATCGCAATCTTATTCAACTCCTGTAACATAGATTGTTGTATCCTATTAATAGTTCTAGCAAATCTAATATCTTGTAACGCTAAGTTTTTTCCCTCACCATTGGCTTCCTCAAACCCTAAGAATGGTTTTGGTACTCTAAGTGCAGTAAATAATTTTTTCTGTAGATATTGAATATCTGCAATCTCAGATAGGTTAGTTGCACCTGGTAATGTGTCTATTGGTGATGGTGCGTTCGCATCTCTAACAGGGATAAAGTAATCTTGATCTTGTGCCATTTGATTATATCTAGTATCTATTTGTCCTGTATTCTGATCGATGACAGGACTTCTTTTAAAGTTGTTAGCGATTTGATTAACGTATGCAGGTACATCCTTTTCATCGATATTACCAACGAAGATTTTAAATATCCTTCTTTCTGGTGCTCTTGTTACTCTATATATTAACATTGCGTCTTCAGAAAGTAATAATTGTTTCCATATCCTTCTTGCTTTCTCCAACATAGAAGTACCATAAGGTAATCTTCTATCATCACCTAATAATCTAAAGTGTGCAATTTGCCAAGCATTAAATTCAATATCTCTTTGTCCCCACACAAACTTAACTGGGTTAAATTTATCTTGTTCCGCATTTACAGAGTTTTCACCAAAACCTGCATTTTCTTTTCTACTAATTTCTATGTTAGGTAGTTGTTTTACACCAGTAATACCATCTTCACTATCAATGTTCAAATAAAGGAAATCATCACCATATTTACATACGTTTCTTGTCCACATTGGTAATGATGTGTGTATATCTAATCTATTAAAAAATAAATCCTCTAATATTCTTCTAACTCTTCTACTTTCAGAAAATATATTTATTACTTTATTATCAGCATTTAACGTAGTAGACTCTTCCATCATAATATCTAAAGCCGCTGCGATTTCTGGGAAAAACTCCATCCCCTCAAAATCTGCATAAGACGCTAATCTCGTTGTCTCATAATAAATTGAATGTTGGTAAATTTCATTATCTACCTTTTGCCATTGATTCGCTAAATAAGCGTCTTGTTGTCTTTTTAACTTCTCATAATCATATTCTTCTTTAGATTTAGTTTTTAGAAGTTCTTTATCATTTATAGAATATCTAGACTTATTCTGTGGTCTGTTTACCTCTGGACCGAATAAGTCATTTAATTGTTGAAATATCGTTTTTCTTGCCATTTTATTAAATATACTTTGTTACTATTATAATAAATATCTAAAAAATCTAAATACTATTTAATTCCGAATAACCAATTATATTCTCCGTTATCATTATTGCCATTATTCGATTGTTTTGGGTGATACGTTGGTGTATTTGTATAAAAAGGATTTACGTGTTGTTGTTCATTAAATAAAGGTTTAGTTTCTTTATTTGAGACATTAACCCAACTCTCTAACATTGCCTTAGTTTGTTTCTCAACTTGTTCTAATTTCTTAAAAGAAGTTTGTATTATGAATATCGCCATAGCGTAAGCCATAATGATATCATCGTGATAACCCTCCATATGATCGGGTCTACCACCTTTATATACAAAAGTTCTAAGTTCGGATATCATTCTTTGTGAACGTATAATGGTTTTATTTTCTCTAATATGTTCTTCTAATTCAGAAACCATTTGTAAACGAGTATTACCAACATTAAATCCAGGTACTTTATCTCCTTGTTTATATGCGGTTTTTGCGTATTTTTCGGATAATTTTCTACTTTTTGGGTCATCATAATGTAGATGTTTATATTCCATTTCTAAAAGTTTTAATACCGTTGCAACACCCATACCACCCGTAATATCTACTACAGTATATGCGTTATACATATTACCATACTTATAAACTATTTCCGCTAACATATCTGGTGGTAGTTTATATTTAAATTCTGCAACTTGTTCTAAGTTTTCAAAGTCTAATATCGCAATAGTAGAACTATCTTTACCATCACCCCTACTAACATCAACACCCATTATGTATTTATGTCCCACTTCAGGTTGTTTCCATATCCACATACTTTTTTCTACCTCAGACGCAAATTCTGGATCTTTTACAAAGTTTTCTTCGTGATATGTAATATATTCATCGTCTACCACATTACCCCCTGAACCAATGAATGAAACATCAAGTTCTTGTGCAATCTTCTTAGGGTCACCCATATCTGCCGCCATCTCCTCATACCAAGGGGATAATGGTTTCCACCCATCTTTTACCATAACTTCATAATACTCTATAGTAGATTCATCAGTTTCATATATATTATCCATATATTCCCAACGTAATTTAGTTCTACCAACAGTATCACACACTATCTTTTCTTCTTTTTCATCTTCACCCCTAGTCCAGTAAAGTCCTCTGTTATATCGGATATCTTGGTACCACTTCATTTCTACTATGTTGAAGTTGTTGTCACCTGTTTTAGATTTATCGTAAGTTTTATAATATAATGGATCCATACCATTAGGTGTAGATATTAATGCAATCTTACCACCTGTACCTAATGAAGCTAAAGCTGCACCGAATACTTCTGCACCATTATCGATGAAGGCTGCCTCATCCATAACTAAGAATGTTGGTGTAAAACCCCTTAATGCGTCTTTAGATGTTGCTAGTGCTCTAATCTCACACCCATTTGATTTTAATTTAAGATGTCCTTTTGAGTTAATCTCTAAATAATCAGAACCTTCATTTAACCCCCACACCCAATATGGTATCTGATCTAAAAAGTCTTTAACCTTTTTTAAGAATTCTTGTGCCAATGTCTGTTTGTTGGCTAGTATCAGTACTTTATGTGGGTTATCTGGATCACCAAACGCAGTTTTAACTGCAATATATGCTGCGGTAGTTGTAGACACACCAGCCTGTCGAGGCTTAGTCACCAAATTACGATTGTGTTCTTCATAAGATTTAATGATTTCTTTTTGTTTGTAAAATAACTTAAAAGGAACCATTCCCTTTTGTGTTAAATCAAATGTCTTTAAAAACGTTTCTATCGCATATGATGGATCACCTAAACAACGGGCAAATATCTTTAATTGTTCCGCTCTATCCATAATTCTTTTTTATATAAATATGGTTAAATGGTTAAAATGCGACAGTATTACCTTCTTCCCACGCTTTGTAGTTTGGACCTAACTCATAAGTAACATTGTTACCGCCACCAACTTTTTGTATGATACCTGCCTTATTAACTGCACTCCAAAAAGTAGAGTGTTGACCCCTACCATAGTGACTACCAATATAATTTAAAAACCCTCTTTTAGTTTTTTGTGGTACATCCTTCATATAATTTATTAACTCTCTAACCATAGTTTCTTCACCCCTCTTAAATGTATATCCTTTATGTTTTGGTATTAATGTTAAACCATTTTTTTCTGCAAAACCTTTAACTATAGAATTGACAGACTCAAACTTACGACTACCCATTTTATCTTTTAAAATCGAAGCTTGTCTAATCGCTTCTTTAGGTTCATATTGTCTAAATAAATCCTCTACTGCGTCATATATTAATCCATCACCAACCTCCGACAAAGTTTTCATTTTATCACTACGATAATGCCAAGGAAATAATTCATCTAAATTAATAATTGCCTTTAGTTTTTGGTAACCGTTTCTATCACTACCAACTATCATATCTAACTCCCTTTCAATAACTAAATCAAATAGAGAAGGTATTCCTTTATGTGTACCATGTAAATTCATCCAATGACCACCCAATTTCGGAAGAATTGTATATCTAAACCAATCATAGATTTTTTTACTATGTTCCATCATACGAACATCAAAACCAAAGTCTCTAAAATAAACATCTAATGCGTCAAAAGGTCTTAAATTTTTAACCCTTTCGAAAAACATATTTAAAAAGCGTTCTTCTTTAGGGTGTAAATTATCTTCTACTATCCTACTTAATTGACTTTCTGTTAGTTTAATCTTCATATTATAAATTACCTAATACATTATAATTTAAATGTTCCTCAACCTTTGTTGAGTTGGGATAGAAATAACCCATATCAGGTGTTTGTAACATTTCATCCATACAATACAAATAATCTTGAATAACATTTAAAAAGTAATGTTCTTGATATTGTGGAAATTCTCCTTGACAATCTAAATAGTTAAGGTTGTACTCCATAAATTTATCCGTCACATCAAACTTAAGTATATGTTTATCAGAACCACCTTCTTTTTTTGATTTTACCATATCCCATTCACCTTCAGAACCAATAATTGGGATTATATCATTTTTCATATCCCTAAACAATTCATCTTCCGCCGCAGATTCATATGCCCATCTATAAAAATTTTCTAATTCACTTTTTAAATCATTAAACATACTTTCGTTATCTATCAACTCACCCAATAAACTATTATCTTCTAACATATCTTCTCTTAAACCACTTTCATCTGGGTCTTCATCATAATCTAAAGGTTTTCCAATAAAATCATTTTCTTTAATATATTCTTTTATATGTTGTAAAGATTTTTCGTCTAAGTTATCCCACACATCACTATCAAAATCTACATCAAACCAACCATATAACTCTGACCAATCTTCACCTAACACTCTTTCTGCAATATCTCTATCATCTTTATTAAATAATATTGAAAAATCGCTCCAATAATCACAAATTAAATATATTTTATCCCCTTCCATTTGAATATCACCATAAACAGATTTAGGTTCTTTACGTTTATTCTCTTTTGATGGGTGTATGATAAATGTATCTAATGTATAATATTTATCTAACCACCCACTACTGTCTAATAAGTTAATAGTCTCATCTGAATAAAAATTATTTCTTAAGAAACTATCCCCATCTCTAGAATAGTCAAAAGGATCTTCACCAATTTCATTGGTTATAAAATTCCATATACCGAAAACTCTTTCTTTAAATGTAAAACTATCTGCACCTAATAAACTTTCTAGTTCTTCAGCTAAATCATAAACCTCTACATCCCCGTCATATTTATTCCATAATCTACTTAGTATCTTATTAAATAATTTTATTTCTTGTGGTTCTAACATTATTTGTTTTATTAATAAATATTGGTTTAAAATAAAAAATCCCACCTATGTGATGGGATTAATTATATAATAAATTTTATGTTTATAAATATTTATGAAGTTTCGCTACCGTATCAAAATCACCGTTGTCTAATGCGTCATCTATTAAATCTTGTATTTCTCTAGGTGACATCTCAGAATAGTCAACTTCTTTAGGTTGTGGAGATAACATAGGGTCTTCTTCACCTTCATCACCTAAGTTATCTAAGATATCATCCATATCATCATATCCCGTATCATTAAATATATCATCTAACCCTTCTGACGGATCTTCTTCGTGTAAGTCTTTTAGTGTTTGGATAACTTCTTTACACTTTTGACTACCACTTAAAATCTCTTTCATAAATTCGTGAAATTGTTTCGCAGGTAACTTAGTTAATTCTTGAAATAACCATTGTTTCATATCATAGTTTTCTGCACCTACACAATCTAAGAATTTTTCCCACATACCTGGACCTAATCTCATTCCCCAAATCTCACCTTCTACAGTGTCTGCTCTTTTAATTACTTCCGCTTGTTCCTCAAAATCTAAATGTCCATCCGCCCAATTGATTGCGGATAACTCTAATGTCCCTTTAATTAATTCATGTACTAATAGTGGGAATATCCACGCTTTTGCAACTACAACAGGAATTTCATCACCTTCTTCCACATTAACTTTTTCCATTTCTTCTTCTTCATCAGAATCTTCAGGTTCTTCAGCTTTTCTCCATTCTATTTTTTCGACACCACCAGCTTGTCCACCCATTGTAGTGTCAGGAATAATCCAATATTGGAAATCTGCCAATGACATAAGTTTACCATAAAGTCCCATAAGTCTAGGATCAATAGAATCTAATTCATCTGCAACCATATGGAAAATATAGTGTCCTTTTTTAGAAGCCCCTTGCATCAAAGCATTTATAACTCTTCTTTTATCAACTTCCATTTCCAACTCCTCCATTCTTTGTGCACTTTTTGGTGCTTTTGGTGTATCAAAGTCAGAACCATAATCTTCTTCATCTTCATCGTCATCACCCTCAAAACCTAAGTCTGAACCTGGAGGTGAAAGAGTTGCCTCTAACATTTGATCAGGAATATCAAACTCTTCAGATACAATATCAATCGCCAATTGTTCTAATGCGTCCTTATGTCTCGTTTCAATTTGACTAACCTCACTCATAATCTGAAACATTTGTTGCATCATCATTGGACTGATGTTTTGTACTCCATGATATCTTTTAACCTTACTAATAATCTCTTTAAATCTTTTACTCGCTAATTTCTCAGAGTAATTTTGCGATTCAGATCCAACAGGAATTGATTTACTCTTACCAAAAATATGTTCTCCACTTCTAAGTTTACCCTCTAAATCTGGATTCATTCTTTCAGGATGTTCAGGATCGTACTCAATTGCTTCAACGATTCTATTAATTCTTAATTTTTCATTAAGAACTCTTTTAGTAACTTCGTTTATAATATTTTTTCTTTTCATAATAATTATTTTATTAACCATATACTACAGATGTCCACATAAGGAAAGCCTCTTTAGCTAATTTTTCGAACACTCTTTGTACATTTCTTAATTCATGATTACCATCGGTATTATCAATTCTTTGTAAAGCCGCCCTAATTAATACATCTCTAACCGCTTGTTTCTTTTCTAATAAATACTGTATAGTTTCTAATTGTTGTGTCATAATATCTATCTGAGAATCATTTTCACCATCCTCATTTTCGTATTCTAACTCTTCTATTTGTCTTTCTATAGACTCAGGATCTTGTTTCTGTCCATATAACCATCTATGTAAATCCTCTGGTGCCCAGTTTAACATAGGAGAACACCCAAACATATTAATAACACCACTTTCTCTAAGTTTTTCCAACCAACCTACAATAACGCTAAATTCTCTTCTATTTAATTCAGGTACAATATGTAAATTACGTCCTCTGTTTTCGTTCATTGTTTTTTTAGAATTTATATATTCCATTAATTCACCCTTTTTCATTTTAGGGTTAACAGATTCTTTTCTTCTATGTTTACTATAAATGGATCCTTTATACCCTATTGAAGAAGTACAAATCGCTGCAGCAGATTCATCACCCTTTTCTTTAGATACTTTATCAAAGCAACGTTCCCACTTTTTTGTGTGTATTTTACTTTTCTTTTTCTCTTTTTCGAGTAATATTTTTTTTACGATTTGACTTTTTTTCATTACTTTTTGTTTAAGAATCTTTTAAATAGGTCTTCGGTTGATTCATTAACAGTTATAGTTCTAACAACACCCTTATCATCTTTAACTCCCACAGTTTCACCTCTTTTAACTTTATCCGTCTCTAGATCATTTGTTAGGTTTGATGCGTCGTCATAAACATTCATTTGTGTTACCTCATCTAATGAAACATCATCATATACTTCTAAACCAACATTTGATTGTAATGGTACGTGTCTCATATAGATATCTGGATATTCTTTTGCCAATCTCCTCATTATATGGTCAGGATTCTTTCTAATATATCTAATAACCGCACCACTCATATCATCACCATACTTACCAAATATCTTTTCAATACCTTTTTCTCTAGGTGTTGGTTTAAAATCTCTTTTACTATAAGTGTCTCTCATCTCATAGTCTTCATCTAAATAATTTTCCATCAACTTACGTCTAGTCGCTCTCTTAATTTCAGATTCGTAAATTTTAATTTTCTTTCCCATAACTTATGTGTTTATTGTTTCTTTTTCATATATTATTACCATATCTTTTTCATAAAGTTTATCTTCTACAGAAGAAATTTCTTCCCCAAATGAAAAATATAATCTTTTTTCTGGATACTCATCATATCCTTCCATATTTTCCCAAGCCATTGCAACGATTCCGTCAACTGCGTCCCACATTGCAAATGAGTCAGATTCTTGTAC
>Ga0255768_10007393_pt1 | contig 10313 bp, 9 predicted proteins | sample 071ome_33_FD_179983 | JGI IMG/M metagenome (GOLD analysis project Ga0255768, IMG submission 179983) | Coastal salt marsh microbial communities from the Groves Creek Marsh, Skidaway Island, Georgia - 071412AT metaG (version 2) | ecosystem: Environmental > Aquatic > Marine > Intertidal zone > Salt...
CCCAGTTCCTTTTGCATATTCTCCTAACTTTGATAAACTATCAATTGATAAATTTTTCCATGTTTCAACATCTTTGGAACCATAAAGATTTAATCTTATTGATGAGCAATTCATCTCAGCAGCAGTATCTATCCATTGCTTATGATTATCAATTGCAATTAATCTATTATTCTCGTTTTCATCAGCTAAGTCTCCTTCTGAATCAATCATTATTAATACATTTTCAACCCCATTATCATTTGCTAATTGATTATTTTTTGATATAAATTCTTTTAAAGCTGAAGACTTATCTTCACTTTTCATAACATCATCATATAAAGCATTAACATATTCAAGTCCTGTAAATCCAAGTTCACTAGACTTTTTAGCAAATAAATATGGAGACATCATACCACTTTGAATTGCTTTGTGAAGTGACCATTGAGCAAGGGATAGTTTAAAAAATAATTCTTTTTGATTTTCACAAGATATAAAGCCTAGTGATGATATACCAAGCGCACCTGTTGAAGCTAATTTGATAAATTCTTTTCTTTTCATGTCATATGGTTTTTATATTATTTCTATAAATGTAAAAATTTAAATAAATAATTGCCATTTAATTTATTTAATGTTTAAATTGAATAAACATAAACTTTACCAAAAAAAAAGTTCTAAAATAAATGATAGATAATAAATTTGATGCAATAGTAGTTGGAACAGGAATAAGTGGAGGATGGGCAGCAAAAGAGTTGACCGAAAAAGGCCTTAAAACTCTTGTTCTTGAGAGAGGTAGAATGGTCAATCATATTGATGATTATCATACTGCTAATATGGAGCCATGGGATTTTAAAGGTGGTGATACAATTACACAGGACGCATATAAAAGACAGCCAAAGCAAAGTAGGACAGGTTATGTTAATAAAGAATCTTCAAGACATTTTTTTGTTGATGATATTGAGCACCCATATAATGATGATGAAAATAAATTTAATTGGATTAGAGGATATCATGTTGGAGGGAGATCTCTAACATGGGGAAGACATACCTATAGGCTTTCCGAATTTGATTTTGAAGCAAACTTAAAAGATGGAATTGCAGTTGATTGGCCTATTAGATATAAAGATATAGCTCCTTGGTATGATTATGTTGAACAATATATTGGAGTACAGGGTAGAGCAGAAGGATTACCACAATTCCCTGACGGAAAATTTTTAAAGCCGTTTGAATTAAATGTATTAGAACAACATATGCGTGAAAGCATTTCCCAAAGTTTTAATGATGGTAGAATACTATCAAATGCTAGAACTGCTCATATAACTGAAGGAACTAAGCCAGGTCTTGGAAGGGTTACATGTCAATATAGAGATAGATGTATGAGGGGGTGTCCTTATGGTGCATATTTTAGTAGCAACTCTTCAACACTTCCTGCTGCAGAAGCAACAGGTAATATGACTTTAATGCCTAATTCAATAGTTCATGAGATAATTTATGATGAAGATAAAAAAAGAGCTAAGGGTGTCAGAGTGATAGATTCAGAAAACAATCAATCATACGAGTATTATGCTAAAGTTATTTTTCTATGTTCTTCAGCAATAGCATCAACATCCATCTTGATGCAGTCAAAATCTAATAGATTTCCAAATGGAATGGGGAATGATTCAGGAGAGTTAGGGCATAACTTAATGGATCATCATTTTCAGGTTGGTGCATATGGAACTTTTGATGGATTTAAAAATAAAACTACTTATGGAAGAAAGCCTGCTGGATTTTTTATCCCTAGGTTTAGAAATATAGGAGGCATTACAAATAGAAAAGACTTTATAAGAGGATATGGTTACCAAGGTGGTGCATCAAGAGGCTCAAAAAGTATTGCTAACAGTAAAGAAGAGCTTGCAGCATATGGTAAAACATTTAAAGAGATAATTGTCCAAGATGGTGAGTGGTCAGGATCAATGGGAGCATTTGGAGAAATTCTACCTTATCATGATAACAGAATGACTCTGGATTATAATAAACTTGATAAGTGGGGTCTTCCTACAGTTACATTTAATGCTACAATAAGAGAGAATGAAATTGCTATGAGAAAAGACATGAAACAGCAGGCTATCGAGATGTTAGAGAGATCTGGTTTCAAAAATGTAACAGGGACTGGTTCTGATGATAATTACGTATTTGGAAATGGAATCCATGAAATGGGGACAGCTAGAATGGGTAGAGATCCAAAGACATCTATTTTAAATGGAAATAATCAAATACACAGTGTGAAAAACGTATATGTTACTGATGGTGCTTGTATGACTTCAGCTGGAAATCAAAACCCATCAATCACATATATGGCTTTAACAGCAAGAGCGGCGAACCATGCAGTTGAAGAGTTAAACAAACAAAATATTTAAGTATGAATAGAAGAGAAGCTTTAAAAAATATAAGTATTTCATTTGGTTCAATAACTTTATCAGCTGGAGTTTTATCAACGCTTCAGTCATGTCAAAGTAATAATTCTGATTGGTCTCCAGAATTTTTTTCTAATAAGCAATTGAGTTTTATAGATAGAATGTTTGAAATAATAATTCCAGAGACAGATACACCAGGAGCTATTTCACTTAATCTATCAAACTTCGTTGATTCATATATAAATAGAAATATTCCTTCTAAAAATCAATCTGAACTTTCTGCAGAAATTAATGAATTCTTGAATTTTATATTAAGGAATGAGAGTAAAAATAATATAAATGAGGTTGATGATATTTCATTAGAAAAATACTTATCAAATCATATAGATAATAAATCTTTCAAGGATTCAAATGGTGAAAACTATTCTCAAATTTGTGAATTATTGAGAGAGATGGCTGTTAGATCTTATAAACTTTCAGAATATGTATTGATTAATAAGCTTAGGTACGTTTCTGTTCCTGGTTATTATGATGGTAATGTTGATATTTAATCAAGAAGCCTAAAATATTCTAGAATCTCTCTTACTTCTTCCTCCAATAAATTTTGATTATACATATATTCAAAATCATATTGCTCTAGCAACTCTATTGCAATCGGATCTTCTTCAAGCATTTGAATAGGGTTTAAAATCATATTCATAATCCACTCTGGTGACCTTCTACCAAGAATTCCTGACATAGCTGGACCAATATAATCTTCATTGATCATGTGACAGGATGTACAAAGTTGATTAAATAATTTTTCACCAGAGTTTGCCATAGAAATATTCACCTTATCTTCAAGTATCACATTGGTAATTGGGCCAACTCCTTTATTAGACAAAAAGTCAGATCTTTTAGAATTGTTTTGACATCCGATTGAAATAAATAAAAGAATAAATAAAACCTTCTTCACTAGATTAAGTTTTAAAAAGTAAACTTTTAGAGTACAATAAATTCACCCATCATTAATTGATAGTGGCCTGGGAATGAACAAATAAATGTGTAGGTGCCAGGTTCAGGAGCATCGAAAGTTATTGTATCAGACTCTCCTCCCCCTAACATTTTTGTAAATGCAATTTCATCGCCACCTTCCGGTATATAATCATTATCTCTTGCACTAACTGCCCTAAGAGCATAATCATCAACATCAACATCTTTTTTTATTAGTACAAAATTATGTCCCATTGAAATAGCAGGAAATCTACCAGTATGATTTAATGTTAAAGTAACACTCTCATTAGCATTCACTCTAATTATTCTTTTATCAAACTTCATCTGATCATTAGAGTTTAAGATTACATTATTTGAAACTGAATTACTTTGAGCGGAAACATTGTCTTCTTTGACTCTTTCATATTGAAACTTTTCTTTTGATGTATTAGAATTGTTGCATGAAAGAATTAATAAAATTGTTAGAATTGAAAGTAGCTTTTTCATGATAGTTTTATTTAACTCAAATTTATCATAGAAAATTTAAAATACACAATACTTGCAAATTAATATTTATGATTTGACAATCAATCATTCTTATTCTTTATAGATACAAGATAAACTCCAATAAATACTAATGCGCATGCTATAATTTTTGTTGAATCTAAAGTATCATTAGCAGTTAATAATGCAAATATTATTGTAATAATTGGCTGTAGATATATGAATGAACCAATTACTGTTGGAGACAATGTTTTTAATGCATATATATTTAATAAATATGTCATAAATGTTGTACCAATAACTACATAAATCATTCTCCAAATAGCATACCAAGGTAATTCAGCCCATTGTACTTCAACAAATTGATTATATGTAATAGGAGTTGATAAAACCAATCCAATCAAGAATAACCATTTCATTAAGGTGAAAATATTGTATTTCGCAGTTAAAGGCTTAACTATTATTAAATATCCAGCGTAGGCAGAAGCATTAAGTAAGAAAAATGAATTTCCTAGTGGAATATTTGGTGCATTTATACCTATTTTACTGCTATTAATAATCAAAAAAAGTGCTCCAGAAAATCCAATGATAATTCCCAGAATCTTTTTCATTGTAACTTTCTCCTTTAAGAAAAAATAAGATAATATAAGAACAAGAACAGGGGATAAAGTTATTATTACACCACTATTAATTGGAGTCGACAATTCAAGACCTCTAAAAAAAGCTAACATATTTGTGCACATACCTAAAATTGAAGCAAAAACTATCTTTAGAATATCTTTGGATTCAATCTTCTCTTTCGGAGTAAATAAGCTAATTAACCAAAAAAGGGCTGTTGCCCCCAGAAGTCTAAGCATAATAAAACCTGCAGAACCGATATAAACTGGCATTACTTCTTTTGCAACAGTATGATTGATTCCATATATTGTTGTTGCTATAAATGCTGCGGCAAGAGCTAAATATCTGCTGTTCATCTGATATTTTGCAACAAAGAAAATCATTTTAGTTGAAAAGTATAGTTAAAGTCCAATATCTTTATCTTTGCAGTGTATGAAGAAAAAATTAAAATTTAATTCTAGAGCTATACATGGTGGACAAATTTTAGATCCCGCATATGGATCTATCATGACACCTATTTATCAAACATCTACATATGCTCAAACTTCTCCTGGTATTCACAAAGGTTATGAATATAGCAGAACTCATAATCCAACTAGAACTAATTTTGAAAGATCAATAGCTTCTCTTGAAAACGGAAATTATGGTTTAGCCTTTGCTTCAGGTTTAGCAGCAATTGATGCTATTGTTAAAACTCTAGATCCTGGTGATGAGATAATATCTACAAATGATCTATATGGGGGAAGTTATAGATTATTTAAACAAATATTTGAGAAATATGACTTAAAGTTTCACTTTGTAAACATGGAAAGTCTAGATGAAGTATCAAATAAAATAAATAATAAAACTAAGCTTATTTGGGCTGAAACACCTACAAACCCTATGATGAATGTTGTTGATATAGAATCAATATCAAAAATTGCTAAAAAAAATCAAATACTTCTATGCATTGATAATACTTTCGCATCTCCATATATACAAAGACCACTTGAGTTAGGTGCAGATATTGTTATGCATTCTGCTACAAAATATATCGCTGGTCATAGTGATGTTGTTATTGGTGCTATTGTTGTTAACGATGAGCAACTTTACAATAAGTTATCATTTATTCAAAATGCTTCAGGAGCTACACCTGGACCAATGGATTGTTTTCTTACACTAAGAGGAATTAAGACATTGCATTTAAGAATGCAAAGACATTCAGAAAATGCTGAAAAAGTAGCAATTTTCTTGAGAAATCATGATAAAATAGGTAATGTATATTGGGCAGGATTTTTAGATAATAAGAATTACAAAATTGCAGAAAAACAAATGCATGTATTTGGAGGTATGGTTTCATTCATCCCAAAAGACAATTCTTTTGAATCTGCAAAAAAAATAGCAGAGAATCTTAAATTATTTACCCTAGCTGAATCACTGGGTGGAGTTGAGAGTCTTTGTTGTCATCCGGCTAGCATGACGCATGCTTCAATACCACCAGAGGAAAGAAAAAAATCAGGATTAGTAGAATCTTTATTAAGATTAAGTGTTGGAATTGAGGATGCTGAGGATCTAATAGAAGATTTAAATAGTGCAATTGGTTGATCATGGATATTCCAGTAAATAAAAAAATATACTTTTCATCTGATAATCACCTAGGAGCACCTTCACTTGAAGAAAGTCATGCAAGAGAAAAGATGTTTGTTTCATGGTTGGATTCAATTAAAGATGATGCTGATATCATTTTTCTATTAGGAGATTTATTTGATTTTTGGTTTGAATATAAAGAGGCTATACCAAAAGGATTTACCAGGGTTCTTGGAAAACTAGCTGAACTATCAGACTCAGGAGTTAAAATTTATTTTTTTGTTGGTAATCATGACTTTTGGATGAATGATTATTTTGAAAAGGAGTTAAACATTAAGGTCTTTAGATCACCTGAACTCTTTGTATTTAATTCAAAATCATTCTATATAGGACATGGTGATGGTCTTGGACCTGGTGACTATGGGTATAAAAGGATGAAGTTGATATTATCGAATAGTTTTTTCATTAAAATGTTTAGACTAATTCACCCTGATATAGGTCTATGGCTTGGAAAATATTTTTCACAAAAAAATAAATTATTATCAGGAAAAGAGGATCTAAAATTTAAAGGTGAGGATAAAGAATGGTTAATTCAGTTCTGTGAAAAAAAACTATCAAAGGAACATATTGACTATTTTATTTTTGGACATAGACATCTACCTATAGTTCATCAACTAAAGTCAAAATCAAAATACATTAATCTAGGAGATTGGATCACACACTATACTTATGGTGTATTTGATGGTAAAACGTTTAATCTTAGAACCTACTCAGCTTAAAATGATTGATCCAAAAAAGTCAAATTATGAAAACACTGTTTTAGTTGGAGTTGTCAATGATTCCCAAGATGAAGAAAAATTATCAGAATTTTTAGAAGAATTAGAGTTTCTATCTGTTACAGCTGGCGGGAATGTTGTTAAAAAATTCACTCAAAAGATAAATACACCAAATCCAAGAACATTTATTGGAAAAGGAAAAATAGATGAGATATTAAATTATGTTAAAGTCAATGATGTCTCAGTAGTAGTTTTTGATGATGAACTATCTCCCACTCAACAAGCAAATATTGAAAGAATTTTAAAGTGTAAAATTCTTGATAGAACAGCTCTTATTCTTGATATTTTTGCTCAAAGAGCCAAAACAAGTTATGCTAAAACTCAAGTTGAACTAGCTCAGTATGAATATTTGTTACCGAGACTAAAAGGATTATGGACGCACCTAGAAAGACAAAGAGGAGGTATTGGTATGAGAGGTCCTGGTGAGACTGAGATAGAAACTGATAGAAGAATTGTAAGAGATAAAATTTCACTTTTAAAAAGAAAAATATCTACAATTGATAAGCAGATGAGGATCCAGAGAGGAAATAGAGGGTCATTAGTTAGAGTGGCATTAGTAGGTTACACTAATGTAGGAAAATCAACAATAATGAATATTTTGTCTAATAGTAATGTTTTTGCAGAAGACAAATTATTTGCAACACTTGACACAACAGTGAGAAAAGTTGTTATTAATACATTACCTTTTCTTTTAACGGATACAGTAGGTTTTATAAGAAAATTGCCAACACAGCTTATTGAGTCTTTCAAAAGTACTTTGGAAGAAGTTAAAGATGCAGATATTTTATTACATATTGTTGATATATCTCATCCTAGTTTTGAAGATCATATACAATCCGTAAATAATATTTTGAATGAAATTAACTGTCATAACAAATATAACTTAATGATTTTCAATAAAATTGATAAGTATCAAGCTGTTGATTTTAATGATTCAAACTCAGGAAAAAACAGCTACTATTCTTTACACCAATGGAGGAATACATGGATGAATAAGACTAATGGTAAGGCATTATTTATTTCAGCTAAGAATAAAGTTAATTTTGATAATTTAAGAAAAGAAATATATGAGATAGTGAAGAATGTAGATATGAGTCATTATCCAAAAAATGATTATTTATACCCGGAGTACTTTTCAAAGTAATATTTTTACTTTAATCAATTTAACCAATTGTTAACATAAGATTTAGTTATAAATTTTCAAATTTGTTTTAATTAAATTCAATAGTCATGAGTGATACAAATAAAGATGTAGATTTAAGTAAAAAGGATGAATTAATAAAAAAAGAAAGTGCTTTCGTAGATCTACTTTCAATGGAGATTAATAAAAAAATTATTGGTCAGAAAACAATGATTGAAAGGCTTTTAATAGGTCTATTAGGTAAAGGACATATTTTACTTGAAGGTGTTCCAGGACTTGCCAAAACACTTGCTATTAACAGCCTTAGTAATGCTGTTAAAGGCTCATTTAGCAGGATTCAATTTACTCCAGATCTTCTTCCTGCTGATGTAATTGGAACTATGATTTATAATATGAAATCAGGTGCATTTTCTATTAAACAGGGACCAGTTTTTGCAAATTTTGTATTAGCAGATGAGATAAATAGAGCACCTGCTAAAGTTCAATCAGCATTGCTTGAAGCTATGCAAGAAAAACAGGTAACTATTGGTGATAAAACATTCAAATTATCTGATCCTTTTCTAGTTATGGCTACTCAAAATCCTGTTGAACAAGAAGGTACATATCCTCTTCCAGAGGCGCAAGTAGACAGGTTTATGCTAAAAGTTGTAGTAGATTATCCTAAACTCGAAGAAGAACAAAAGATTATAAATATGAATTTATCTTCAAAAGAAGACAAAATAAAGCCAGTAGTGACAACTAAACAAATATTAACTGCTCAAAATTTAGTTAATGAAGTATACATGGATGAAAAAATTGAAAAGTACATATTAAATCTAATTTTCTGTACTAGATATCCAGAAAAATATAATCTTAAAAACTTATCCCCTCTTATTTCATTTGGTGCTTCACCTAGGGGTAGTATCAACTTGGCTCTTGCATCTAAATGTTATGCATTTATAAACCACCGAGGCTTTGTAATACCAGAAGATGTAAGAGAAGTCATAACTGATGTACTTAGACATAGAATTGGCTTAACCTATGAAGCTGAGGCTGAAAATGTAACTACTGAAGACGTAATTAAACAGATAGTAAATACAGTTGAAGTACCATAATTAATGGATTCTAAAGAATTATTAAAGAAAGTAAGACAAATTGAAATAAAAAGTAGAAGGCTTAGTGACAACCTTTTTGGAGGAGAATATCTCAGTACTTTTAAAGGTAGGGGTATGACTTTTAGTGAAGTTAGAAAGTATGAATTTGGTGATGATATTAGATCGATTGACTGGAACGTAACAGCAAGATATAATGAACCCTTTATAAAAGTATTTGAAGAGGAGAGGGAACTAACATTAATGCTTTTAATAGATGTAAGTGGTTCGGAAAACTTTGCAACTAGCAATAAACTGAAGAAAGAAATAATTACAGAAATTGCTGCAACATTGGCATTCTCTGCTTTAAAAAATAATGATAAAGTTGGTGCAATACTTTTTACTGATGATATTGAGTTATTCATTCCTCCAAATAAGGGTAAGAGGCATATACTTAGGATAATAAGAGAATTAATTGAGTTTAAGCCTAAAAGCCCTAAAACTAATATTAATTCATCACTTAGGTTTCTCTTAAGTATAATTCAAAAAAAAGCAATTGTATTTATTTTATCTGATTTCATTGATAAAGATTATGATAAATCCTTAAAACTTGCAGCTAAAAAATTTGATCTTACGGGAATAAGAATTTATGACCAAATGGAAACTAAGATGGCAAAAATAGGTTTTGTGCAAATGATTGATGCTGAAACAAATGAACTTATATGGGTTGATACAACCTCAAAGAGGTTAAGGGAAAACTATAATCTAAATTATGCTAATTCAGTAAAGTATTTTGAAACTCTGTTTAATAAAAATGGAGCAGGAGTTATTAATTGTGAAGTTGATGATAGTTATGTAAAAAAACTTCTGGGATATTTTAAACAACGATAAATGAAATTTTTTTTAATTCTATACCTATCTTTAAGCACTTTATTATATAGTCAAAATCCAAATTTTGATCAGGATATAATTATATCTACCAATGTAGATACTACCGAAGTAAAAATAGGTGAAGAATTAAATTTAAAAATTGATATATCCTCAAAAAATAAATACAATATTTCATTTGATGAAATTCCAAATTTTATGCCTTTTGAGATTATAGAGTCATTTGATACTGATACAATTCAAGAGTCATCTACTTATTCAAAGAGGTACTCATTAATAAATTTTGAGCCTGGAGAATATTGGATTCCACCTCAAAAAATATACTTTAATCAGACAATAAAATATT
>Ga0255768_10007401_pt1 | contig 10310 bp, 7 predicted proteins | sample 071ome_33_FD_179983 | JGI IMG/M metagenome (GOLD analysis project Ga0255768, IMG submission 179983) | Coastal salt marsh microbial communities from the Groves Creek Marsh, Skidaway Island, Georgia - 071412AT metaG (version 2) | ecosystem: Environmental > Aquatic > Marine > Intertidal zone > Salt...
AACATTACATTTACAGTTATTGCTGAGACAGCCGTATATAGTGCTGGCACAGGTCTTACTCTAACTGGTACTACATTTTCTACTAACCAAGACATTAGCACATCAGCAAGCCCTACATTTAATAACATCACAGTTACAGGTACAGTAGATGGACGTGATGTAGCTACAGACGGTAGTAAGCTAGATGGTATTGAAGCAGGTGCTACTGCTGATCAGACTGCTGCTGAGATCAAGACAGCTTATGAAAGTAACTCTGACACTAACGCATTTACTGATGCTGAACAGAGTAAACTATCTGGCATAGAGACAGGTGCTACAGGTGATCAGACTGCATCAGAGATACTTACAGCTATTAAAACAGTAGACGGTGCTGCATCTGGTCTTGACGCAGACTTACTAGATGGACAACAGGGTAGCTACTACCTTAATACAAGCACTACATTCAGCGGTGACGTAAGTGGCACTTACAACAACATAGTCGTAGCAAACGATAGCCACACTCACGATGGTCGTTACTATACAGAGACAGAAGCAGATAGTAGGTTTGTGAATGTCACTGGTGATACTATGACGGGAACTTTAAGAGTATCTAGTGGCGCTGACATTGAGTTACATACCTCTGCTACAGATATTGGTGATATTGTTTGGATTGACTCTAGCGGAGAGAAACACAGGCTTTGGGATGGAGGCACAGGTCTTAACTATAGATATAGAGCAGGTACTTCTTACAAAGTATTCCACGATGGTTACCACCCCAACGCAGACAAATGGACTACCGCTAGAACGTTGTCCCTCTCAGGTGATGCCTCTGGTAGTGTAAGCTGGGACGGTAGTGCTAATGCTACTTTGAGTGTTACTGTAGCAGACGATAGCCATACGCATAACAAAGTGATTGCTGTTGATGATCGTGACATGAAGCCAAACACTTCTGGTATTGGCTCTAGTAACAAAGCTATTCGTGCGTTCTTCTCATCTAAAGCTGGTATGACAGGGACTGCTAATACAGACTATCACGATGTTCTTGTTTTAGATACCTACAGCGATAGTAGTGGCGGTGGCCCTAACGCTATCAGTTTTGACAAAGGAAATGGTGTAGGAAACCCAGAGGCTTATCTATGGAAAGGTGCTTGGGGTGGTACAACATGGGGTACAGGTCAACGTATCTTTGCTGACAACTACCACCCTAACGCAGATAAGTGGACTACAGCTAGAACGTTGTCACTCTCTGGTGACGCATCAGGCAGTGTAAGCTGGGACGGTTCAGGTAATGCTACACTGAGTGTGACTGTAGCCGATGACAGCCACAATCACACAATCAGCAACATTGATAACCTTTCTGTAGGTAGTTTGACTGGGATGCGGCTGAGTACTACAAGTGGCTATATTGAGTTTGGTCCTGCTAACACATCTTGGGCGCATATCTATACAGACAGACCTAACTTTTACTTTAACAAAGATTTGTACGTTATTGGAGCACGTGTCTACCACACTAATTATCACCCAGAGGCAGATGCATGGACTACAGCACGTACCTTATCACTCTCAGGTGATGCATCTGGTTCTGTCTCTTGGGATGGTTCTGCTAATGCTACACTGAGTGTGACGGTGGCTAATGATAGTCATAGCCATAGTAACTATCTAACAAGTAATGCTGCAGATAGTCTAACAGCATCAAGTCAACACCTTCTTACAATAGAAAAAACAGGAACCCCAACCAATGGATCAACCTTAAAGGTCATAAATGATGAAGGCGATCATTCTTGGGGTATCGTTGGAGAGTTTAGAGTTGACGGAACTTCAGGTGCAGACCGTCCTTCCATATTGTTTTCTTCAGGATATAACACAACAACATGGTCTGTTGGATACGGCTCTAGTGATGATAACTTTAGGATAAACACTAATCACGGATACCATAACACTAGTTGGGGTACTACAAGGTTCAGTATAGACGGTTCTGGCAATCTTTATGCAGGAAACATAAACTCAAATAAAATATGGCATGCTGGCAATGATGGCTCTGGTTCTGGCCTAGATGCTGATTTGCTGGATGGCTACCACTTAAGCACAACACGTAACGCAGCTAATACTGTGCCTGTGCGTGATGGTAATGGCTATTTGCAGCTTGGCTGGATCAACACAACGTCAGGTGCAACAACCAGTATTGATAAGATTTACGCTTCTGGTGATAATTACATTCGTTACGTCACCCCAGCTACATTTAGAAGCCAAGTCACTGACGGTTACTATCTAGGTGCCTCATCAAAAGCGGCTGACAGTAACTTACTAGATGGTATTGATAGTGGTAGCTTTTTGCGCAGTGATACTTCAGATACTGCAGGGGGAAGAATTGTTTTCCCTTCTAACGATGTATTAGAGTCATCTACAGGATATCTAGCAAACTTGGAAGTATACCAAGACACAGCGGGTGCTGATGCCTTTATGACATTCCACGTTGGTGGTGATTATGCTGCATATTTTGGCTTAAAGGGCGACATCAATGACTTTGCTGTTGGCGGCTGGTCTATGGGTAATAACTACTACCGTGTATGGCATGCTGGCAATGATGGTTCTGGTAGTGGTTTAGACGCTGACACTGTTGATGGTATAAACGCAGGTAGCTTCTTGCGCAGTGATGCCAACGATACAGCAAGTGGAATAATAACTTTATCTAGTTCTGCCAGAGATACCCTTAATTTCTCTTCAACCTCAACCGCAGAGACTAACCGTGGCATTGCGTTCAATGGCAGAATAGCTTTGTCTGCTAATTACAATGACGGTTGGCTGCGTTTAAATAATATGTCTGAGTTTAGTAATGGCATTTTTACGCCGGGCAACTTTAGAGCAGATGGTTGGGTTGACGCTGGCTCAGGGGTTAGACATCAAGGCGACAATGACACCTATCTGTCCTTTGGCACAAACACTATCACGCTAGGCACAGGTGGTTCCGCTGAAGTCTCAATTGACACCACGGGTGTACGTCTGGGCAGTGTAAACAACGGCTACTTCACACCTGTCACTGGCAACTACGGCTCTGTCCAGATTGACGGTGGTACTAATAGCTGGGAAGGTTATAGCATTGGTGGTCGTGTTGTGTTTATGCATAACAACTCCACAGAAATGGGCTTGTATGATGATGTAAACAATCACTGGAAGTTTTATGCTATTTTTGGTGGCGCAAGTTATTTAGGCTATAATAACGTCTATAACAAACTTGAGACAACAAGTTCAGGTATCACAGTAAACGGTGACGTAAACAGCACATCAGACATCCGATACAAGAAGAACATCGAAACAATCGACAATGCACTTGAGAAGGTGCAGTTATTGCGTGGTGTTACCTTTGACTGGGATCACGAAGATTTTGATACCACAAAACGTGCAACTGGTGTTATTGCGCAAGACGTTGAAAAGGTATTGCCAGAAGCCGTGCGTGAAAACGAAGATGGCTTCAAGAACGTAACGTATGGCAACATGGTTGGCTTGTTGATCGAAGCAATCAAAGAACAGCAAGAGCAAATAGACGAATTAAAGCGTAAGCTAGGAGAGTAATAATGGCATTTAAGATAAACGGCACAACAGTTATTACAGATGCTAGACATTTAAATAATATTGTAGAGATAGACGCAACCACAGGCACAGCCATAGACACTCAGCTCAACCCGCCAGAACCTGAGCCAACCCACAATCTCGCTTTTGCTCCTAGCGCCACCGACTTGGAAAGCAATCCTAGCGAAACCATATCAGGCGGCTCTACTACGGTATCTGGTACTTGGAGTAAGCCTACTGATATGGCTGACTCTGAGTCTCTTCTAGTATTGATGACAGAGCAAGGTGGTGCTGGTAACTACTATCCTTATCAAACGAACTGGGGCTTTGCTGGTGGTGGAGGCAGAACCACTCTAATATTTACAAGTGCAGGAGACTTAGATGGCTCCTCATATTCTATACCTCCCAACGCAACGCATGCTAATTGGCAGGGTCAGGTTAGCACAGTACCTGTTACCTTTACCATTAACGGAACCGAATACAGCACTTCAACACAAAGTACCAATCTTGTATGGACAAACACCAATAGCATTGAAGCCACCTCATCTAACTCTAACAGTTATATGAGTAATAGTGCTGGAACCGTCACTACTGTAAACAGTATGGCTAGAACACATCATAGCACTACATCACAAGGCATCACAACAGCCGCCGTAGATTGGGCTGGAGGCCACGGAGAAAGTAACTACGAGCAGAGTGGTAGTAGGCAGATTTCTAACCTTTCAGGAGATGGCGGGGCGCTGTCTCAGGGAGGGTTTGTACCTGGAGGCGGTGGCGGTGGTCAGAATGCTCAGTCGTACCAAAATATAGGTGGTTATGGGTCTATTAGGATTTGGTATTGTTCCGATACAGTGGCGTAAGTGATTAATATTTAAGGTGTAGAAAAGTGACAGACGACAAGACACAAGAAGAGTTAGAAAAAGACTTCAGAGATTTGCGCGCGCGTATATTAAGGGCTACAGATCATATGGTCCTACCTGACTATCCTGGTGATACAACACTTCTACTAGAGTTCAGACAATTTTTACGTGATGTTCCTCAGACAAGAACTGATTTTGCTTATAGGCTAGAACCTCAGACAGACCGCGAAGCAGAGGTTCTAGAATACGGCACTAATTTAATACAAAGCTTGGACATTATCGTATGAAGATCGCTGTTATAGGCAGAGGCACAGCAGGCTGTATGTCAGCCTTAATGCTAAACCATAAAATAGACGCTGAAATAGAATGGTACTTTGATCCATCTATAAAACCACAAGCGGTAGGCGAGGGATCTACACTAAAACTACCTAGTGTACTTCATGAAACCTTAAACTTTTCAGCCAAAGATTTTCATGAGGTAGATGCAACTATAAAAACAGGTATATATAAAGAAGACTGGGGTAGTAAAAGAAAACCGTTTTTACATGATTTTCCTTCTCCTCACACAGCTATACATTTTAATGCAAATAAGCTTCAGGATTATGTACACAGCAAATTAAAAAACCATATTAATGTAATTCCTAAGAATGTAAAATCTGATAATGTAGATGCTGATTTTGTTTTAGATTGTTCAGGTAGACCTGATTCATATGAAGCTTTCGATAGAGTTGAGAGTATACCAGTAAATGCTGTACATGTTACACAGTGCTATTGGGAATACCCTCGTTTTAATTATACACTAGCAATAGCGCGTCCTTATGGATGGGTGTTTGGTATACCCCTACAGAATAGGTGCTCTGTTGGCTATCTTTATAATAAAGATATAAATACTCTTGAAGAAATAAAAGAAGATGTTTTATATATTTTTGATAGATTTAACTTAACGCCTAGTGAAGACACGAACTCTTTTTCTTTTAACAACTACAAAAGAAAAGAAAACTTTAACGGTAATATTGCTTACAACGGTAATGCATCTTTCTTTTTAGAACCTCTTGAAGCCACAACTTTTGGATGTGTTGCAAATATAAATCAAGATATTTTAGAACACTGGATAGGTCCATATTCTAAAGAGGAGTCAGAAGAAAGATACAAAGCTCATCTTACAGCTTGTGAGTCTATAATTATGTTGCATTACTATTCAGGCTCTTCTTTCAATACGCATTTTTGGGAGTACGCTAAAGAAAAAGGAAGACTATTTATGGAGGGTGCGGACGAGAGTCTTCTGTATATGATGAAAAATTCAAAGACACCAGACAAACTAGGTTCGTATGGTAGTGTTTTCAGATTACCTAATATTCCAAGCGTAAACCTAGCTGCTTTATATTCTGCTTGGTGGGAAGGTTCTTTTGCGCAAAACATAGAAGGTTTAAATATTAAGGTTTAATAAAATGCTAGGTCTTACTAGTTTCTCACAAAGTGCTTTTTCATCTGCAGGTGCTCTTGCTGCTCTTGGCTATTTAGCTACGACATCAGCGCAACTTGCAGCAGGTACTGTAATATCTAACGGTCAAGCTGGACCAATATTACCTGCTGCTACTGCTACCTTTACAGCTAATGCTTTTGGTGATGTAGATGCACAAGCTACAACAGAACTATTAAACGCCCTAGCTTCGTTTAACATAGCTACCCTAGCTGATATAGATGCTCAAGCTAGTACAACTATACCAGCAGCCACAGCTAGCTTTACTGCAGCAGCATTTGATGATGTAGATGCACAGGCTAGTACAACTTTATCAGGTGCAACATCTACTTTTACTGCTTCAGCACTTGACTTTGATGCACAAGCAAGTATAACTACTTCTAATGTAGTTGCTTCTTCTAGCATTAGTGACTTTACTTCTGTAACAGGTAAAGCTAATATTACACCAAGTGGTGCTACAGCTACCTTTGCATTAGACATAGACTTTGACGCTAAAGCAAACACAAGCATAGGTGGCTCTGTTACAGCTACACTAACTGCAGCAGATGTAGAGGGTGACGGTCAAGCAAGCGGGTTCTTAAGTACTACTGCAGCGTTCCTCTCTATCTACATCACAGACTTTGCAGATGAGGATGCACAAGCTAGAGCATTCATGCCAGTGGCAGCTTCTAGCATTACAGCAAGTGACTTCGGTGAAGTAGACGCTAAAGCTAATACAGACATTGGTGGCTCTGTAACAGCAGCACTAGCAGTATCAGCATTCGATGATGTAGATGCTAAAGCTAACACAACACCCAGCGCAGTAACAGCTACAATAGCTAACGCAGCGTTTGACGATGTGGACGCACAGGCAACAGTAGTACCACCATCAGCACTTCTAACACAAGCTGTTAACCTAGATGACCCTATTGCTGTAAGATTTGACTTTACTCCATTTAGAGATGTCTATGATAGAAACAGAATTATTTATGTAGTATCGTATGGTGGCAGCGATACAGCACACATTAAAGAAGAAAACAGAACAGTTTATATAGAAAAAGATACACAAAACAGAACTGTGTATATTGCAGCATAAGGACTAGACATGTCTTATAAGTGGCCCAACAAAGATCCAGATGAACAGAATGTAGACTACAACGTTGATTGGTCACGCTTTCTAGGCGATGACACTATATCTTCTGTTGACTGGTATATCTATGATGCAGATGGAAACAAAGGTAGTGCATTGTCTGACTCTGATGTAGTCAATGGGTTGCAATATGTTACTAGCTCTACTAACACAGCAAACACTGTTGCTACTATTAGACTATCATTAGGTACAAATAATGTACGCTACAGAATCGTATGCAGAATAAATACATCAGATAATGGATACTTTGAGCGTTCTATTTATTTGCGTGTTAAGGAAAAGTAAAAGATGGCGTATGATTATTTAGGTTTAGTTAATGATGTTAACCGTAGACTAAACGAAGTAGAATTAACTACAGCAAACTTCGCTTCTACTACAGGCTACTACAGCTTTGCTAAGGATGCAGTAAATGCTTCTCTACGTCACATCCAGCAAGAAGAGTATGAGTGGCCTTGGAATCACGTAGAAGAGATTGAAGCCCTTGTACCTGGCGTAGTAAGATACGGCTTTCCTTATGACGCTAAGACAGTTAATATGAACACGTTTAGAATTAAGCGTGATAACTCTCTTAACGTATCTACACGTAAGCTAAAAGTAATATCTTATGAAGAGTATCTTACTAAGTACGCTGATCTAGAGTATGACACGAATACCAGTAACAGAAGCACACCTACTCATGTAGCACGCGCACCTAGCCGTGAATTTATGTTATACCCTAGCCCAGATGCAGCCTATGAGATTGTGTATGAGTATTACAATGTAGGTTTCGACTTAGAGAATGCTACAGATGTACCTAACCTGCCTGAGCAATATAAGTATGTTATTGTTGATGGCGCTATGTATTATGTTTATCAATTCCGTGGCGATATGCAAGCGGCACAATTAGCTTTAAATAAGTTTGAGCAAGGTATTAAGTACCTACGCAGTATCCATATTAACCGTACCGACTATTTAGGTGATACAAGAGTTTACTTCTAATGGCTACACAATGGTCTACCTTTCCTATTGAGTTTAGAGGTGGTTTGATCTCTAATTTATCACCCTTGCAGCACGGTACTAATGCTGTGGGTTCTGCTACTATTCTACAGAACTTTGAACCTAACAAAGAAGGTGGCTACTCTAAGATCAAAGGCTACGAAAAGTTTAGTGATACTGAGGTTACAGGTAGTGGGCCTATACTAGCTCTTAAAGTTATCTCTTCAGGACGTATTATTGTAGCACGTAAGAATGCTAGTAATGAAACAGAATACTACTACGGTACAGGAACTAACTGGATTAGCATGGGCAATACCGTTGGTACTAACGGCGGTAAAGTACGACATGTAGAGTTTAATTTAGACGGTGATGATAAAGTAGTTTTTGTAGACGGTACTAACTTCCCTGTAATATATAACACTTCGGGTAATGTTATTGACTTATTAGACGCTACAGATAGCGCAGATGTAAGTGGCGCAGAACATGTAGCTATATTTAAGAACACAGCGTTCTACAGTAAAGGCAATAACATATTCTTTACGGCACCTTTTACAGTAGATGACTTCGATGTTGCTAACGGCGCAGGTAGTATTAACGTAGGTAGTGATGTCACAGGATTAGCAGTCTTCCGTGATCAACTTATTGTATTTACTACGAACAGTATTAAACGTTTAACTGGTAGTACCTCTGCTGACTTCCAGATGTCACCTATTACAGATCGTATTGGTTGTATTAATGGCGATACAATTCAGGAAGTCGGTGGTGACATCATCTACTTAGCACCTGATGGTCTACGCCTACTAAGTGCTACTGATCGTATTGGTGACTTTGCTCTAGATGTTGCATCAGATAAAATACAAAAGGATGCTGTAGACTTTCTTAACACTGCGTCAATCTTTTCTTCTGTAATCCTGAGAGAAAAAGCCCAGTATCGTATCTTTGCTTACGTTTCATCTGAGCGTAGTGACACAGCTAAAGGTTTGCTTGCTACAAAGTTTATCTCTCAAGGTGCTTCAGGTTTATCGTGGGCTACAACTAAAGGTATCAAGGCATATGTAGCTGACAGTAGATATGCTAATGATCAAGAGACTGTGGCTTTTGCTAATGAGGATGGCTACATCTACATCTTAAATACAGGTAATACATTTGATTTAGATATTATTGAAGCTATCTACGAATCACCTTTTATGCCTATCTCTGATCCACAGGTACGTAAGACATTCTATAAGATGACTTTGTATGCTGAGCCTACAGGCAGCATGAACTTAGATGTTAACCTAAAGTATGACTTCGCATCAGCTACTAACACAAAGAAAGTACAACCCGCTACATTTAACATTACTAGTACAGGTAATACAGTATTTGAGTTTGGTGCATCTAACGCTCACTTCGGCCCACAAGACCCCACAGACCCTACACAAGTAGATACAACAGACCCCACCTATGAAGCAACAAAAACGTATGCTACATACGGTGGTGAATTAGACACAGTATATGACTCTAATGTTATAGGCTCTGGTAAAACAGTAGCAATACGAATTGAAGACAGTTCAACAAATCCAACCTTTACGCTCGACACAGCGTTATTAGAATTTAGACAAAACGATAGGCAGTAATATGGCAGGTTATCAAAGACAGGATACAGCAAACAAGATTGCTAACGGTAACGTTATTGATGCAGATGATTTCGATGCAGAGTACAACGCTGTCGAAGCTGCCTTTAACGCATCATCAGGACACAAACACGATGGTACAGTAGGTGAAGGTGCACCTATTACAAAGGTAGGCCCAAGCCAAGACATCATTGTATCAGCAACTAATGTCAATCCTAAGACAACTAACACGCTAGACCTTGGTGTTTCAGCAGGTGTTAAGTTTAAGGATGGTTACTTTCAAGGTACACTTGTAGGTGAGACAGCAGTTAAAGCTGGCACTAACAGATACATGACATTGACAGACAATGAGCTTGATGTATCTACTGGCGATCTTACTCTTGATGTAGAAGGTAGCATTGTTATTGATGCTAACGGCGGTGACATTACGCTGAAGGATGATGGCACTACGTTTGGTGGTATATCAAACTCTTCAGGCCAGACAGTAATTAAGTCAGGTGCTACACCTACTACAGCTATTACCTTCTCTGACGCAGATGCTACGCTTGCAGGTAACACAACTGTATCAGGTACATTAGACGTAACAGGCGACATCAACTTCAATAGTACTACTACTAGTACCACTAAAACTACAGGTGCTGTGATTATTGATGGCGGTGTAGGTATCGCTGAGAATGTTAACATTGGTGGTGATGTAGCTATTGATG
>Ga0255768_10007417_pt1 | contig 10300 bp, 1 predicted proteins | sample 071ome_33_FD_179983 | JGI IMG/M metagenome (GOLD analysis project Ga0255768, IMG submission 179983) | Coastal salt marsh microbial communities from the Groves Creek Marsh, Skidaway Island, Georgia - 071412AT metaG (version 2) | ecosystem: Environmental > Aquatic > Marine > Intertidal zone > Salt...
TTCCAGAAGTTACTAGTGAAGGTGTTCCAACATTACCTGCATTGGTCCCATTAGCAAGGTTTGGAGCACTAGTTCCAGAAGTAGTTTTTGGATTGTCGGCATCCATCAATAGGATTAATCCACTAGATGCTGGTTGTAACCCGTGATATAATCCCATTAGATTCCAAACCTCTTTCTTATTGCATTAAAGTTTTGTGAAATTTCTGCAGAAGTGAATTCCTTAGTATGAAGAGAAAAATAATATATTGTTCCACTAAAATTTCCAGCGTAACTTCCCAAAATAAGATTTCCTGATACACTAGGACCAGAATTTATAGTTGCTGTATTATCTAAACTGCCATTTATATATGTTTTTGCAGTTCCACTACCACCAGCTGTGCTAGTTCCTGAAAATGTACCAGCAACATAGGTTATTTGATTTGCTACTAGTGACGCTGATGTTCTCATTGCATTTCCAGCATAAGTTTCCCATCTCAATTTAGCATTATTGCCGCTATAAAAATTTATATACATTGGTGATTGATTGAGATGAAAAGATCCACCACTAAAATTTGACCATTTTGCAATTATTATGCAAGTGTAACCAGATGAAACATCTAAAGTAGTTGTTCCAAAATTTGGAGCAGCGTTTGCACTAAAATCTATTCCATTTGAATTGAAAACTGCAGGAGAAAATCCTGCTGATTTATTACCTCCGCCTATATCATATAAAGTTGTGCCAGATCCAGGATAACTTTTCAGATTTCCAGCATCAACACAAAAAACGAGTTTATCTGAATTTGATGCTGGATTATAATAGACACCCATATCACTCTTCCTCCTCAACAGGTAGTTCGAACTCAACCTCTAACTTGTCGATGTCCTTACGCTCTGCCTGAACGAGGTAGAACGCCTCACCACCACCAATGAAGACCTTGTTATCTTCGATCTTCTCAACCCATGCATGATGATCACCGATTGGGGTGAGTTGAACTGTGATGGTCTCGGAATCAACTAGACCAGTCCAGTATTCTGGAAGTTCTACAACATCACTTGCCTTACCACGGACATATACACCATACTCTGGACCTTCAAGTGAACCATGACGTAGTTCGTGATTTTCCTTGGTTGGGTGAGGAATTACGAACGACTTGCTGGTAGCACCAAATGCACCATTGACATAGAGTTTGTAACTGGTGTTTGTGCTGCTCTGGTTGATCGCAACGTTCTGACTTGCGTCCATGACAAGGGCAGTTGTGCTGCCATTTGTCTTGAAGTGCCACTTGCGATTACCATCAATACGCTCGACGATATCACCAACTGCAGTTCCAGAACCATAGTTACCTGCGCTTTGGCAGTATGCCATTCTGTAACCGATGGTAGATCCGCCATTTTGATGATTGATAGCACTATAACCACCAGACTGACCATTAATTATAATAGCATCACTTCTATTTGCGGGAAGATCAAAGATACTTCTTCTGTTGTTATCTACGCGGAAAATAGAAGTCGCAAAGTTAGTCGTGTATACACCAAGGAGTTCAGTTCCTGCTGTGCTGGTAGTAGAGAACCTTGCATTCCAACTACCACCAGATCCTCTAAACTGAAGACCACCATTATAAGTGAAGAACTTATTGCTTGCTTGGATGTAGATCTGATTATCAAATGCAGTGGCATTCATGGTTAGAGTACCAGTCATAGTATCACCAGCAATCTTCACGTTGTTGGAAGCAGAACCAGTTAGGTTAGCTGTAATTGTTCCAGCAGAGAAGTTACCAGAAGCATCACGCTTAACAGCAGTATTTGCAACATTATTTGTAGCAAATGTGATGTTACCTGCGTTCCAAATTGTTTGGTTGTTGATTGTAAAGTTATTTGCTCCTCCAACCTGAACGTTGAGTGATCCAGAACCAGTAGTGCTAGATCCACCAGAAGCAAAGATACCAGCGTTGTATGATGCAACAGATGCAGATGAGTTGAATAGAATCTCTGGTGTAGATCCAGTTCCATCCCTTCTGCCCAATCTGAGTCTAGCAGTTCCACCATTGCTCTGTAAGTTAGCAACTTCATAAGTACCAGTCTCGTTAATCCAATACTCTTGGAATGTAACTCTGTTGCTTGCAGTACCAATTGTTTCGGCGGTATTAAAAGTACCAGTGTTGAGATAACCAGTAATTTGAGTCCAGTTTAGGCTGGTATCACCATCTGGAGATGTGAATGGATTAACATTCAAGATAACAATAGTACCAACACCCTGAGCATTTTGATCATACAGGTTAACTGTTTGACCATTCAAGAATGGTGTTGTTGTTAAAGCAAGACCAGAAATGTAAATGTCATAATAAGTCTTGTTAGTTACTTGTTTGACTGAAACTGAGTTCTGGAATTTCTTCTCGGACAAGTATGAATTAATTCTAGAATCGCTGATTTGATAGAAGTTAATGTTTCTAGCATCTTGATACCAAGCACCTTGTCTATTGTCTAATTTGTCAGAATCGAGACCAGTTCCAGGACCATCAGACAATTCAGTCCAAACTTTATACCAATTGGTCCATGTTGTAACTCCAGTTCCACTACCACGAATCCAGAAGTTGTTATTGTCGGTGAACGCAAGTTGTCTTACACCACCATCTGCTGTAGCATCAGTACCTTTACCTCTGATAGTCAGAACTGCGTTTGCAGTACCACCATCAGCAAGACCATTGGCACTATTGTTGATGAAGTTAATAACAGCACCTTCAGAGAAGGTATCAGCAGTAGGATCTGATGTTGGGTTAGTAGTTAGTGATTTTAATCTTAGTGTATTACCAGACTGACCAGAAATATTGATGTCATATGAACCAGATAGTCTCAACTTATTGAGAGTACCAGATGTAATATTGAACGCATTCTGGTAGAACGAACCTTGCTGACCATCAAGTAAATCGGCGTCTAGACCACTCTGAGATCCAGTCTTAAGTTCAATCGAACCATCGCCTGCTCCATTGATGTTAAACTGAGATTTCTTGAACTTAGCAACACCAGTTGTACCATAAGCGTCTGCGGAAATAGTATCTGCAGTACATCTTAGTAGGTCAAGTTGGATTTCTCCAAATCCCTTAATAGCAGTATTAACTTTTGCTGATAGTTGTGCAGGGGTTGTTGGGTTTCCAAGAGCCGCTGGCATTGGAGCAACAATAAAATCATTTGCAAATCCAATGCCACCATTGGTAACAATAACGCTACTGATAGATCCATTTCCATCTGTAGTAATATTGACATATAATCCTGTGCCCGAACCACCTTGGATAGGTCCAACGTTCTTGAGGTCGAGGTTTGCTGTATATCCAACACCTGCATTGACAACAACAATTTCATCAATGTACTGGTTTTTGGTGTTAACTGTATCAACAATAATTGGTGGTGTTGGTCTTTCTAATTGGATATAAGTTCCAGCAGGAATTGCCTGTGTAATTGGATTGTTAATCTCAATTTCAATATATCCAGTCTTATCCGTAACAGCACTGATGGTAGTATTAGGATCAACACCACTGTTATCTGAAGAGATTGTATGACCTACTAAGATTTCACTTCTTGCATTAGTTGCGAATGTTAGTTTGTCAGCACCATTTGCTGCAGCAAGGAAAGTTGGCCAGAAGTATCTGGTTTCGGCAGTCTTGATTGTTTGAACTGCGGGCGCATAAGTTTGGTCACCACGTAAGAACGTGAAAGAGTTTGCAGCATCAGAATCTAATGCCAATCTTGCAGTTGAAATGACACCCGATGTAATATCAGAAGCAGCAATCTGATTGGACGATAGAGATACCCAGTTTTGAGCATCAAATGCTGAAGTGTTGACAACTCGGTTGATGTTGACCACTGTGTTATTGACATCTTCAATAGTGTCGGTGTCAATCATCTTGATATTGTTGACAATATCACCATAGAGTCTGCTTTCAATTAGAGGAATAGCAGTTGCGGTAGTACCACCTGCAGGTGGTGCTGAGAATGTAATTGTTGGTGCTGTTGCGTAACCATAACCACCAGTGTATCCTTGAGATTCAATGATTGTAATAGTTACGACCTGACCATTAGCAATGGTACAAGTTGCTGCTGCACTGATACCAGTTCCTGGTGCAGTAATTGTAATAGTGGGTGCGCTAGTATAACCAGAACCAGGGTCATTAATATTCAACTGATACAATACACCTTGACGATATTCGGTGCTTTGAATAATACTATCGCTGATGCTACCAGTAAAGATACCACCAATCGCACCGAAGTCTAGAGCTGGATCGACATTAAAACCAAGATATAGACTATCTACGTCATTGTTTAGAATGTATGATGCTGTTGGTGGACCTTGTTCAATTGCGATGTCACCAGCAAGAGCACCTTCTAGTTTTAGTCTTTCTGCTTGATCTGCTACTGTGAAGACACTAAATGGTCTCAGTGCAGGAATCTGGTCGATTGAAATCTTACCAGAGTCAGTAAGTTCGACCAGTGCTCTAGGAACTGGGTTTGTTGAGTATGCTTTGTTGATGTAAGGACCGAGATTGTTGGTGATATAATCTCTAACTGCTTTCTGAGTTGGGATGATAGAATCACTAGAAGTAGCACCACCAAGGTTATTGTCATCACTGAATCCAGTAACAACAACGTCGCCACCCTTCAGTTTCAAGAATTCAACTTCCGAAATTGTAACAGTACCTGTGAAGGTAATCGCACCAGTTCTGTTTTCAATCTTAGCAAAATAACCAACTTTAAAGTCACCTAGTTCGTCAGTACCTGAGGTATATACACGACCATAGTTTTCAGAAACCTGCTCGTTTGCTTCAATCTTAGTACCACCATTTTCTGGTAGTGCAGTGTAGTCAGTACCTGCACCTGCAAATTCCCAAGTATGAGAAGAAGAGTTAACAATAGATGGTCTGTGTAATCTTACTGTAGCGCCGTTAAACGTTCCTAGATCGGTATTAACAACATTACCAGTTGACTTGTCTCTAAAGACTGCAGCTTGGTTCAGAGTGAAGTCTGCGGTAAAAGGAGGACCAGAAGATACTACACCTACACTATCGATAAAGTAATCAACATCTGGGTTCTCACTCTCATATCCATCAATCTTGAGAATGTAGTGCTCAAGTGGTTCTCTTCCTAAGAGTTGAACTGTCATCTGAGTGAATCCAGTTCCAGTTGCAGAACCAATACCAGTGATTGTACCAACGTCAAATGGATACGCTTCTTCTCTATATCCTTTTGCTCTTAGTGCAAATGTACCAAAGTTGGTAGCGGAGTTGGTAACGGATGCATATCCACCAGTGTCACAGAAGATACCATCTTGACAGAAGATAACGAAGACCGAAACTAACTGGGTGTAACCATCATTGATAACTTTGTATCCAGTACCACCAAAGGAAACAATCGTGAATGCCGAGGCAACCATTGATTTACCCTGTGCTGGGTTAGATGCAGAACCATCTTCTTCAATACCTGGGAATGGTACGTTTGGTTTTGCGCACTTGTTGCCATCAATCTCACAACCATTACCACCCAAGAAGGAGATGATTGATGAGTTCTGAATATATGGAGATGCTTCAATAGTTGGTAAATCATCCCACACACCTCTAGGTGTGATGAACTTATTATCTGCGTCATATAGAATTGCCTGTGTTGGCAATGTTGGGTTTGGTTCGTATAGATCTCCGTAAGTCTGAGTAATGCTACCACCCGCTAGAATATCATCTAGAGTCTGGAAGGAAGTTGTAATAGCACTTGCAACGTCAGCACATGCAGGAGCAGCACCAGCACCATAAACAGAAATTGGTTCGCTAACTTCAGTTCTTACAAAAGTGTGAACAGATTGTGGAAGGTGCTTGATTGCTGCAGTTGATGCAGTAACAAACGTATGAGTTGACTGGGGTTCGTGTCTGATTGCATTCTGAGCAGCAGACACAAATGTGTGAGCAGAGGTATCGCTGGAGACTCCTACGTTAATTGTGAAGGTTCCATCTTGACGTGCAATAGCATTTGCGGCAGCACTTACAAATGTATGTGCTCCAGTGTAAGTAGAACCACCAATATTAACACTGAAAGTATCTGCGGTTACACTTAAAATTTGTAACCAACGACCAGAAGGATAGTCATATCCAGCACGGGGATATGATTTCTGGACCGTATTGCCATCTAGAACACAAGTATATGTTAGAGATCCATCTGCAATCTTGATATAATCTCCAGAGCTGAATCCGTGTGCTGCAAGAGTGAAGGTAACTACACCCGTTTCTGCATCATATGGAGCATCAGTTGGTGTGTGTAAGGATTGTCCAACTGATGTAATTTCAATAGACTGACTATTTGCATATGGGTCAGATCCAGGACGTGGATATGTATGTGTGCTTGAATTTCCATCTAAAGCACAAGTGAATGCAAACGAGTTATCTAGAAGCGTAACGCTGCGTCCAACACCAAGACCATGCTGACCAACTGTTACTACTAAGTTACCACTTGCTGGATCATAAAGTGCATTGGTTGGAGTAAAATATTTGTTTGGACCAGAAGCGCCAACGTTAACCGTAATTGTCGTTGAAGTTGTTGACTTAATAGGAATAGATCTTCCTGCGAAAGGATCGATTCCAGGACGTGGGTAAGTTTTCTGTGACTGGTTATTATCCATGTCACAGGTGAAGGTTAGTGAGTTATCATCAATTGTGATTCCTTCATTAACCGATAGTGTGTGAGTTCCAATAGTTAAAACTAAATCACCTGTTGCAGGATCATAAGTTGCATTTGATGGCGTAAATGTTTGATCTGGACCAGACGCACCAACATTTACTGTAAATGTATTTGCTGTCGTGGCAGTGACATTTACTTGGTTGCCAAATGCAGAGTGTCCATTTTGTGGATACTTGTGTTCGGTCTTATTACCATCCATGGCACAAGTGAACACAAATGATTCTGGTTTGATGGTGATACTATCTGCTGTAGTTACACTATGACCAGCACTTGTGATTACAAAATCTCCAGTTGCAGGATCATATGATGCTGTTGTTGGAGTGATTTGTGCTTTTGCTGGTGCAGCATTTGCATCAACTGTAATATTCCAATCTTCAAATTTATCGACTGTCGAATTAACAGAAACTGGATCGTAAATTAGAATGGTTCCATTTGCAAGAGCACTGACAAATGAGTGAGTTACTCCAGATGCACTTCCAGCATCACCAACGTTGCAGGAGATGGTAGTCTGACCACCATTAACAGATACATTTGTAATCTGCTGACTCTTGCCATAGTTTCTATCTGTTGGTGTTGGACTTGCGAGGTCTCCACCGCCATTTGAAGTACAATTAAATGTTAAAGCACCTTCTTTAAATGCAATTCTATCGTTAATTGTGATAGGATTATTTGGAGTTGGAATAGTAACTGTAACTACTCCAGTAGTTGAATCATAAGTAGCATTTGTTGGAGTTGTACCAAGATAGTTACCACCAGTCCAGTTACGCATTGCATTGATTGCGTAATCTCTTGCTCTGGTGAAAGCATATCTAGTTGCTGGTAGTTCAGAAGCAGGAACTCCAGTTAGTTGACCGCCCGAATAGTAGTAGCTACCAGCAGTAACCATACCAACGTTACCACCAAGGATAAGGTCTCTTCTTAAACCAGCAAGGATATACTTGATATCTCTCTTACACTTAGTTCTATCTGGGTAGTTTAGACCAAGACTTGGATATGCTTCAAGAGCATCTGCTAGTGCTTCTTCAGCAATTAGGTCAATGTTTCTAGCGATTAGGTAAGAAGCATCTTGATATCTGGATGCTGCTTGATTGGAAATGATATCTGTGAATAGATATCCAAGAGTTGAAATGGCAGATACTACGTTTGCACAAGTAGCACCAGCAGCACCACCAACACTATCTTCAGTTACGTTGGGATCTTGATATAGAGAAATGCTAGAGTAACGAGGAACAAATAGTGGTTCTGAGTATAGACCAGATCCAGTGTGCCAGTTTCTGACTGCAAGAATACAGAGTTCTCTTGCTCTGTCATAAGCACGTACAGTTTCTACAATCTCGTTATTAATGTATCCGATCTGAGTTCCGTCAACATAACGCTTGGCAGCTTCCATAGTATTGTAGTTGCCACCATACTCAAGATCCATAATGATGGCATTAACAAAGTGCTTAACATCTCTATAGCACTTAGAGTCACCATTTGGAATATTAAATCCAGGATAAATTTTCTGTCCTTGAGTACAAGATAGAAGAATATCTTCTACTTTTACTGTGTCACCTGAATTCAAACCAGAGATAATGGAACCAACTTCAATTGTTCCAATACCAGTGGTATTTGCATATGTAAAATCGGTGATAGCATATTCAGTGCCACCAAAAGTTACTTTACCACCACTTACATATGTGTGGTTAAATAGGTTTGGTGTGGTGTATACTTGGAACGTTGTAGATGATCCATCATCAGTTACGTCCTGTGCAGTGAACCACTTCTGTGCGAATTCATCATTAATTTGCTTAACAACTTCGTCTGCAATAAAATCTGTGTTATTGCGAAGTAAATTGGATGCGTCTTGATATCTTCTTTCTACATATGGTTGTTCAGAGAACTTGTTTGGAGAGTTTAGTAAGCTAAGAGTAAGATAGTGAGAAGCAGATGCTACAGTAGCACTATTCAGTTGTGTAATTCCTGCTGGACTTCCAATATCCTTAGGAATAACAAATCTTCTAGATCTTCCATCATTATCATATAGGACTTTATAAATTCTTTGCTTTCCATTTAAAGCAGTGAGACCAGTGGGCATACCAGCAATGGTAACCTCTTCGTTCTCTTTGAAATTGTGAATGTTGTTTCTGGTACTAGCCTCACCACCATCGAGTGTGTTTGTATAGAAAATAACACCACCAATATCAGGATCTGTATAGTAGGAAGGATCAATTTCTACTTGTACTAGAGGAAGTGTTGTTGATGTATCAGTGCCAGTGGCGATAACTTCACCTTCTGCTCTAATCGATACAATATCAAGAGAAACAAAAGTTCTTAAATCGTTAAATACAACTGGATCTGTTGGTCCTGCCTGTGTTGCTTCTTCTGCATAAGAAAGAGCATTTGCATCAGCACTAATAAACGTATGTGCAGAAGTATCGGTAGATGATCCTACGTTACACGTAAAAGTATTTGTAGTTACTGCAGTAATAGATAACCATCTCTTGTAAGCAAAATCTGGTTGTCCATCTGCACCAGCAGCTCTTGGATATCTGTGCTGTGAAGCGTTATTATCTAGTGAGCAAGTAAATACTAAAGACTCTGGAGCAATTAAAATTTTGTCACTGAGGTTAAATCCATGGTTAGCAACAGTAAATTCTGCTAATCCTGTTGTGGGATCATAAGTTACGTTTGTTGGGGTGTAGTTAGTTGGCTTATAATATTCGAAAGTTTCACCAAGGTTGAATGAACCAGAGAGAACTTCTACATCAACATATCCCTCAACATATGCATTTCCTCCAGTAGTGCTTTCGTAACTAACTTCTAGAACTTCGCCTCTAGCACCAGTGTTTTCACCGCTTAGTAGAGTTCCTTGCTGTAGAGGAATTGGGGGAAGAACACCAGTGTTGCTTCCAAAGAACACTCTAATTCTAGGTGGTCCAAAAATCTGGTGACCAATTGGGAATCTTCTACCAAAGTCTCCACCAGAATTTGGATCGTAATAAATTCTTTGCTTGTCGTCAAATGTTACAGCAAAGTCCCAAGTAAACTGAGAATCTCCAAATGAATCTACATTGTCTCTAAATGTGATTCCATTAATGTAGTTTTTGTCCCCAAACTTAAACATGTGTTTGCGGGCATTTGCTGGTCTAATAATAACCAGTCTCAAGTTATCACCAATAATTGAACAATCTGGTGGAATTGAAATTGGGTTATCTTCGATGTAGTTACCACCAGCGATGATAACTGATTCTTTAACTCCTACAGATTCGGATGCAATCTGACATGCTCTCTTGATGCTTCTTACAGGAGCGGCAGCAGATCTACCATCGTTTTCGTCATTACCAATTTGTTCCGAAACGTAGACACGACCACCAACGTCGTTTGTTGCTAGGTTTAGAACATACTCAGTAGTAGCAACTTTGGTTGATTTATCACCAAGTAGTGGAGTTACCGATCTTGGGAATAAACCATCTCCAGTCTGACCATAGTATGGAAGCAGTGGACTATCTTCTCTAAAACCTTCATGTCTTAGAGTTACCTGACCATTTTCTACATCTCCATCCTTATGAACTGGAGCAGTAGTTCCAGTAATACCATCATTTAATGCTCTATAAACATTACCAGCAAG
>Ga0255768_10007430_pt1 | contig 10294 bp, 9 predicted proteins | sample 071ome_33_FD_179983 | JGI IMG/M metagenome (GOLD analysis project Ga0255768, IMG submission 179983) | Coastal salt marsh microbial communities from the Groves Creek Marsh, Skidaway Island, Georgia - 071412AT metaG (version 2) | ecosystem: Environmental > Aquatic > Marine > Intertidal zone > Salt...
CTTGAAAGGATACGCCGCCTGCCAACATTCCGCTATGGACAGGCGAGTTGCAAACCACACACCTGTTTTCTGGATAGCATAGTCTAAAAATGATTGAACTGCTTGCAGTCTACCTGGTCGGCCAGCAAGCCGGCAATGAAGACCTATGTTCATAATTCGAGCCTTGCCAGCTTCTCCTTCCGCGTACAAAACATCAAAAGTGTCTCTTAGGTAATCAAAAAACTGCTGTCCGGAATTAAAGCCTTGTGGCGTGGCAAATCGCATATCATTTGCATCGAGAGTATAAGGAATCAGCAGTTGGGGGCCTGATGGTGTATCCTGATAATAGGGCGTATCATCTGCATAGCTGTCTGCCTGGTAGGTGCAGATACCCTGTTCCGCGACCAAATCAATTGTATGGTCTGAACAACGCCCTGTATACCAGCCCCGCGGACTCGAACCAACCACCGCTTCATGCAGCCTAATCGCCTCCATGATCTCATCGCGTTCCTCATCAGGCGTATAGTCTTTATAGTCAATCCATTTCAGCCCGTGTGAAGCAATTTCCCAACCGGCCTGCTTCATCGCCGCAACCTGTTCAGGGGCGCGTGCTAGAGCGGTTGCTACACCAAAAACAGTGACTGGTATGTTCCGTGTTGTGAACAGTTCGTAGAGCCGCCAAAAGCCCGTGCGGGCCCCGTATTCATATATGGATTCCATATTCCAATGGCGCTGGCCAGGCCAAGGTGCGGCGCCAACAATTTCAGACAGAAAGGATTCTGACTCAGCATCGCCATGTAGAAGGCAACGCTCCCCGCCCTCTTCATAATTGACAACAAACTGGACAGCCAGTTTTGCATCATCTGGCCAGGGCGGGGCAGGAACATGTCTGCCAAAACCTGTCATGTCACGCGGATAATATACCATTTCTATTTTGTCCCTGACTCTAACTTTCCATCAGTCTATTGGTGATATTGAGACAGACCGATACTAGTGAATCAAGAAAAGATAGAAACGAAAGTGGAAAACCAGTTAAAAGAAAATCGAGAAAATGCAGTTAAGGATGTTTTGATGCAGACAGGTTTTTTGACTACGCATGTGTTGGACACGGCACGAGGCAGTCCGGCAGGAGGCCTTCATATTACTTTATTCAGACTGCATGACCACGACAGCAAAGCCATCAGCACAGCAGTAACAAATGATGATGGCCGCACAGACAGTCCTATCCTGCCAACTGATGACTTTCAAACTGGACAATACAGGCTGGTCTTTCATGCAGGACCTTATCTGAATATGCATTTTTCTGATCTGCCAGAACCAAAATTCCTGTCAGATATCCCAATAGATTTTGCGATAGCAGATGCAGAATCCCATTATCATGTTCCTCTACTGCTCTCGCCTTTTGGCTATTCAACTTATCGCGGTAGCTGACGGGGCATTCGGATGGATATTGAACTGATTTACGTTATCGGGTTGGACTGGGCAGAATTTGCGTTGCGTTGGCTGCATGTTATCGTTGCAATTGCCTGGATAGGGTCCTCTTTTTATTTTATCGCGCTGGATCTAGGTCTTCGGAAGGACGTTCCTCTTCCAGATGGTGTTCATGGAGAGGAATGGCAGGTTCATGGAGGTGGTTTTTACCACATTCAGAAATATCTGGTGGCCCCAGACGCTCTTCCTGAGCATTTGACTTGGTTTAAATGGGAAGCCTATGCGACCTGGCTGTCCGGCTTTGCCCTGATGGTTGTGGTTTATTATTTAGGCGCTGATCTGTACCTGATTGACCTAAACAAATCAGAGCTGCCAACTTGGTCAGCCATTCTGATCTCACTTTGCGTTCTGGCAACTGGTTGGATGGGGTATGATCTTTTATGTAAATCGAGATTTGGCCAGCAAACAACAGCATTGATGCTTACTTTGTATATCTTACTGGTCATTATGGCGTATGTGCTGGATCAGACATTTACAGGACGGGCTACCTTTTTGCACTTGGGCGCAGTTACTGCCACAATCATGTCTTTCAACGTGCTGATGATCATCATCCCCAATCAGCGTATTGTTGTTGCTGATTTAAAAGCTGGGCGAGTCCCTGATGCCCGTTACGGCCAGATAGCGAAACAGCGCTCAACGCATAATAATTATTTAACCCTGCCTGTCATTTTTTTCATGCTTTCCAATCATTATCCGCTCGCTTATGCAACAGATTACAGCTGGGTTATTGCTGCGTTGGTGTTTTTGATGGGCGTATCTATTCGTCATTATTTTAATAGCCGGCACGCTCGCCAGGGCAATCCTGTCTGGACCTGGGCCGTGACCGCTTGTTTGTTCATCGCCATAATTATCTTATCGCTGCTGCCTGCCTTTATGGACAAAGGAGAGGCAAAAAAAACAGCGTCAGTTGAACAGCAGCTCACAATTGAACAAATTAGACTTGCCAGTGCCGATGAATTTGAAAAGGTCAGGGATATTGTTCTTGGCCGCTGTAGCATGTGTCATGCGAGCGAGCCTTATTACGAGGGTATCTTGTTACCACCAAAGGGAGTCATGCTGGAAACTGATAATCAGATCGTCGCACAGGCAAAATCCATTATCATGCAATCTGCTCTGTCCCATGCTATGCCACCTGCTAATATAAGCCATATGGAACCAGAAGAACGCCGGATACTGCGGCGTTGGTTTACAGCAAGCCTCTCCTCACAAGCACTTCAAAACTTCAAAAATCACTGAGTTCAAAAAAGTTTCCTTCTAAATAAAGGCCAGATTCAAGTTGGCGCAGAAGGTTAGCGACTCCAGAATGCTCGCATTTTGCGGCCTTGGTTCCTGTTCTATCAGCACAGATGTTTGAATTTCGGAAAGTTCTTTCGAAAGACTATACCCTTGCGGTGATATCGCCGTATTCGCCGGGTTGGCGATGAAGCGCGAAGTTGAACACGTTTTCACGCAATTCCCTGCAACGATCCAACTTTACCCTGGCAATCACCAATTCATCTCCTGAGGTCTGAGCTTTGGCTACTATTTCCCCTGTAGGTGCGATTATGCAGCTGCCTCCTATTAAATCGCAGTTTTCTTCAAGCCCAGCTTTTGCTGTTGCAATAATCCAGGAACCGTTGGCGTATGCGCTGGCTTGCATGCATAAGTGATTGTGAAAATCTTGCAAATGGTCGTGCTCAGGAGCAAGAGGATAGTGCCGCGGTGTGTTGTATCCCAGCATTATCAATTCTGCTCCGCGCAGTCCCATAACACGGAATGTTTCGGGCCAGCGCCTGTCATTGCAAATACACATCCCAACCTTACCGCCAAAAGCCTCAAATACCGGAAAGCCCAGATTTCCAGGTTCAAAGTAACGCTTCTCAAGATGTTGAAAGGGTCGCCATGGTTCATTTTCAAAATGCCCTGGCAGGTGAATTTTGCGATATTTTCCAATAATTTGTCCTAAGCCATCGACAATTATTGAAGTATTGAACCGCTGTTTCTTTCCATTTTTTACTACTAATTCGGCATACCCTAAGTAAAAGCCTATGTTAAGTCTCGCTGCAGCATCAAATAACGGCTGCACATCCTTATTAGGCATTTGAGTTTCATACCAAGTCTCAAGTTGCGCCTCATTCTCGAAAAACCAACGTGGAAAAAACGTGGTAAGTGCTAATTCAGGGAACACTACAACTTCTGCTCCACAAGCCTTCGCCTCATGCAGCAAGCAAATCATTCGTGCAACAGCAGAACTGCGCGGCTCATCTTTTGCAATTGGCCCAAGTTGTGCAGCTGCAGCCATGTAGTCACGCTTCATTTTTATTACCTCACTATGCAGATAAATTATTGCGAGTTAATAGAATTTAGAGCCCACGACTCTAATTGAACCGAAAAGCGTTGCACTTTTCTTGGCAAGCTGGCACGGCGCCGCGCTTTCGTACACAAAACACTAAAGACTAAATTAAGTTTAAAACACATGGAACGATCATGCAGTTGGTGAAACTTCATCTGTATTAAGACCGATCAGCTGTGCATAAAGGTCGGGATCGGTATCGCTCTCAGTACCAAAGACTAGAATGCTCGAATGAGAATCTAAGAGTAATTCGCTTCTAGCATGCTCATGATTGGCAGCAGCTATAGACGCTGCTAAGCCGGCAACAGCGGACTCTCCAGCTACAATTGGTGGATCATCCGTGGATGGATTGGCTAAAGCCCGCATCATCAACACTGCATCATCATCAGTAACTGACATAACTGCGTCAGCATTTTGGCGCAGTATATCCCATGCAAGTATGCTAATTTCGCCACAGGCTAGCCCTGCCATGAGTGTATCTAATTCGCCATGCACTGATGTTGGTTTTCCATTGCGGACTGATTCAAGCCAACATGCAGATTTGTCAGGGTCAGCTAAAATAATTATCGGGCGGTTTTTGCCGTATCGGCGTTTTGTGTAAGCTGCAACTGCGGCCGCCATTCCCCCAACGCCCGTTTGCAGGAAAATGTGCGTGGGTGGAACATGCATTTGATCACATGCTTCCGCTGCCATTAATTCATAACCCTGCATGACGTCCTTGGGTACTTCAGTGTAGCCAGAGTAGGAGGTGTCAGAAACAATAAACCAACCCTTACTTGCTGCTAGCCTATGCGCCTCACGAACGCTGTCGTCGTAATTGCCTTTGGTGCGAATAACCGTTGCGCCATAGGCTTCAATCGCGTTTTTACGACCTTCGCTCACGTTGGAGTGGATAAGGATTACACAATTACAGCCAAACATCCGCGCACCCCATGCAACGGAACGACCATGGTTACCATCTGTTGCACAAGACACAGTAACCTTAGACACGACGTCACTATGTGTTCCATCAAACAGTTGCGCTACAGAAGGCATTGTGATGGCTTTGATCCTTGCAATTTCTCGTCGCAGTAGTTGAGAAACAGCATAAGCTCCACCAAGAGCTTTGAAACTACCTAACCCAAATCGGGTCCCTTCATTCTTATAATATATGCGCTCAACATTTGCTTTTTGCGCTAGTCCATTCAACAAAATCAAAGGCGTCGGCGTATACCCTGGCCAAGCAGAAATAGTTGATTTTGCTAAGGTAAAGCCCTCATCATTCAAAACTCTTAATTGATCGGGCCCGTAGGGTGCTTGTTTGTCTGCCAAAGAATTCAGTAAAAGTTCGTTGTGTCTTCCCAGGCCTAGAGAATTAGCAAACTGCACTATCTATGCTCCTGATAAGCGTTCCAGCAAATATGATGAGTTCGATGCAAGATGCGAACAATTTTATTGCATTGCAACATTTTTAGAAAGCTGTGTCAGTCAGTCTGGAAATAATCTTCCTATTTCTGGGTCAGCTTTTTTGATGATCATCTTAACCTTTTTTAAGGTTTTGGTATGCGCAAGCGTTGCCTAAGGCGTAAAACTAAATATTTGCGGCTCCCGCTTTGATTAAAACGGGCAAACCTTCGAGTGCTTACAATTCAAAAGTGCATAACCTTAGTAATTAAAAGTCGATAATTTCTCCAGCAGCACTGGAGAAAATTTTTAGAATTGTTGTTCTGTGTTTTGCATAGAAGATGAGAAATTAATCAGTCAAGTGAATAAATATTGTGCAGCGCACAATATTTTGAACTCCCGAAAACAGGAGCAGTGTAATGAATTCAGGCGGTAGTTATTGTGGCACGCTTTTTGCTTCTTTAGTCCATATTACTACTCGCAAGGAGGTAATTTTTCATGATATGTCGTAAAAAACTAAGCCGAAGTCTTTCGGCATTAATCGGTGGGGCTGCTCTTACAGCAGTCAGCTTAGCCCCTGGGCTTACTGCCACCGCTTCAGCGCAGGGTACACTCCGTGTAGGAATGACCCTTGCTGACATACCTGTATCTTTTGGGCAGCCCGATCAGGGGTTCGAAGGTTACAGATTTATGGGCCTGATGGTTTATGATGCGTTAATCAATTGGGATATGTCCCAGGGGGATAAACCGTCAGGACTTATTCCTGGATTAGCGGAGAGCTGGTCTGTTGATCCGATGGACAAGACCAAATGGACATTCAATTTGCGCAAGGGGGTAAAATTTCACGACGGGTCAGAGTTCAACGCTGATGCCGTTATCTTCAATTTCGATAAACTCTTGGATAAGGACTCACCTCAGTTTAGTGCCCGTCAGGGCAGCTTGGTGAATTTCCGTATCCCTTCGATCAAAAGCTATAAAAAGATCGATGACTACACAGTGGAATTCACCACACACGCTCCTGATAGTTTCGTCCCGTATCAGTTGTGTTACATTTTAATAGCTAGTCCAAAACAATGGGAAGCAACGGGTAAAGACTGGAATCAGTTTGCAAAAACACCTTCAGGCACCGGACCTTGGAAGTTGGCTGCTCTAGCTCCACGCGAGCGTGCTGAATTCGTGCCTTTTAAAGAGCATTGGGCGACAGACAGAATCCCCAAACTCGATAAAGTGATTACAATCCCAATCCCAGATCCAAATGCCCGAACAGCTGCCCTTCTTTCGGGGCAAGTAGATTGGATCGAGGCGCCATCGCCTGACGCGATCCCTCGCATTCAAAGTCAAGGTTACAACATCGTTTCTAACGTCTATCCTCATGTCTGGTCTTGGCACCTAAGTCGTGTTGAAGGATCTCCTTGGAACGATATTCGTGTTCGAAAGGCTGCGAACCTGGCCGTTGACCGGGAGGGCATTAAGTCTCTTCTGGGAGGTTATGCTATTCCAGCAAGTGGTCATGTAACCCGAGAAGATCCCTGGTATGGGAAGCCTAGCTTTGAGATAAAATACGACCCAGAAACGGCTAAATCGCTTCTTAAGGAAGCTGGTTTCGGGCCTGATAAACCCGTCAAGGTTAAAGCAGTGATTTCAGCTAGCGGCTCTGGACAGATGTTGCCCTTGCCGATGAACGAATACATTCAGCAAAACTTGGCGGATGTTGGCATCGACGTGGATTTCGAAGTTGTTGAATGGAATGCTCAACTTGACCTCTGGCGTGCCGGCGCAAAGTCTCCTCAGGCTAAGGGCGCTCACGTTATCAACGTGAGTTATACCACCCAAGACCCTTACAGTTCTTTCACACGCTTCCTTCGCAGTGATTTGCACGCTCCAAAAGGTGTGAACTGGGGTTTCTATAACGATCCAGAAATGGACAAATTACTCATCGCGGCATCGGCAGCTTTCGATCCAAAGGAACGAGACGCCTATCTTGCTAAAGTGCATCAGCGTGAAGTCGATGATGCTGCCTTCGTATGGGTAGTCCATGATGTGGCGCCGCGAGCAATGTCAAAGAAAGTGAAAGGATATGTCCAGGCACGTAACTGGTTCCAAAGTCTAACATCTACTTACATTGAAGACTAGGAATTAGTGCGCGTTAAAAGGGGCGGAGGATGAATTGGTTTCCTCCCTGTCCAGTTCTGATCCGTCCCTTTTAGCTTTCTTTTAACCCGTTAAAGGGCACTGTCATGTTCGCCTATATCCTTCGCCGCATAGTTTACGTAATACCCATAGCCCTTGGTGTGACCATTATAATATTCGGTCTTGTGCACATTGCCCCAGGGGACCCCCTAAATGCAGTTGTTCCCCCTGATGCCCCGCAAGAGACAGTAGAGCTTTTAATCAAAGCCTATGGTTTCGATAAGCCAATTCCAGTTCAATATGGCATTTGGCTGGGGAGAGCCATTGAAGGGGATTTCGGCATTTCCTTTGCAACGGGTAGGCCGGTTGCGGAAGCGATCGCATCAGGCGTTGTAAACACTCTCGTGCTCGCGGTCGGAGCCATATTAATTGGAATGACGCTTGGATGCTTAATCGGAGCATTGGCTGGTTACTTTCAAGGATCTTGGATTGATAAGCTTTCTACAGGGTTCGCAATTGCAGGGGTAAGCGTTCCTCACTATTGGCTTGGATTAGTTTTAGTTATTGTTTTCTCTGTCGAAATGAACGTCTTGCCTGCCATGGGCATGGGCCCGGGTGGTAGTCGAGAATGGGCTTGGGACTCAGAGCATCTTCGGCACCTCGTCCTGCCTGTAATTACCTTATCCGTAATTCCTATCGGCATTATTACGCGGTCGGTCAGAGCGACTGTGGCTGAAATTCTTACGATGGAATTCGTCCAAACCTTAGAGGCCAAAGGTCTTCGCAGCGGTCGAATTTTCTTGCACGTTGTAGCTAATGCTGCGCCAACAGTCCTTGCAGTTGCTGGATTGCAAATCGGTTATTTGCTTGGGGGTTCTATCCTCGTTGAAACGGTATTTTCCTGGCCTGGTACAGGATTCTTATTGAATGACGCGATTTTTAGACGAGACATTCCACTTCTCCAGGGTGTGATCTTGGTTTTAGCGATGTTCTTCGTCTTCATGAACCTGGTGGTCGACATCCTTCAATCAATCATCGACCCAAGAATGTCGAGGGGATAATGGCAATGAACGAGAGTCCTGCGTCACCCTCTTCGATAGACGTTACACAGGTTGTAGCCAAATCACGGAATTATTGGTCGACGGTGTTAGATCGTCTTTCAAGAGATCCGGTTACACTGGCCTTCGGTGCTATACTGCTGCTTATTTTGCTAAGCGCGATTTTTGCAGACGTGTTGGCTCCAGCTGATCCATTCAAAACTAGTATGATCAAGCGTCTGAAGCCAATTGGAACTGATGGCTTTCCTTTAGGCGCTGATGAGCTTGGGCGTGATATGCTCAGCCGGCTTTTGTATGGTGGTCGCCTATCTTTAGTGATGGGTATCTCTCCAGTTGCTTTTGCTCTGGTAATTGGAGGTTTTCTTGGTTTGGTTGCTGGTTTTCTCGGCGGCAAGATTAACATGGCAATTATGAGAACCATCGATGTTTTTTATGCCTTTCCATCAGTGTTGCTTGCGATAGCAATTTCAGGCGCTTTAGGAGCCGGTATCGTAAACGCCATCATCTCATTGACTATCGTCTTTATCCCACCGATAGCCAGGGTAACGGAGAGTGTTACGACCCAGATACGGGGCCTCGACTACGTGGAGGCTGCTCGCGCTAGCGGGGCACGCTCTTTAACAATTATCCGTGCGCATGTTCTAGCAAACGTAGCAGGACCCGTATTCATTTATGCCACTAGTTTGATTAGCGTAAGTATCATACTGGCCTCTGGGCTGAGCTTTCTAGGTTTGGGTACTGAGCCACCAAATCCTGAGTGGGGTCTGATGCTCAATACACTCCGGCAATCAATCTACGTTAGTCCGTGGGTAGCAACACTTCCGGGAGTGTTGATTTTCATAACCTCTCTTAGTTTTAACATGCTCAGTGACGGACTGCGTACTGCAATGGATATCAAGCTATGAAGCCCGCTCTTCTAAAAGTTGAAGGTCTAAAAAAATATTTCCCAATTAAGGGAGGCATTTTTAACAAGACAGTAGCCCATGTCCAAGCAGTTGATGAAATAGCTTTTGAAGTACCTAGAGGGGAAACTCTCGGCATAGTTGGTGAATCTGGATGTGGAAAATCAACAACTGCGCGTCTGTTGATGCGATTAATTTCACCGGACCAAGGAGCAGTAGTTTTTGATGGTATGGAGGTTGGCCGAAGTGATGGAATCAGCGTCCGAGACATGCGTAAGCGCATGCAAATGGTATTTCAGGATTCCTATTCATCGCTTAACCCTAGGATGCCAATTGAAGGTTCAATAGCGTTTGGGCCGATCGTACATGGGCTTCAACCGAGCGTCGCGCGTCAGCGCGCACGCGAGCTTCTTGCTAAAGTTGGTCTGGATCCAAATCTTTTCATTAGGCGCTATCCTCATGAGCTTTCAGGGGGTCAGCGCCAGCGTATTAATATAGCTCGTGCTTTAGCGCTTGAGCCTGATGTGCTGATACTGGACGAAGCGGTATCTGCTCTTGATAAGTCGGTTGAAGCTCAAGTTCTCAACTTGCTCACTGAATTGAAGCAAGAGTTAAACCTAACGTTTATTTTCATCAGTCATGATTTGAACGTAGTTCGTTATATGAGTGATCGAGTACTGGTGATGTACCTTGGAAAGATTGTTGAAATTGGAACCGTTGATGAAATTTATGACTCGCCGCGTCATCCTTATACCGCGGCACTTCTCTCAGCGATGCCCTCAATGGACCCAGATAAAAGAACAACAGTATCACCACTAACTGGTGATCCACCGAACCCCATAAATCCTCCTTCCGGTTGCAGGTTTCGCACTCGGTGCCCATTTGCCGAGAGAGTTTGTAGCGAGATGGAGCCAGAGCTTCAGCCACTGAGTGAGCAAGTTTCACAGAAAGTTGCCTGCCACATGACAAATCCTTCATCGGGGCATACGAAGGTTAACAGCAAGGAAAGTTGAACATGA
>Ga0255768_10007435_pt1 | contig 10290 bp, 20 predicted proteins | sample 071ome_33_FD_179983 | JGI IMG/M metagenome (GOLD analysis project Ga0255768, IMG submission 179983) | Coastal salt marsh microbial communities from the Groves Creek Marsh, Skidaway Island, Georgia - 071412AT metaG (version 2) | ecosystem: Environmental > Aquatic > Marine > Intertidal zone >...
CTATAGAAGGAGTGACCTCATCATGGACAGGCATCAACAGCAGACCAACATTCGCACAGACAACACCAGGCGCAGCGTTTCAGTTCACAGAAACGTATCAGGGTCCTGGTTTAAGCAATCAAACGATAATTCAAAGAACCACAGAAATTCAATCGGTAACTGATACGACCTCAATTTTTACCCAGTGATTTTAATGCCTCATAGAGCATTCCAATTTCCTCTATGGTGGCATTATTTTTTATGCGATTGGCACGAGCAGAAATAATCCAAACATTATCTTTGGTATATCCTTTGGTACTATCAATTCTATCAACGGAAGGAGAACAATCTTGATGACTATGACTTCCTGGTTCTAATTTTATATCTAGAACGGGGCAATATTCTGGAATAACAATATCTTTTAATTCCAAAGTACATTCTTCACCTCTTCTTTTAGCATTGCGACGAGCATAATTTAATAATCTTGTCTCATACTTTTTAGTAGGATTTGATTTTGGATTTGTATATCCTGCTTTCCTACGACATCCACAACTTACTGGTGGTTTTTCTCTAAATACATTTGAAGATATCAATTTCTCCTCTTTACACCAGGAACATTTGCACCAATATGTTCCTCGTTTATTTTGTTTAGTTGCTTCTAAATCTTTACGGACAACAGTTAGTCCGCCAAAAGTTTTCCCCGTTAAATCTACAACCTTCATTATTGTGATAATATTATGTCTTTACTAAAACTATTTATACACAATAAAAGTTACAAGTATCTTTACTCAATAATCGCTTGTGGACTCTTATCCCCACTTCCGTCTCTGGCAGAAACTGTTGGCGGTGTTAGTGCTACTGCCGCCCCTGTTGCTAATTCATCAGGTTCAGTTACAAATCAGGCTATCCAAGTATTACAAGGTCCATATATCACCAACACCTACGGCGGTGGAATCCAATGCCAAGGACCAACGCTAAATGTAACACCATTTGCTACTGCTGCAGGATCAATGCAGAAACCATATGAACCGTACTATATGGATCCTGTATATGATATGCGTGACCTCGATGGCGACGGTTCTTTGGATAACCCTGGTAACATTCTTTACCAAGTACCCACCAGAACGGGTCAAAAGGATAACTACAACCTCTCAATCGGCGTCAGTGCTACTTGGAGCAAACCATTAGATAAGAAACTCCAAGAACAATGTAAGGAAGCAGCAGCAACTCAAATCGCCTTACAGCAGCAACTGACTGCTAATAAGCGTTTAGACTTTGAGATTGCTAGACTGAAGAATTGTGGAGAGTTGAAGAAGCAAGGTATCTATTTCCACCCCAAGTCTCCATATTATAAAGTGTGTGCGGATGTGGTTGTTACTAACCCTGGCGGTATCATTCCTCCACATGAACACACTATCCCTTCGGTTTCAGTGCAGAACGAAGTTCCTTTATCGCGTGGTTCCTCTCCCGCTGCTCCGCTCGGCGCTCCGCTACAGATAAGAACACAACTTCCTTCCCCCTGATTTTAGCAAGTTTCTTCATAACTTTCTTGACTGTTGGTTTGACAGTCTTGAGTAGAATATCCGCTAATGGTTTTGCCGCAAGTGCAGACGCTGTTGCAACCACAGCAATACCACCTGTAGTCATTACTGCACCAGGACTAGGAAGACCTGCTATTATCTGCTCAGGAATAGGAATTTTTTCCGTAATCTGAATACATTCATTCCCTACAAGTTTATATCCAGTTACTTTCTTTCTAAACCCATCAATCATTGTCCCAACAGGTTCTTTTGCCTCTTGCGATGGTGTTGGACAATTAATCTGAACGGTTGATGGTTCTTGCTTTGGTATATCAGGAACTTCTGGTATTTTTGGAACTTCAGGTTTATATTCTGGTGTTTTTACAGTTGGTGTTGGTATTGCTTCTTCACTAAAATCCATCGGTCTAAAAGATGGTACTGTACCATCACAATAAATCATCACACCATTTAAATCTTCCTGAGGAAGAGTTTTACTCTTCCTAGAATCAGAGTGTGCTTCCACACAACCAGGGAGATTAACAATAGGTGTTCCTATCTGTTGGGTTACGGGGACAACAGGTGGTATTGCATCAGAGTGTCTAGTCATCCATTCAGGAGTAGGTGGTATATCCAAACTCCTGATTCGGACTTCTCTTATTTCAGGCATCAATCATCCTTAAAAAGATTTAATAATGATGAATAAAGATGATAGAAAAATACATAAAGGAAAAATTTTCCTTCAGTATCTCTATTTTTTCTTCTAGTTGATGTCATGCTCAAATACTAATACTATTAGTATGTATAGTATTATAAACCTGGAATGGCAGGTTTTGTGTTGATAATGCCACCAGTTTTAGTTGGCATACTAGGCATTGCGCCACTAATCATACCAGGAAGTGCTTCCGTTACCGTCTTGGTGACTTCTTCTATTGCTGTTTTGCGGGCATTTTCGATCAACACATCTTTGTTGAGGAAGAGATATGCTCCACCCCCAACAACTCCGAGTGATACAAGTCCTGATAGAAGTGCTATTGCATTTACTAGTTTTTGCATTAGATTACTCTACTAAAGTACCGTGTGCTCTGCGAATCTCTTTGAGTTCCTCAAAGTTCTTCTGTTTGGTTCCACCATCATATGACCAGGCGTAACCCTCTTCAATCATTTGTTCGTTGAGAGAGACTTCTGCGTCTCCAATGTAGAGCCATCCAAGGAGTCTGCCGTATTTACCAACACCCCCAACAAGCTCAGTCCTAATAACGAGGTCATCATCACCAGCGATAGCACCATGGAGTTTCTCTTCGAGCCAGTGGGTTGCGTCGTAACCAAGAGCCTTCTCTTCGTCGTCCTTAGTTCGTTTTTCTGGCGTATCGACTCCTGCCACTCTGACCCTTTCTTTCTTATAAAGATCGAAACCCAGGTCAATAGTGACATCGATTGTATCGCCATCTACAACCCTATTTATTTCCACTACTCGGAAATTATAGCAGGACTTCCTACTCGGCGGAACCATTGCTCCCATGATAGATCCTCTAGAGGTTCTTTCTATATATACGCCCGAAGTTTTACATAATCAAATACTTTCTGTGGAATGTTTATATCTAGTGCTTTCTCAAAACCTTTAAATCCTGGGGAGGAGTTTGCTTCACAGATTCTATATCCATCAGGATGAAATAAGAGATCGACACCAGCAATATCAAGGTCAAGAACTTTTGCAACTTGAATAGCAAGCATTTCCATTTCGTCGTCAACATCGTATGCTTCCCCTTGACCTCCACGAGAGATATTGGCTTTGAATGAACCATCTGTAGAGGTACGTTGCATGGCACCAACGACTCTTCCACCAATAACAATGACTCTCAGATCACGTCCTTCGGAATGTGAAACATATTCCTGAATGATCATACTGGTCTTACTATCAAGACTAGAAATTAATTCAGATAAGTCTTCAAACTCTTTTGCATTATGGCAGAGGTAAACACCAGCGCCATGAGAACCAGTAATAACTTTCAATACACAAGGAAATCCTACTTGTTTTTCAACCAATTCTGCTTTACAAGGAAAACGAGTAAGCAAAGTTTTGGGGATAGGAAGTCCTGCTTGTGCCAAAATCTGGTTAGCATACATCTTATCCTTTGATGCTTCAATAGCAGCAGAGTTTGGTAATGTCGGTACGTTTAATCTTTCAAATTGTCTGAGAACAGATAAGTTAAAATAACCAGTGCCACTCCCAGTCCTAGCAAGTATAGTATCTGGGAGAGAAACAATATCATTACGATATCGAATGGATTTGCGGTCATCTCTAGAAACAATTAAATCAATTTCGTCTGCGAATACTACTGAGAAATCAATATTCTCTTTTGCTGCTTCTTCAATAAATCTCTCACGCTCATACATCTCTGTAGTGAGGCGATTACCAAGCATCCATAGTTTCATAATTTATTTTTTCTTTCCGCCGTTTTTAGCTTTCTTCGCAGTCGCGTTGCCCTGGTTCTGCTTCTTGTTGTTCGCTGACCCCTTCTTGCCCTTGTTCGCGGACTTGGCCATTTTCTTCTAGTTCCTTAAATGATAGGCGTAAGATATATATCACACAATATGCTGTAAATGCGAGACCGCAGCATAAAAGAATAATTACAGACCATACTGGATCATTTATATCTTTCATCGCCATTTTTTATAGTTTATAGCACTATCATTCCAGTCACCAATGTTTGATGACCAAGGTGCATGAATACTAATATCATCAAGTCCTTCTACTTTTGATGGTTTAGTCTCAACAACTGGTTTTTGTTTATCTTCTTCTTCCCAAGTTTTTATGATCTCATTGACTTGCTTATCAACATCAGTCATCTCCATATCAACTTTACCTTGAACCCACATAACCCATAACCATTCAATAAAACCTAAAGCAAGATGGTTGATGGGAAACTTTTGCTTCTTTGCCCACTTCTTACTCTTGGTGTACCAGTTCTCTTCACCACCCCATCGATACTCAAACTTATGTTCTATAAGTTTAGGTTCAGCAGTCATTGAAAATCTTTCCTACCTTAGAACCAACATCGGAACCAACTCTACCACCAAGAAGTGATATCCAACCAGCAGACAACCATCCAATATAAGGAATGTTGATTAAGGCAGGCACGAGAGCACCAGCAGCAATACTAGTTCCTGCCATTGCACCTTGAGATCGTGCGCCAGCGTCCGCCCGAATACACTCTTCGCTTTTGGCAAGAGACTTTCCCTCGCCGTCAATGGCACCTCCTATGTTGCGAGTGCCGTCCATAGTGTATTCGTCTGTGCGATACTCCCGACGCCTCTCAGTGCCACCACCACCAAACAATCCACCTCTTTTTTGATCCAATTGAAGTGTTCTTTCCGAATTTAAAATAGTAGGATCGTTTGCTTTGTATTCAATTTTATATCCATCCCTAGTTGCCTCTACCTTATAGGAAGAGTAGTCTCCAGATGGGAAATTAATGACAGGATATTTTGGTCTTGCTGCATCTAACAGATGTCCAAGAATTCCGACATGGGCAATGCCAACAACGGCAAACAATGCCAATGAAATAGTCTTTATTGGCGATTTAGACTTGCTCGGTACATGCTCAGTAACATGCTCGGTGACTTCCTCAGTAATCTTAGACTGCCAGAGTGCCATGGTTTTACATACCCTTAATAGATTTATCCAAATCCTTCAACTCAGAGTAATATTTACAAGAATATTCCATAGCAACTGGTTCATCATAAATCATCATTTCTGTGCGGCAGAGTCCGTTGCCGATTTCCATGTGACCAACAATAAACAAAGTGAGTAGCATCATGGTTCTATACCGTAGGCATTACAGGGGGTTCGCCGTCTTTTTTAGGTGCGGCAGTTGCAATCTGTAGAGGTGCTTGCTCAATGCGAATGGTTTGAGCGGGTGCAGTTTGTGCTGCAGCAGCAATCAGTTTCTCTAAGTCTGCTTTGGAAACTCCACCAGCACCACCCATCTTCATTGTTCCATCACCAGACTTCTTCGCTGTTTGTACCCCGAAGGTAGCGAGAACTCCAGTAAAGACTGACGCAATAAAAGTAGGATCAAGTTTTTGCTCAGGAATGCCGAGAGCAGCAGGAAGTTTAATATAGGCGAGAGTCAAAATACCACCAGACCAGACCAAGATACCAAGTCTGACCATGGTGCTGATTGCTTCCAAGTGACCTTCATGGTCATCGGCAGCTGCTTTTATTTTTCCAAATAAACCTTTCTTTTTCTCTTCTTCTTTAGAAACTTCTTTTACTTCTTCTGGCATCTAACAAGAGCAAGGCTCTTATATTTAGTTAATATAACCTTCTTTTCTCAACCACTTTTCTGTTAGTGGTGTAGGTGTATAAACTTCCCACATATTACCAGCAGCACATGCCTTGAGTGCTTGGGCAGTCATACCCTCAGTCTTACCTGCCCACTTTGCTTCTGCTTCCCAGGGCACGGCAGACTTGGGATAAGTCTTCTCTACAATATCACGCCAGATTTGAGGAACTTCACTTTCACGATGAATGATAGCAATCATAGAATTCTTGATAGAACCTGCCATACAGTCCTGTGCAGCGTGCCAACCTTCATGACGCATCACAGTCATAAGGACCGATGGACGATGCATGTAAGCATCATTCAGATAGAAGTTATTAGATACAGTATGATAAACCCCACGATGACCAGGAGGGAAATACTTCTCTGGTCCTAGAAAAACCATAACTCCGATTTCATCAAGGGATAGTAGCATCGAATTAAATTCATCAGCGACAAGATCGAAATCAGAACTAGGAAACTCGTTACGAATATCGTCGATACTCTTGATTCGTCGGACATTTTCGGTGCATTCTCGTAACATCATGCAACCCAAAGCTTCCATACTATAGAATCCCTTTTTGAGTTTGGATTCTTTTGCCAGCAATGGCATAGCAAGCAAAGATGATCCAATCAAACCAAGTAGTAGTTTTTTCATTTTGTGTAATACGCTTGATAGTATTTAACCAGTCCGCTGGTACTCACATTTCCTTGCGATACCCAGTCGTGAGAACATTCAGTAATACTTTGCATAGTATAGACTGGTTCTCCATTAGCGTCAAGTTGAGAACCAAAACGAGTTAGGAGAAGGTTGTATGCTCGCTCTCTTAATTCCATTCTTTCTTCAGAATAACGCCAGTCTTCATTCATTTAAACTGCCCCATTCCAGTACCAGAGTTCCAACCACCAGGTCCTGATTGAAAGTTTTCAGAACCACCAGGAAGTTCTTCTTTCCAAGTGCCCCAATACTTCGAAGCACGTTCATACATCATCTGATGAATATTCTCTGACTCCCTTTTAGGTTGTGCTGCTTCCACAATACGTTGCTCTTCAATTTTTTGAGTAACATGCTTTTCGTAAGCAATAACCTTTTCAGTTTTAACTGGAGCAGAGAACCAATGATCCGAAGGAGGAACCACTGGCGCAACTACTCCAATATAAGCAGGTTGAAGTTTCTCAACCTTCTTTGGTTTAGGTTCATCAAATTCACTCTTTGGAATAAAGACACTCTTAAATTTTTTGATTACCTGTTTGATCATGATTTAACCTAAAACAAAACGTTTAACATAGTTATAAGCGTAGTGCTCACGAGCACCTTTGATGCCCCATCCTAACCAATAATATGATGGAACCATGTATTGGTGGATACCATATCCTCTTCCTTGAAATTCTGTAATGTATTTCTGGAATTGATTTTCATTAATCATATATCGTGTTTGACCTTCAATTGAGGAAGGATCACAGTCATACTTTCTACAGAAACTACCGAGACCATTATAGCGGTTAGTGGAAGTCCATTGAATCAAACCATAACCACCACGATAACACTTATTGTAAGGAACAATAGCACCACCTTCACATACGTTAGGACGGAAACCAGACTCCTGTTTGATGTTACCTAGAATAGCAGCAAGAGCATTCTTATCGGTAATGTTTGCTTTAACTTGAAGTTCTTTTAAAACATATTGCTCATTCGAGTTACACGTTGGACATGTCCAAAGTGGATTCTCATCGACCTCAATTTCTTTAATCTTTCTGGCAAGTAAAATACCGTCTTCAGTTCCTTCAAGAGTTTTGAGAAGAGTCCTTATCTCTTCTGCGGACATATACTCCAAGGTCTGCTCAAAATCTTTTGGTGTTGTAGCGTGAACCGCAGCGGCAATACCCAGAATTGAAAATCCTACAGCTAAAACTTTTTTTAACACTAATACAAATAGAACTCTACATCCGAATAAAAGGGGGGTATACCACAACCCTCTCGGGGGGCACCTTCCTCGGCTCTAAAATCAACTCAAAATCTCATAATAAAAAACCCACCGTAGTGGGTTTATCCATAATACTTGGGTATTTATACTTTGTCAATAGAACGGTCAGGGTTTAAAAACCCTACCCCATCCATCATTTCCATTCGGACACCAGCGAACTGCCAGTTCTGATTTTTTATAAACAGCACCACGACCATTATATACATCTGAAGAATATCCATCATTAAGAGATCCATATGGATCATTGACAACATAATCTTCACCCTTCTTACCAATCACCACACACATATGACCACCTCTGGGAGCACTCAGGGGACCACGATGAAGAATACCAATAATAACTGGTCTTCCAAGTCCCAGTTCAGTATCTAAATCTTTGAATGACAGATCATAATGGAATGTTGATCTGACACCATACATCTGTAGAACTTTTGTTTGTACAGCATGGTCTGTAGTATCGCCAACGGCAAATACTTTTTCCACATAAGCATCATCACCTTTATCACCTTTGAGTGTGCCAGGTTTGAAGAACTCTAGGCACATAGCACAAGATGATGAGTTACAGGTTCTTTCCGAATCTCTATAGTTGTCCGTTTGTGGGAAGTAGGGAACCTCTAATATATTAGATTTTGGTTTTGCTCTGAATACTTTTACCCATTCAGAATTATCATCCAAAAACTCTGCTGGTAAATTGTCTTCCAGCCACTGAACAGCAGCAACATGCTGCTTATTATCTTCAGAATAATACTTGAAGAAATTGTGCAAATCGACGGTCATATAATGCCGATAAAAAATGGCACAATATTTAGATGCGTGAATAGCAGATTTTGACTTCTCCTCTAGAAGGATTTGCGATTTGATTAAATGCTCCGTAAGACAAATCAAGAATCCTATCAGTGTAATAAGGACCTCTGTCATTTACTCGGACAACCACAGAAGCACCATTTCGTGGGTTGATTACACGCAACTTAGTTCCAAACGGTAACCAACGATGAGCAACTGTGCGTCCATATGCATTAAAGTATTCTCCATTAGCAGTTCTACCCCCATTAAAACCATCACCAACTCCATAATGAGAGGCATAACCACAGGTCTCTGCTTTTGCTTGTAGAGGGAAAAGAATCAGAGAGAGAATAAAAAGTTTTTTAAACATGAAATGTATCGAATCTTTCTGGCAAATAAGAATCAAACTCTGGAAAATAAGTTTTAAATAGTTGACTTGCTTCGATATGCTGACCTTCGTCGGTCAACTTTTTACATTCTTCCAGTATTCTTTTTTTGAAACTGTCTGATGCTCCGTTAGTCATCCGTGTCTCCTAAGTATTCTAGTGAATAGATTTCATGATCTTCGATTTCTGGATCTAACCACTCATAGAATTCGGCTTTAATCGCATGTGCATCTTCTAATGTATCCACAACATTATAAGTAGAAATTTCACAAAGAGTATGTATACGATCTACTGCCCAGTCATGTGTCGCTTTCAGGGTGTCTTCCAAAGTTACCATAATCTTTTCGCATGTAGCGTCCAAGGATGTTGCTATTGTAGTACGCTGGACTGCCGTCGTCAAGTGCTCCTCTTAAAAATATTTTCAGTATAAATAGTTTTATGGTAGAAAGTATTTTTTATGTCTTGGAGATATAACGAAGAAGACTTTACTGAAGCACCCAAAGGTATAGAGGGATTTGTTTATTTAATAACAAATTTGACGAATGATAGAAAATATGTTGGCAAAAAATCTTTTTGGACAAGAAGAAAGGATAAAAAGACTGGTAGAAGAAAAACAAAAGAAAGTGATTGGAAAAAATATTTTGGATCTTGTGATGAATTAAATGAAGATGTAAAACTTCTTGGTGAAGATAAATTTTTGAGAGAAATACTCTACCTATGTCCTCATAAAAAATCAATGTCTTATTATGAAACTATGGAACAATTTAAAAGAGATGTTCTAATGACAGATAATTATTACAATACAAATATTGAAGGAAGATTTTTTGTGAGTGAAAGAACCGGAATTTACGAAGTAGTTATGAGAAACGATAAATTCTGCGATATGAGAAGTGAGAAGATGAAAGATAAATCATACAATCCAGTATATAGACCAGAAGTTCGTGAGAAGTTTAGCAAAATGTATTCTGGTGAAGGAAATCCTATGTATGGAAAAAAACTGACAGAAAAACATAAAAAGATATTAACAACATCAAGGAATGTCAAAATAAGTGATGGCACAAATACTTGGGAAAGTGTCGTTTCTTACTTAAAGGAACAAAGAATAGGACACCAAAAATACAAAAAACAATTAAAAGATGGATTAATCTTTATTGTTGAGTAATTCTATTAAATTCTTTGGATTGTTATGACTTATTGGTAATGAGATAAACAAACCCGAAGTAATCCCCAATATCATTACTATCAAAAGGTTTGTTATCAAACGTCCATGGATTCTCATAACTTACTTCATTATTTATATCCAAGCTCATCTTAT
>Ga0255768_10007446_pt1 | contig 10283 bp, 9 predicted proteins | sample 071ome_33_FD_179983 | JGI IMG/M metagenome (GOLD analysis project Ga0255768, IMG submission 179983) | Coastal salt marsh microbial communities from the Groves Creek Marsh, Skidaway Island, Georgia - 071412AT metaG (version 2) | ecosystem: Environmental > Aquatic > Marine > Intertidal zone > Salt...
TTTTTGAGCGAGAGGAGTACACTAAAAACTCTTTTGCCCGTTTTTCTTTAGATTGGTTAACAGATGGTAAAGATCAACTACTACAACCATAATCTGACAAATCAATTTAATTTGCCAGCTTCGACTTTTAGCAATGAAACCAAAATTCATTTTGAAATTGAAAAAAATAAAACATACTCTCCCCATTACTATAATAAATTAGCAATCTTTCAGTCTGAGTCGGATACCGAGGAAGAAATTATCTTTCTAGGAGACAGCATAACTGAAGAGGGAAAATGGAGTGAATTGTTTCCAAAAGAAAATGTGATCAATAGGGGAATAAGTAGTGATGTTACAGATGATGTATTAAATCGGCTGGACGAAATTACTTCCTCAAATCCCAAAAAAATATTTTTATTAATTGGAACTAACGATTTGGCTCGAGGCAAAGAAATTAATTATGTTTTAAATGTTGTACGTAAAATCATTGTTGAAATACTAAAAAAATCAAAGAATACTTCTATCTATTTACAAAGTATTCTTCCAGTGAATCCCAATGTAGGAAACCAATTTTCTGGACACAAAATTAACCATCATAAAATAATGGAGACCAATTTAAAGCTCGAAGAAATGACGAAGTTATTTAACATAGAATATATAGATATTCATAAAGCCTTACGCTCTAGCGACAATTATTTAAATCACAAATTCACATACGATGGTTTACATTTGAATGCGTCAGGATATCAAAAATGGAAACAAACCATCCTTAAATATGTCAACTAAAAAGGGTTCCAATAGAAATATTCTCTAGTGAATATGTGTTGAAGGAGAATTTTAAACATTATTTAACTTAAATTCGGCTAAACAAATCAGATCAATTCAGACCCATTATATCATTGAAATGCATTGATCAAATTACAAGTAATACGCTATTTAAAATGATTAATAAAATATTTTCTTTGCGTTTTTTATCAATCATACTACTGACGTTTTTTTTTTCATTCAGTGGTTTTTCACAGAAGGAAAAAACACTTTTTAATTGGTCTTCAGAAGAGCGTATTCCAAATCCAAAAGGTCTCAACGGCATATTTACAGGGATTCACAACGATGCATTAATTATTGCAGGAGGAACTAACTTCCCAAATAAAGCCGTTTGGGAAGGGGGGAGTAAACAATGGTACAATACCATATATGTGCTTGAAAACAAAGACAATCACAAACGCTGGATTGATCAAGAAGTGACACTTCCTTTTCCAATGGCCAATGGATTTTCTGTAAATACTCCAAATGGAGTGCTCTGTATTGGAGGTGATAATGCAACCCAAGTTTTCAATACTGTTTTTTTATTGAAATGGAATAGTTCACAACAAAAAGTTGAAATCGAAGAATTGCCTCCCATGCCAAAAGCCTTATCAAACATGGGTGCTAGTAGGATTGGCAATATGGTATATGTTTTAGGAGGTCAACAAGAAAAAGGGGGTAAGTCAACCACGAATTTTTTGTCTTTTAACTTAAGTCCAAACCTTAACCGTCCCATTTATACCTGGGAGCAACTCGATGATTTTCCAGGGAAAAGCAGGATTCAAGCAGTAGTTGTTGCTCAAAGTAATGGTCATCAAGACTGCCTGTATGTCTTTAGCGGTATAGAATATGACCCAAAGGCTACATTTACCCATACAATGTTGGATGATATTTATGAATTTAATCCCAGCAAGAATACCTGGGTAAAAAAACAGAACATTCCAAACAATAATACACCTTCTTTAATAGGGGGGTATCTTGCTGCTGCTCCTTCAATAAAAATTGGAGATTCTCACATACTTATTTTTGGAGGTGCTGGGGGTGAGAGACAATACCTAGCAGAACGATTAGCCATAACAGACAGTATAAATATCCTTAAATCGAAAAGTCAGGATTTTGTTAAACAAGTTGCTAAATTAGAACACAAGGTCAATGAGTTAATAAAAGCTACAGCTTTTTCAAAAACAATTTGGGCTTACCACACCATCACTGATACTTGGAGCAAAAGAGGGGAATTGCCCTCAGAAACTCAAGTGGTAACTCAGGCTTTACAATGGGGAAATACGATCATCATACCGGGTGGAGAAACTCGTCCTGGAGTAAGAACCAATAAAATTCTAGAAGCAGTTCAAAAACCGTACGAAGCCCATTTTGGTTTAATAAACTACGTTACCCTTATTGCCTATTTGTTAATAATGGTTTTTATGGGATGGTATTTTTCTAAAAAGAATAAGACAACCAATGATTTTTTTCTTGCCGGAGGTAGAATTCCGTGGTGGGCTGCAGGCTTAAGCATTTATGCTACTATGCTAAGTGCAATTACTTATCTTTCCCAACCTGCTTTGGCTTACTCTTTCGATTGGCAGGCCTATTTGGGATATTTTTCAATCCTCCTAGTTGTGCCTATAGTTACTGTTTTCTATTTACCCTACTTCAGAAAATTAAAGAGTACTACCGCTTATGAATACCTAGAAAAGCGATTCAATCTGGTTGTTAGAATGTTTGGGAGTACATCGTTTGTATTATTTCAATTGGCCCGCATGGGAATTGTAGTTTATTTACCTGCCTTAGCATTATCTACGGTAGTAGGAATAGACATTTATATAGCGATTGCTGTAATGGGGATATTAGCCATACTTTACACCTATTTGGGTGGAATGGAGGCAGTGATATGGACGGATGTTGTACAAGTTTTTGTTTTAATTGGAGGACTCATTATGGGACTTGTTTTTATAGCTAACGAAGTGGGTGATTTAGGATCTATTTTCAAAACAGCCTATGCCAATGGTAAACTTCAACTGTTTGACTTTAGGTTTAGCTTTACAGAGGTAGTGACCTGGTCATTGTTTTTGGGATCTTTTGCTCTAACACTGATTCCTTACACCTCAGATCAAGCAGTAGTTCAAAGGTATATGACTACTTCTAGTGAGAAAGAGGCTAAAAAAAGTATTTGGTTAAACAGTTTTATTTCGATCCCTGGCGGGCTACTCATTTTTGCAATGGGAACCTTCTTATATGTTTATTTCAAAGAACATCCTGAATTTTTATTTGTGGGTATGCAAAACGACAGTGTGTTTCCTCTTTTTATTACAAATCACCTTCCCCCTGGAATTGCTGGACTTGTAATTGCGGGTGTTTTTTCTGCTTCCATGTCTAGTTTAGACAGCAGCATGCACAGCGTGGCTACTGTCGTTACCGTAGATTATTATCAGCGATTTTTTAAGAGTTACACTGATAAAAGAGGGCTAAAATTAGCCAAATGGACTACGGTTATCGTCGGTTCTTTAGGAACCCTTATTGCTTTTTTGATGGCTGCTTACCCAGTTAAATCGTTGTTTTTCTTTTTCCAAGAGGTCATAGGTCTTTTCGGAAGTGCTTTGGCTGGAATCTTCATCCTAGGAATATTTTTTAAAAATGCACACTGGAAAGGAGCAATTTTTGGAGCGTTATTGAGCGTAGGTGTTTTGGTTTTTGTAAAATACCTTACCTCCATTAATTTTTATATTTATCCTTTGATTGCTATTCCTATATGTGTCCTTTCTGGATTTGTTTACAGTTCAATTTTTCCAATATCAAAAAAAATGTAAATAATTTCAGATTCCAAAAATTAGAAATGTAAGAGCAGGCAAAACCTTTAATTAACAATCGGTTGATTTGGATTGGAAGGGACTATTTTGGGTGGAGATTCTTCTTTTTCACAAGAAGTTATTGCTAAAAAAAGTAAAGCGAAGGCAATGAATATTTTTTTCATCTGTTAAAATTTATGTTTTATCAGAGTGATTTTAAATCTAAAATTATTTGGGATTCTTTTTTTTAAAGAAAGAAAAGTAAATAATTCTTAGGAAGAGAAATCCAAGGACCGTAACAATCATCCCTACAACAATTTGTATCCCAAAGTTTTTAAAGATATATTCCATAAGGCGAATCTAAAAAAACTTTTCCAATTCAATTTCTAAAGGAGTACTCTTGAAGGGGACTTTTTTTAGAGTATGATCAATCAGGTGATCGTATTTGAAAAATCAATTAGCTCATTAAAACAATAGATAAACCCAGCCTTAAAGAGAACATCTTGAGATTAAAGAACTTACAATTTATAGGCTTGTCGGGCCAATAGCTTCCATTGGTTTTTTTGTTTTTTAAGTACCATCATATTTCCGATACGAATATGTACTTTTTCACCTTTATTGATGGCATCAATTAAAAAAAGATGTCTTACTACAGCCGTATTGTTTCCAGAAAAAGAGATGGATTGGTTTTCTGTGGAGGTAGCAATAAAATCAAAATCACCATTTACAACAGCCTCTACAAAGGCTTCTTTATTTTCAACAGCCCCTCCTGAATGTCCATAACTTAGTTCCTCTAAGGTGAGTTCTTTTAAAGTTTCCCCATCACGATCAACCATGGCCTGGTTTAATCTATTTACTACAGCCTCTATCCTCTCCATTTCAGCTTTATTTTGACCTAGATTTTGTTGGGTTTGTACGGAGAGAGGCAATAACCCTATAAGAAGCAGTACAAAGGCGGGTATTGTTTTTTGCATAACAGATAATTTAATTAATGCGGGAATTGAAATAAAACCATTTTTATAAATTTAAAAAACCTAGATTGAAATACCTGAGTAAATCAATTCATTTTTAATCCATTTTAAAAAAACTGCTGTGTAATAAGATTATTTAAACTCGAAGCTTCGTTTTTCTTTTATTGATGAATCGCTTCCAATAAAGACATGAAACATCCCTGGTTCGGCTATCCATTTTTGATTGGCATTAAAGAACTTTAAATCTGCCTCAGAAAGGGTAAAACTCACTAACTTACTTTCTCCAGGAGCCAATTCTATCATTTGAAAACCTTTTAATTCCTTTACTGGGCGAGTGGTACTTGCATATGGGTCCTGAAGATACAGCTGTACTACTTCTTTTCCTTTTACTGCTCCTGTATTTTTAACTTCAACAGAGGCTTTGATGCTTCCGCCGGGATTTAGGTTGTTGGTACTTAATTTAAATTTAGAGTATTCAAATTTGGTATAGCTTAACCCAAAACCAAAAGGGAATAAAGGACTGTTTTTTTCATCTCCGTAATGCGACCAAAAAACACTCCCAGGATCTTCTCCTTCTTTCCCTGGACGTCCTGTACTTTTATGGTTATAGTACAGGGGCAATTGTCCTACGCTTCTGGGAAAACTCATCGGTAATTTGCCACTGGGGTTATAGTCTCCGTATAGTACCTGTGCAATGGCATTTCCACTTTGTGTTCCTAAATGCCATGCCTCTACCAGGGCAGGAATATTTTCAGCAGCCCAATTTAAAATCAAGGGACGGCCATTCATAACCACCAAAACAATGTTAGGATTTACCTGAGCTACTTTTTCGAGTAACTCTTGCTGAAGCCCTGGAAGTCCCAATTGGGTTCTACTTCTTCCTTCTCCAGACTGAAAGCCATATTCACCAAGAACCATTACAACAACATCTACTTTTCTAGCCAATTCAATAGCCTCTTCAAATCCTGTTTTATCATGAGTATTAATCGAAACTTCTTCATGAAAGCCTGCGGGTACTTTTTCAATGAGTCGAACACCTTGTGTATGAATCAATTCATTGTCTTTGTAATTTTGCATTCCCTCCAAAACAGAAATGGCAGTATTATTCTCCGCAGCAATACGCCAGTTTCCTAGAGGACTGTTTTTATCAGCAGCTAAAGGACCAATGAGTCCAATTTTTTGTCCTTTCTTTTTAAGTGGCAGGATATTGTTTTTGTTTTTTAATAAAACGATGGATTTTTTTGCTACATCCAAAGTAGCATTCACTATTTCTTGAGCTCCTGTAATTTGTTTTTCTAATTCTTCGTTGCAATACAAATAGGGATCATCAAAAAGTCCCAATTCGTATTTTACTTTTAAAATTCGGGATACTGCATCGTCAATTTGGGTTAAACTAATCTTGTTTTCTTCAAGAAGCGTTTCCAATTCATTGATGTAAATGGAAGATTCCATATCCATATCTGAACCACCTAAAACGGCTAATTCTCCTGCGTGTTTACGGTCTTTGGCATAACCGTGATCTGTCATTTCTCTAATGGAGCCCCAATCGGAAACAACAAAGCCTTCAAAGCCCCATTCCCCCTTTAAAATGTCGCGTTGCAAGTAGGTGTCTGCTGTTGCAGGGATACCGTTAAGATCGTTAAAAGAATTCATAACTGTTTTTATTCCAGCATCAACAGTTGCTTTAAATGGGGGCAGGACTATATTGTGCAGGGTGTTTAAACCAATGTCAACGGTATTGTAATCTCGTCCTGCCTCAGCAAAACCATAGGCGGCAAAATGTTTTGCAGTAGCCGCTATAGTAAAGGGTGAATTGAGTTGTTCTCCTTGAAACCCATGAACTCGAGCCGCAGCGACTAAACTACCAAGATAGGGGTCTTCACCTGCTCCTTCCATGACACGCCCCCAACGAGCATCTCGCGTAATATCGACCATAGGAGCAAAAGTCCAATTGATACCAGCTACTGCAGCTTCTTTGGCCGCAAGTCTTGCTGAAAGTTCAATGGCTTCAATATCCCAGCTAGCTGCTTCCGCAAGTGGAATGGGAAAAATTGTTTTATATCCATGAATAAGATCAAATCCAAAAATCAAAGGGATTCCCAAACGAGACTCTTCTACTGCAATTTTTTGGACTGAACGAACCTCTTTAACTCCACGTACATTAAGCATGGATCCCACTAAGCCTTTTCTCAAATGATCGTATTTTACTTTTGCATCGCCACCATCTGGAGAAGGTCCTGTAAAGTCCCAAAAACCATTGTATTGATTCATTTGTCCTATTTTTTCTTCCAAAGTCATTTTTGATAATAACGCTGCCACCCTCTCGTTTATAGCTAGTTGAGCCGATAAGGAAAAATTAATTAAAAAAACTATGGAAATACTTAAAAAGAAGCGGTTCATCTTCATAATAAAAAACTATTTGGAGGTTGTTTAATTTAAAAAGCTAAGATAAAAAATGTACTTAGAGTACTTCCCTTTAAAATAGAGATTTAATTTATAATCAATGCACAATACAGGTTCCAACTGAAACCCCGTTTTCTAATATCCATACCACCTGTTTGGATTGATACAGATTAAAAACATGTATGATTAAATTTGGGGCAAATCTAGAGGTAAAAAGAAAACAGCTCACCGAAGTGAAAGGATTGGATTGTTTATTGGGCCTAACAGTCCATCGGCTAGGCTAGCTCTACATATTGTTTATAAGTGCATTCTACATCGAATGTGATTCCTCAAAATGAAAGAAGTCTTCAATAGGTAAATCAAATAGTTTGGACATTTTAAATGCTGTAGGTAAACTTGGATCGAACTTCTCTTTTTCAATGGCATTTATGGTCTGTCTCGACACGCCAATTACTTCGGCCAATTGTTCTTGAGTTAGCCCTTTATGTTTTCTTAATTCCCTAACCTTATTTTTCATAGATATCTTTTTCTATTAATCAATAAAGTTATCATATAGGTGAGCCCAACAAATCCAATAATAATGCCTATTTCAGCATCAAAAGGAATAAGATTGGTTTGATCCAATAACGAATAGGTTAGCCCGACAATAACCGTAAGCCCAAGTGTTAAGGCTAAAGACTCCAAATGGATTTTGCGCTCCAACTCATCATAATGGTTGAATAGTTTTCTGTTTGCTAAAATCATAAGGACACCATTTGCAAGGTTAGTAAGTATTGCAAAAGTTGTTAAAGTAGTGTGATCATCCCAAATAAATTTTGGGCCAAATGTTGCAATGGCCAAAGTCCCTACCCACGACCACGTCCATAATCCTAAGTTTTTAAGATGTTTTTTTCTTTCTTTTATCATGATTTGTAAAGTTTGTTTGACAAAAATAAGTTTTTTATTTTGAATGTCAAGTTTTATTTACAAAATAGGTTAAGGATCAAAAAAAGCTTTAAAAGAACAGCATAAGGTTTTTACCTTGAAACGATGCCTCTCTCTTATTTAAAAATATAGCCCAAATTCTTAGAAAAATTAGGAGTACATAAGCAATAAGCACTATTCTTGCATTTTAAATCGTAACCCTCTCCAAAATAATATGAATACCCACACCTGTTAATCCCAAAGTAGAATCAATGATAGGATTTAGGGAGATCAACCCCTTTTTCTTAATGTTAAATTCAGAAATAGATTTTTATTGATTCATCCTATCGATAAAACCCCCATCTAATTCTTTTTCAAATAGCGTCCATTTTTGATTACCGCTTGAATGGAGGTGGTATGAGTTATATCGATTAATGGGTTGCTTTTTAAGAGTAAGATATCAGCTTTTTTGCCAATAGTAATTGCTCCGTAATCTTTTTCGACACCTAACCATTTTGGTCCGTTGATTATAGAGGTTTTCAGGGCTTCTAATGGACTAAGCCCAATAGCTACTAAGGATTCAAGTTCTTTGTGAAGTGATGGACCCGGATATACATAAGAATTGTATGCTCCTGCATCTGAACCTGCCATTAATTTCACTCCAGATTCATGAAGTTTTAGAGCGAGCGTTCCGAAAAGAGCATTCAATTTTTTGCGATTAGTTCGTGTTTCTGGGGTGCTGTTTAAGGCGCTTTTAATCCTTCGTTCGTAAGTTTTTTTAAATCCAGTACTTAAAGAGTTGAGGTATTTATCATTTGTATGATCAATTTCATCCAAAAAACTCAAAGTATTTCCGATATGCAGCGTTGGAATCACGAAGACTTCTTGTTGTTTTAGCTTATTGAATAAATTTTGAGCTGTAGTGTCATCATAAGAGTTGATTAATAAGGGCATGGCTTGCCAAAACCCGAGTGCACCACTTTGAAATTGTTTTGTGATTTCTCGTTCATATTTGGAGCTTCCTTTGAGTATGTAGTAAAGGTGTTCAACGCCATTCATTCCGGCATCTAAAGCTTGGTTTAAGGTAACACTAAAGGGCATGTGTCCAGAGGATTTAAGCCCTCTAGTTCTTGATTTTTCAAGAGCGGATAAAAAGAGTCTTCCATTTAATTTACTGTCGTAGAGTTTAATGAAATCTACCTCGAGTTGCTCTAAAGAATCCAAAGCCTGATCTAGTTCGTCCTCTGATTCAACTTCTAGTGATCCTTGCCAGGTTGGGTTTTTTCCATCAATTTTAGGACCAGAGGTGAAAATAGTTGGACCTATTCGCTCATTTTTTGAGACCTCAAGCTGCCATTTCTTTACAGAAGTAGTTAGATCACCACCTGCATCTCTTACTGAGGTAATTCCATAGTCGATGAGTTTTTCTAAAAACATTTTATTGTCTTTCAAAAGTGATTTTCCTCCTCTAAAATGGATGTGATTATCCCATAAGCCTGGTATAGCAAAGGCGCCCTTTGAATCAACCGTTTCTTTTGCTGCCAAGTCTTTTGAATCAGCAGTTTGAATTAAGACAATACGATCTTGGTTAATATAAATGTCAACATTTTCAATTTGAGCCGTTTCTATATCGATGCGTTTTACATCGAGGACACTTAAATCGTAATTGGGCCGTTGAGTACAAGAAAGTAATACGGTTATAGACAGGCAGACCAAGATATTTTTCATAAGGCAAAAGATACAAATGTCATTCATTATTTATAGTTAATCTTAGTGCAAATAAAAACCTAATATACCAAAACAGTACAATGGTGTTCTCATTTTAAGTTGCTCCCCCTATTATTCAAAGTTGCAGCCCGACTTCTTCTTTTGGTGAATTAACAACCGGCAATCAGACTTCCAAAAACTCCTACTGCTAACTCAGCCCAAATCATCAGAAAAATTATTAAAACAAAAATAATAGGCACTATTCTAAATGTTTTGTTCCTAACCTTCTCCAAGATAAAATGTATGCTTAACCCTGTTAATACCAACAAAAAACCCATGACTATAAAGTCAAATAAAGACCAATTGACTTGGTTAGAAAAAATGTTTCCAAAAAGTGGAATCAATAATAGTAATAGAGGAGATAATATTCTTTTAATTAGTGTCAAATTCATGATTAAATAAGTTTTTAATTAATCTTATTTTCAAAATTGCTCCCCCAACGATTATTAAAACCCCAATCAAAATTGCTCCGGGTGCATCATCTAATTCTCCAGCAACTATAGCTAATACTCCAATGATTGTAATTATTATAGGAAGGATTCCTGTGAGAATAATTTTTAGGTGTTTCATTTTTTTTCTGTGTTGAATTCTAATAAATCACCTGGCTGACAATCTAAAGCTTCACAGAGAGATTCCAATGTAGAAAATCGAATGGCCCTTGCTTTGCCTG
>Ga0255768_10007455_pt1 | contig 10278 bp, 9 predicted proteins | sample 071ome_33_FD_179983 | JGI IMG/M metagenome (GOLD analysis project Ga0255768, IMG submission 179983) | Coastal salt marsh microbial communities from the Groves Creek Marsh, Skidaway Island, Georgia - 071412AT metaG (version 2) | ecosystem: Environmental > Aquatic > Marine > Intertidal zone > Salt...
TAATAAACAATATATTAGAGAAAATATAGAGGCTAAAGATAATGGCTAAGATTACTGAAGAATATAGAAAAATGCAGCAAGACTTGCATAAGTCTCGACCTGATTATGGAGTGGCCTCTATAAACTTTGCCGGTCAGGTGTCCAATATCATCAATGAAAATAATATAACTGAGTTGTTAGATTACGGCGCGGGCAAGGGCCGTTTAGCGCAAAACCTGAAAGTTAATCATAAAGTTGATATTCGACTTTATGATCCTGCTATTCCAGAATGGTCTGCTGAACCTGAGTCAAAAGAGATGGTTTGTTGTATTGATGTGCTTGAGCACATTGAGCCTGAGTTGCTTGATAATGTTTTGGATGATTTGAAACGAGTAACGAAACGCGTTGGTTTCTTTACCGTTCATACAGGCCCGGCAGTAAAGGTTTTGCCAGATGGTAGAAACGCTCATTTGATACAAGAGCCCCCTAAGTGGTGGCTACCAAAGTTTTTAGATCGGTTTGATTTGATCTCATTCAGCAAAATACCTAGCGGCTTTTTAGTTATCGTCCAACCTCTGAAGGAAGCGCAGCCATGAGTGATCAAGAAGTTAAGTTAGCAGAAGTTACGTTTGGTCATACTAAGCTGTTCTATGAAGCGACAAATAGAAACGCGATCTGGCGAGCCAGTACGTTATTTACGAAAGAACCCGACACCGTTCACTGGATTTCTCAAATTAAAGAGAACGAAGTGTTTATCGATATTGGGGCAAACGTTGGTATGTACAGCATTATGGCAGGCAAAGCGCAAAAGGCGCAGGTCTTTGCTTTTGAGCCCGAATCTCAAAACTATGCTCTGTTGAACCGGAATATTGTTCATAATCAAATTCAAGATAAATCTATTGCCTATTGTCTGGCTCTGACTGACGAAGAGAAGGTGGATAAACTCTATTTGAGTGGTTTCCAATTGGGGAGCTCGTGTCACACCTTTGGCGAGAATGTTGATTACAATTTGAAAGAGCGTAAAAGTCAGATTGCCCAGGGCTGCGTTTCAAATACTCTTGATGCATTAGTTGATACTGGTGTTATTCCTCAACCCGATCACATCAAGATTGACGTAGATGGTTTGGAGCATCTAGTTATAAAAGGTGCTGCTAAGACGCTTAAGCAGGGGAATGTAAAATCAATACTAGTTGAACTTAATACCCACTTGGATGAACACCTGCAGATAATTGGTTATCTAGCTGATGCAGGATTTATCTTCGATCAGAGGCAAGTTGACCTTGCTATTCGAAAAGAGGGAAGTTTTGAAGGTATTGGTAATTATATTTTTTACAAGCCCGACTCGGGTATCTCTTTTGATAAGTTAATCGAAAGAGAAGAAGCAGCTGCGAAGCTAGAGGCACAGGAACAAGCTGAAGCAGATAATAAGCCCTCATCGTTTGTGATTGGTCCTGCTCAGAATGTTACGCCTTTGGAATATACCATGAGCCGTTTGGCTAATATGGAAATCAAGCACGAGCCTTATCACCATTTTTATGTGGATGAATTATTTCCTGCGGATTATTACGCGGAAATGATGGCGATGAAACCAAGTGCTGACGAAGTGGTTACAATTGCTTCTACAGGAAGAACGAATAAGGCTTATGATGATCGTTATGTAATGCATCTCCAGGATGGTATTCATCAGGTTATAGATCCTGTAAAGCGAAAGTTCTGGGAAGAGTATCGTGAATGGTTTTGTTCGCAAGAGATAATGATCACGTTAATCAAGCGTTTCCATAAAGAAATAGCCGATGCAGGGGTAACGAAACTCAACGTTTTCCCAGAAGCTATGTTTATGAGAGATAAGGCGGGTTATTCGATTGGACCTCATACAGACTCAATGCATCGCCTTATTACAATGATGGTTTATTTACCTGATGATGTTGATCATCGTCATTTAGGTACTTCTGTCTACGTTCCAGAAGACAAAACTCTGAATAGTGATGGTTCCAGGCATTTTAAATTTAATGGCTTTAGGAATGTATCTACCGCTGACTATAAACCCAACAGCGCCTTTGGTTTCTTGCGATCAAATAATTCTTTCCACGGTGTAGAGCCCGTTAAAGATGAGTATGACAGAGATACCATGGTGTATATTGTTAAGCATAGAAACGCATAGTTTTTGATTGGAGGGAGTTTTTCTCCCTTCTCTAGGGCTTATCGCATAAGTATGTAACTTTCTGTCAACGAGCTAAAATTAACTTAAAGATTACAAAATCTGGGTCGATAAATATTAGGTATGCGTAACCAATTCAAAGGCAATTCATTATGATGGCTAACCCTAGATTACAACAATACAATAAGGTGAATGCTCAGACGGGCATCGTGGATGCAGATCCACATCGTTTAATCCAGCTTTTATATCATGGTCTGCTGGAGAACCTTGCTAAAGCCAAGGGTATGATTGAGCGAAAAGATATTGAAGGGAAGAATAAGCACGTGGTAAAAGCGGGCGATATTCTTAATGCATTACGCACCTGTCTTGACCCTCAATATAACCAGGAATTGGTAGAGAACCTTGATGCGCTTTACGATTATTGTATTCGTCAGTTACTTATGGCGAATCTAAAGAATGATACAGCAATTATCGATGAGATTGTTGGTTTGCTGGTTCCGGTAAAAGCTGCTTGGGATGAAATTCGTGATCAGGTTGTTCAGCCAAAACAAGAACCTGTTTATAACGGAACCTCTGCAACTGCATAGTGAAACGTTCAAGACAAGGGTGCGCTTTGGCATCCTTGGTATGTTTGATGAATTTTAGTAAGTGTAATGGGAGATGTCAGAAATGTCTGATGTAATTCAACGAATATCCGATGTTCAACAGGCAATGCGTCTGGCTCTCTCTACTGATGACTGGGAGGCATTGAGTCGTTTAGATCTTGAGTGTCGGGATCTTGTTCAGCAAGCTGTTGATGAGATGGCGGCTGATAAGCTTATCGTTCGAGATGCTATTGTCCCGTTGCTTGAGTTATACAAGCATGCAGTAGCTGCTTGTGAGCAGCATAGAGATCAATTGGCTGATGAGCTTCATACCTTCAAACGTCAAAAAGTCGGTGCAAAGGTCTATCAAAATTGCCAGTTCTAATGGCTTGATCTTAAAGCTTTGTACTGGTGTCTTTACGAGTAATACAAAATATTACTAAATATTCATGTTTGGCAGTGTCATTTAGTTGACTCTTCTGGCATCCTCCGCTTTACTTTTCGGTAACAAAAATAGAAATAAATTTGGCACCCTGCTGTCCATCTTTCTTCGATGCTGTTCTGGCTTGTATAACTGAACGTCGTTGTTGAACTGATGATAGGTGCCGAATCGACAAGGGATGGATTTTTATACTATGTGGCGCGAAGTTAATGTTCTGGTTATTGATAATAATGAAGAACGCCGCACTCAGTTGGGTATTGTTTTAAACTTCTTAGGCGAAGCTTTCCATTTAACCGATGAAAAAAACTGGTTGGATGTGGGGAAAAGCTTATTGTCTGATGATCCGGATGCGACCTCTCCTGAAGTTCTGGCCATTATTGGTGAATCTACAGAAAAAGAATCTCTACTGACTGCTCTTAAGGAGTGGGATCAGGGTGTGCCTGTCATTTCCCTCGAAAATGCCGAAAGTGAGGGATCAAGTATTAAGGATGATAATCTTCAGCGCATGTGTGTTGGGCATCTGACTTGGCCGGCAACCTACAATAAGTTGATGGATCAGCTTCACAGAGCCCAAATCTACCGTGAGCAGTTTGATCTTCGTCGTGGTCAGCAACAGCGCCGTGAAGTTCAGTTGTTTAGAAGCCTTGTCGGGACCAGTAGAGCAATTCAGCACGTTCGTGAAATGATGGCTCAGGTAGCTGATCGAGACGCTAGCGTTCTTATTACCGGTCCAAGTGGAACAGGTAAGGAAGTAGTAGCTCGTAATCTTCACCATAATTCATCTCGTAAAGAAAAGCCTTTTGTGCCTGTGAATTGTGGTGCTATACCGGCTGAATTGCTTGAAAGTGAATTATTTGGTCATGAGAAGGGCGCATTTACCGGCGCTATCTCCAGTCGTTCAGGTCGCTTCGAATTAGCTGAGGGTGGTACGTTATTCCTGGATGAAATCGGTGATATGCCGTTGAACATGCAGGTTAAGTTGTTGCGTGTTCTTCAAGAGCGGACCTACGAGCGTGTGGGCGGTACCAAGATGATGAAGACCGATGTTCGAATCATTGCTGCTACACACAAGAATCTTGAGTCCATGATTGAGTCTGGCGATTTCCGTGAAGATTTATATTACCGCCTCAACGTATTTCCGATTGAAATGCCGCCTTTGAAAGAGCGCATTGAAGATATTCCTTTGTTGTTGAATGAATTGATCGCGCGTTTAGAAAACGAAAAACGCGGCTCAATTCGTTTTAATTCTGCCGCGATCATGTCGCTATGTCGTCATGAATGGCCAGGTAACGTCCGTGAACTTGCAAACTTGGTTGAGCGTATGGCAATCATGCACCCTTATGGCGTAGTGGGTGTTCAAGAGCTACCGAATAAGTTCCGTCATATTGATGGCTTTGAGGAAGATAACGAGATGGATCTTCCTGTGGAAGTGCCAAGTGCTACGTCTTCCAATGTGATGGACCCTGATGCGCCAGCACTGTTGCCGGTCAACGGTATTGATCTGAAAGATTATCTTGGTCGCCTTGAGAAGTCCTTGATCTCTCAAGCTTTGGATGACTCCAATGGTGTTGTTGCCAGGGCTGCTGAGAAATTGTCACTCAGACGCACGACACTGGTTGAGAAGATGAGAAAGCTTGGCTTGAATAAAGATAAAGTCGAATCATAAAACGCGATCTGTGCTTAAAAAATAAAGCCTCCATTTGGAGGCTTTATTGGTTTTAAAGAATAGTTTTTGATGCATTCCCTGAGACGTTCAGTGGGACATTCACTTAGTCAGAGTACCGACTTTACTTAAGCCGCCATCGACATACAAAATCTCACCAGTGATTCCGCTGGCCATATCAGAGCATAGGAAGGTCGCTGTATTTCCTACTTCTTCAATAGTAACACCCCGGCCCAAAGGCGCGACTTCAGCGCTGTCTGAAAGCATTTTACGGAAGTTCTTAATGCCTGCTGCAGCGAGTGTCTTAATAGGTCCTGCTGAGATCCCGTTAACTCGTACATTGCTATTGCCGAAATCGTTTGCCAAGTAACGTACACTGGCTTCAAGGCTGGCTTTGGCTAGACCCATAACGTTGTAGTTAGGAATGACTTGTTGCGAGCCGTGATAGCTTAAGGTTAACAAGCTGCCGCCAGAGCGAATCATAGGATTAAGCGCCGCGGCTAAGGCAGTGAAGCTGTAGCTGCTGATTTCGTGAGCGATGCGGAAGTCATCTCTTGAGGTATTCTCTAGGTAGCTGCCGTCTAACGCTGTTACCGGTGCATAGCCAACTGAGTGAATGACAATATCAAACTCACCCCAGTGCTCTTTAAGATCTTTCGCTAGCTTATTGATGTCATCATCGTTTGCCAGATCACAGGGTGCGACAAAGTTACAGTTCCAGTCTTCGGCAAACGTCTCAACCCGTGGTGCCAATTTCTCGGTTTGATAGGTAACAGCCAATTCAGCACCATGCTGGTGGAAAGCATCGGCAATGCCTTTAGCGATGGAATGTTTACTGGCAATTCCAACAATCAAGGCTTTCTTGCCTTCTAGCAGGCGAGCAGAGGGTTGATTAGCGTTGCTTGGCTGGGTCATGCGGATTCCTCATAAAAAGCAGCTTCCATCAATGCCTGAGTGTATTCATGTTCGGGTTGGGCAAAGATTGATTGAGCACAACCTTGTTCAACTACTTGGCCCTGACGTAATACGATCAATTGATGGCTGATGGCTTTGACCACCGCCAAATCATGACTGATGAACAGGTAGGTAAGTTTGTATTTTTGTTGCAGGTTCTTTAATAGATCAAGCACTTGAGATTGAACTGTTCTGTCGAGTGCAGAGGTCGGCTCATCTAAAACGATCAATTCCGGCTTTAGAATCACGGCACGAGCAATGGCAATGCGCTGACGCTGGCCACCAGAGAACTCATGAGGATAACGATGGCGAATGGCTGGGTCTAATCCTACTTCCTTCAGAATTGAGATGACGCGTTCTTCACGTTGTTGTGCAGAGAGTACGGGTTCATGAATCTGTAGGCCTTCAGCAATAATCTCTTGGACTGACATTCGAGGGCTTAAGCTACCGTAAGGGTCCTGAAAAACGATCTGCATTCTCTTGCGGAAGGGCAGGACTTCTTTCTGGTTCATTTCGTCCAGGCGATGTTGATCTAATTCAATTTTACCTTCACTGTTCAACAGACGAATAATTGCATGACAAAGGGTGGATTTTCCAGACCCGCTTTCTCCAACGATGCCTAGTGTTTCACCCGCTTTCACATCCACGGTTACTCCGCTGACGGCAGTAAAATGATCTTTTACCCGGTTAAGAATTCCCCCTTTGATAGGGAAACGAACGGCTAACTTTGAAGTGGATAGTAAGGTGTTTGGTTGTTCCGCTAACTCCACGGGTAGGCCGGTTGGATCGGCATTCAGCAAGGTTTTGGTGTACTCATGCTGAGGGTTGTTAAAAATACGTTCTGTCGTGCCAGTTTCAATCAGATCACCATGCCGCATGACACAGACATCATCTGCATACCGATGTACCACGTTGAGGTCATGCGTAATAAGTAGGATCGACATGCCGAGCTTGGCTTGAAGTTCTTTTAGCAGTTCCAGAATTTGCTTTTGGATGGTTACATCCAAAGCGGTAGTCGGCTCGTCTGCCAAAAGGATGTCTGGTTCATTGGCCAACGCCATGGCGATCATTACACGTTGTTTCTGACCACCTGAGAGCTCATGAGGGTAGTTTTTTAAACGACGTTCAGGGTCTGGAATACCTACCAGATCAAGCAGCTCAAGAACGCGCTTACGAGCAGCGGAGTTTTTTAATCCCTTGTGAAGGTAGAGAACTTCAGAGATTTGTTTTTCAACGGTATGAAGCGGATTCAGCGAGGTCATCGGCTCCTGGAAAATCATACTGATATGATTACCCCGGATGCCTCTCATCTGGTTTTCATTCAAGTTAAGAATATTCTGTCCATCAAACAGAATCTCCCCATGATAGGAAACCGAGCTTGGATGAAGTTTCAACGCAGAAAGCGCAGAAACAGATTTCCCTGAACCACTTTCACCGACTAAGGCGAGGGTTTTTCCTGAATAAAGATCAAAGGAAATATCCTTAACGGCATGGGTGGTTTCAAGTCCGTTATTGAAGGAAACGGACAAGTTTTTGATCTGAAGAATAGGTTGTTGATCACTCATAGGTATCCGTCTCCTGATTATTTACGTGACTGCTGTTTGCGTGGATCGAATGCATCACGAGTGGCTTCTCCAATGAACACCAGCAGTGTCAGCATGACAGATAGGGTAACGAAGGCGGTAATGCCCAACCAAGGAGCTTGCAGGTTCTCTTTCCCTTGCTTGACTAACTCACCAAGTGACGCTGAGCCCGGTGGCATACCAAAGCCAAGGAAATCCAGGGATGTCAGAGTGGTCACTGCACCGGTCAAAATAAAAGGCAGGAAGGTTAGGGTAGCCACCATGGCGTTTGGCAGCATATGGCGGAACATGATGGTGTAGTTGCCCAAACCTAATGCACGAGCCGCTTTGACGTATTCCAGATTACGAGCTTTCAGGAATTCAGCACGAACCAGATCAACCAGCGTCATCCAGCTGAACAACAGCATAATACCCAGTAACCACCAGAAATTAGGGGTTACAAAACTCGATAGAATGATCAGTAGATAGAGCATCGGCAAGCCGGACCAAATTTCGATAACACGTTGTCCGATCAGATCGGTTTTACCGCCGTAGAACCCTTGTAACGCCCCCACGATAATACCAATGGCGCTACTGACGATGGTCAGCGTCAAGGCGAATAACACAGAAATTCGGAAACCATAAATTACTCGGGCTAACACGTCACGAGCCTGATCATCACTGCCTAACAGGTTGTTACCAGACGGTGGTGCGGGTGCAGGAACGGGTAAATCGTAGATTACCGTGTCGTAGCTGTATCGAATAACCGGCCACACCATCCAACCCTCTTTTTCTGTGATTAGGTCGATGATGTACGGATCGGTAAAGTCCGTTGTGATATCGAACTCACCACCAAAGGTGGTTTCCGGGTAATCTTTTACAACCGGGAAATAGAGGCTGCTGTCGTAGCTTACGATGATGGGTTTATCGTTAGCGATGAATTCTGCGAACAGGCTTAAACCAAACAATGCAAGGAAGACCCAAAGCGACCAATAACCGCGACGGTTTGCTTTGAACTGCGCAATTCGGCGTTGGTTAATTGGGCTGATGCGCGATTCTTTGGCTTTTACAGGCTGAGATGTAGTTTGTGCGTTCATGATTAGCCCTCCCTGCTTTCAAAGTCGATGCGAGGGTCAACCAACACATAAGTAAGATCGGAAATAAGCTTCAGTAACAAACCAATCAAGGTAAAGATGAACAGGGTTCCAAAGACCACCGGATAATCTCGATTCAAGGCGGATTCAAAACTTAATAGCCCTAGACCGTCAAGTGAGAAGATCACTTCAATGAGTAACGATCCAGTCAGGAAGATGCTTACCAGGGTGGCAGGTAATCCGGCAATGATAATCAACATAGCGTTACGGAATACATGGCCGTACAGCACTTGATTCGGAGCCAGACCTTTTGCTTTGGCGGTCAACACATATTGCTTACCGATTTCATCCAGGAAGGAGTTTTTGGTCAACATGGTGAGGGTGGCAAAGCCACCAATGGACATAGCTAGAACTGGCAAGGTGATATGCCAGAGGTAATCGGTGACCTTGCCCCAAGTAGTGAGTTCTTCAAAGTTAGGCGAGGTGAGTCCTCTCAGTGGGAACCAATCAAGATACGAACCGCCGGCAAACAACACAATCAGCATGATAGCGAAAAGGAAGCCTGGAATAGCGTAACCGACAATGATTAAAGAGCTGGTCCAAACATCAAAGCGTGAACCATGACTGACTGCTTTCTTAATGCCCATAGGAATGGAAATTAGATAAATCAGCAGGGTAGACCAAAGGCCCAATGAAATAGATACGGGCAATTTATCCCAAATGAGTTCAGTGACGGATCGATCTTTAAAGAAACTGTCTCCAAAATCAAAGGTGGTGTAATTCACCAGCATTTGCCAGAAACGCTCATGAGCTGGTTTATCGAAGCCGTACATTTTCTCAATACGTTCAATCAAATCCGGGTCCAGGCCTTGTGCACCACGGTACTGACTGTTGGACGCCCCGTTACTTGCCGCAGAAATTTCGGCACTTGGGCCACTGCCCGTACGCGCGCCAACCCCTGTGTCCATGCCCTGTAGCTGAGCGATCATTTGCTCAACAGGTCCACCGGGGGCAGCTTGAATGATAATGAAGTTGATGAGCATGATTCCAAATAAGGTAGGAATCATGAGAAGTAAGCGTCGAAGAATGTAGGCTGTCATTGATTGGTTCTTATTCTGTTGGTTCGAGTCAGAGAAATTCTTAGCAGAGTGTTTTTCTCTGACTCGTTAGTTCATCATGTCTAACAATTATTTTCCAGCAGTGTCGGGTTTGACCCACCAGTTATCCGTGGTGAAGTAATGTGTTTTTGCGTCTTTAGGGTAATCGAACTTGTTCCAATAAATAACGCGGTAGGCAGGGAAGTGCCACTGTGGAATAACGTAGTGATTCCATAGCAATACTCTGTCCAGTGCTCTCGTGCGCGCAACCAAAGACTCACGGCTTGGTGCCTGAATGACTAGCTCAATCAGCTCGTCAATGACGGGGTTCTTGATGCCTATGGTGTTACGAGACCCCTGATTATCGGCTTGGCTGCTGTGCCAGTAATCTCGTTGCTCATTACCCGGAGAGCTTGATTGGCCAAAGGTTCCAACCATTACATCAAAGTCGAAGGTTTGAATACGCTTAATGAACTGTTGAACATCCACAAGGCGAATATCTACTTCAATACCAACTCGTTTGAGATTTTTCTGGAACGGTAGGATCACTCGTTCAAAAGATGGCGAAACAATCATGATCTCGAAAGACATTTGTTTGCCGTTGGCGTCTACTAACTTACCTCCATTGAGGTTCCAGCCGGCTTCTTTTAAAAGCTTGATCGCTTGGCGCATGTTTCTTCGGATATTTCCGGAACCATCGGTAGTCGGAACTTTAAAGGCTTTGGTAAACACTTCCTCAGGAAGT
>Ga0255768_10007463_pt1 | contig 10273 bp, 28 predicted proteins | sample 071ome_33_FD_179983 | JGI IMG/M metagenome (GOLD analysis project Ga0255768, IMG submission 179983) | Coastal salt marsh microbial communities from the Groves Creek Marsh, Skidaway Island, Georgia - 071412AT metaG (version 2) | ecosystem: Environmental > Aquatic > Marine > Intertidal zone >...
CTTACAACTGGATTGCACCAGTGAGAGCATTTCGACCTGCTGACGTTGACACCATTACAGGACTCTATTCATGACTGTACCACTTGTTATCGAATATAACTACCGACAGGTAGAAGTTCCACAAGAAATCTTATATTATTGTGATGAATACACTGTAGATACTGATCGTGAAGATTTGCGGTATCTTGACTGTGTGTACATGAATATGGGTTATTATGGTAATGACCCTGTTCTTCTCCAACGTATGAGAGATGAACTCCTTAGCAAACCTCGCCCTGTGTTTGAATGACTTACGAAGCAACTGTTGAGTTTAAGTTTGATGCTACTTACACTCCCACCTATAAGAGTGGGTTTGGATCTACTATTGATGATGACTTCCTTCCCGAAGAACATTATGTGATCACTGCACCTGCTGCTGATCTAAATGCACGACAATACTTCAAACTATTTGAGAAGTTCATGTTGTGTGTAGGTATGTCGCCCTGTTCTATCCGCAGTGGTGCTATGTCTCTTGTCTTCAATGATTATGTCACTGAGGAAGAACAGCGCAAAGTATGTGCTGAATATGAACTGACTATGGATGAAGATCTTCGTAAGAAGTATGATGAGTTCAAGGAAGCAGATGAAGCATGGGCAAAACTGAAGAAAGGACCTATGGGCACAGTTCTTGAAGATGCCTGGGAAATTACCGATCCTCACGGCACTATTGTAACAAATCGTGATACCAGTAACGATCCTACATGGGAACAACGTTACTGGTCACTCTATCGTCGTTTCCAAAAGTTTACCAAATTCACTGATGAACAACTGGAAGAATTGGTAAAGTATGGTGAAAAGATCTACTACATGGGAGATGACTGATGAAACTTATTCAATTTGGTAAGCGTGAGGACTATGGCACAGAATACTATATGACTGTGCTCACAACCAAAAGTTATTCCCTACTTCAGGTGGCATTTGACATCGGTGAGTATGGTAATTGGATCGAATGGCCATATCTTCAAATTAACATGGGATATGGTAGATTGTTCTCATTCCTATTCTCTCTTGGTAAGATAGGGTTTACCTTTGACATTTGTGGACGAAACTGGCGTGATTCACTGTTCTATGATTCTGGAAGTCAAGTAGCATGAACTGGTTTGATTACTGGATCATGCACTGCTGGATGACTGGTTGGCAGAGCATCAAACATTCATTCCAAAACTGGGCAGACCTGATGACTGGTAACTGGAAAGATTATGGTCTCATGTTCTACGACGACCCGTATGAATCGTGTCTCGATAACTTTTGGGATTCCCTTGGTGATGATGACACTCTTCCTAAAGAGTTCCTAGAACATCTACATGAGATGGTAGATCGTATTGAGCGGGGTGAGGAGAAACTCATCCCCATGGATTTGGACCAACTAAACCGTATTTCTGATTTACTTAAAGATGTTGAAACCGATTGACAAAACCCACTGGGAAGATCTGTATGCTCGTCTCCATGATGCTTACGTGGAGTGTATGCACAATGACAATCCCACATATGAACAGAAACTAGCACAGGTTCTGGATCATATGATCATCAATAAAAAGTATCTTTACATCCGATGACTTACGATGACCTCTACTGCCATGTGGTAAATTATGTTGCCATGCCACATACTACCATCACAGAACATGACAAACGCCGTGCCTGTCTCATTCTAGGTGCATTTATGGAGTTTATCATGGATTGCACTGATGCTGGCATTGATCCACGCACACTTGACATGTCTGGTATCATGAATGAGAAACTTGATGAACTGGAGGCAAAATGAAAATCAAATTTAACGGGCACTCTCCTACTGATCGTGAGGTAGAATTCACACATGATGATCAAGTGCGTCTGTTTGAGATCATGAAACAAGAGTTTATTGAACATATCACCTATGCCAGATTCAGTAGTTCTTATCCCACACCAACTGAAAAACAACTTCATAACTTCTGTAATGGTTATGGTGTAGATATTGAATACTCAAAAGATCGTGTAGCATTCTTTACCGCTCTCATCAAGGAGATGAAATACCAATGAGCGGCGGACACTTTGGTAACTGCGGTTACGACTATTACAAGGTAGCACAGTTTGCTGATGAGTTGGAGCAAGAGATTGCTTGTAACAATACAGTAAATGAATATGGTGACAAGCACAACTATGATCCTGATGTGATTGATTACCTGGAGGCACAGATACCCAAACTGCGTAAGATGGCAGAGATCATGAGGCATATTGATTATCTGTATTCAGGTGATCATGGTGATGATAGTTTTCTGTTGCGTGTGAAAGAAGTGGAGGCAAAGTATGACTACTGATAAAACTAAACTACTCAAGATGGTGGAGAATGCTCTCCAAACAGCACCACCTAATGAGGAAGCAGAGGCACAAGCAGTAATTGATGCTACAGCAGATTGGTTTGAAGAAGTGCTACAACATATGGGTATCACACCATCCTGCATCCCCACTCTGCTACGATACCAAGCACACCAACATGAGTATTTGAACGATGATTGAAAAAGTAAAGTTTGTATCTGTCACCCGTGTGATTGATGACCGCAAAGGTATTCACTACCTTGATGCTATTGATGAGAATGGTATCCACTGGTCTGCTGAAATGGATAACAAACAAGAGAAATGGTTAGTGTATACTAAACTCTGGACCAAAGATCCTCAACAACCTCTTGACTGATGACTGACGAACAAATTGAAATGCTCCGCTATCTCATCAAACAAGAGATTGATGCTGCCCAGATTGATGGTATGGAGCATGGTGCATGGGGTTGGGCAGAGAAACAACTAGATGAAGGATGGAAACAGTTTCAGGAGAGTTTCAATGAGTAGATTTGTGAAGAACCCAGACGAGATTGTGCTGGAGGATGTTAAGATGGTACACTACGAAACGATGGAGGAAGGACGTGCCGTATGGTTGGGAATCTATCTCAACAATGGTAAGATCTATCACATGAACATTGGTGGTGACAATCTGTATGTCAACTATTCTTATGAAGGAACGATCAATGACTGAACACAATCTACCAGATAAGGATGATGCACCATGGTTAGATACAACGTATGATGGTTTCAAAGATTATCACATGCCCAATGGTGATTTCATCAAGAACTATCCTGATGTCACCCGTGTAGAGGTGATTGGTAGTGATGGACGTGAGTATGTTCGATATGAATGTTCTAACGTTCAGGTGTCACTACAAGATGATGGACAAACAATTAAAGTATTTCTCTTCTCGACCTATGACTGACAAAAACTGGACAGTGATGAATGACCTCGAAGAGGCATTTAATCAAATCACCACATTTAGTTTTCTTCTTGAACAACTTCAAGAAGCAGTAGATTCTAATGACACTGGACGTATTGTTGATACTACTGCTGCACTCAATGCATTTTACTCTCCTTATTGTACCAACTGGGACATTAACTTTAAGAAAGCATGGGACCATTTCATAAAAGAAAAATGACACAAGATGATAAAGAATTTCTGAAAGAGTTTCTGCGTGGTGGTGCCACTGTTGGTGTTGTTTTAGGACTATTCATTCTATTCATAGCAATGCTAAGTGGTGGTAATGATAAAACCCCACTACTAGAACCACATGCTGAAGTGGTTGACACCTACAAAGGGTGTGATATAGTAAGATGGAACTCACATGAGTTTGCTGAGTACAAGTACTTTCTTTATTGCGAGGACAAATGACTATTCCTAATTTTAAATCCCAACATGATTGGGAAGCATTTACTGGTATGTTTGATGCACGTTGGCATTGCAAGAAAGCATTGCTGGATCGTGTGAAGGATGATCTATTCCCTGGATATGCTTGGGATCAATGCTCAAAACAAACACTTGAAGTCATCAATGACATTGTACAATCACTTCTGTATGATGTAGAAGTGGAGTTCGAAGAGAAGTTCCCAGATTACAAACGTGATGCTGATGACATCTTCATTCCACGTAAGAACTTCAAAGAGGATGTAACAGAAGCACTGAAGGATGCACTGCAAACTGGTGGAGAACAGTGGGCATTGGACAAAGAATTAAAATGTGAAACGTTCCTTGGGGATCATGAAGGGTGAGTGTGCCACTCAACTGACTGACCACATCACCCGTCAATGGCATGGCATTGCCCCTATACTATGAAGGTACTCAAGGGAACACCCCATGACTGACTTCACCACCTACGTTGCTCAACAGGACGCCCGCAACACTCTTGAACTGAACGTTCGCAAGTGGTGCCTGATGCTGATCGACGCACTCAAGGATAACTACCGTGAGTATGCTATTCGTGGACATCAGAAATCTCTCGCTCGCTTGGAAGGCAACACTGAAACTGGTATTGCTTATCACAATCGTTGCATCGAAGAACTGAGCAACGGCATCCTGCCCATTGACTATGAGATTGAGAGTGGTCGTAAGTATCACAAAATCATCTTTGTTGATGGTGGTGCATCTCGTTCTGTTCACTGCTTTGTGGACAAGAAGACGGGTGAAGTTTACAAATCTGCATCCTGGAGGACTCCTGCCAAGGGTGTACGCTATGATATGCGTCTGATCGAGCAGCGTGAGCAAATGCTTGCCAACTGTGACTGGTCAGGTGGTTACCTCTACGTTAAATGATCAAAATGAAGAATATCGACAATATTCCAGAGGGCACATGTGTGTGCTCCATTTGTAAAGTTGAAAAACCCAACACTGAGTTTCCCTACTATGCAAATCAGTTCTATAATAAAGGAAAAGATCATCCTTGGACTGGTAAGCGTAAGCGTGTTAACACCAATTGCAAACACTGCACCTCAATTAAAAACAAGGAACGTGCAGCAATACGCAAACAATTCAGTCATCTTAAACCACCAGCATTTGGTGAGCGATGCGAATGTTGTCAAAAACCAGTATATTCGAGTAAAGAGAAAGTTCCTACGGGTGTAGATGGTACATGGGTATGGCAATTGGATCATGATCATGAAACTGGTCAATTCAGGGGATGGTTGTGTAAACAATGCAATACGGGATTAGGTAACCTAGGTGATGATCTTGAGTCATTGCTCCGTGCTGTCCAGTATCTTGGCAAACAAGATAACCTACAGATCTACACTGTATGGGAGGGGGGTAAGAATAAAATGGCATCTAAGGTTAATAAAGATTATCTAAAACGAGAATGAACTAACACTCCGCACTAGCAATGCGGAGTATTTTGCTATATAAACTAAACATTGATCACATGAATCCTGACATTCAATCACATTTTGAATATTGCTATGATTATGATGGTGCATTGCACATCAAGATCTCATCTGATTTCATCAGACAGATCAAATGGTATCATTGTCAATTCGATAATGAGTTAGATGAACCAAAAAACGTACCACTTGAACTATCATTTGGCAATATCAAGCGAATGAATGACTGGGGTGATGATGTTCACCTTACGATACAGAAAAGGAAAGAGTGACAGTTGCAGATTGTCACACAACACTAGACAAGCACACGGACTATCTGGTACAATTACACTGTTCTCAAGGAGGCACCCACGATGTTTTACACCACCGCAATCATAGAGAGAGACGTTTTCTACGTTGATGAAACAGATCTAGATGCCACTTGCGATGAGGCAGGATGGTATGTAGAATGGGAAATGTCCGATGGTGGTTACGACATCTTCGGTCCCTTCAAAACCAAACAGGAGGCAAGCGCCCATGCATGATTCCACACTTGATCTATTTGATGAAAAAGCAGAGCAGGAGGCACATGCCTATGCTATGATGCTTGAGTCAGCAGCGGCAGCACTAGAGGTTACTGTTGACTATTACATTGAGGAGTTTCTTACTGATGAACTTTGATTTGAATGAACAAGAGTTGTCTATTCTCATCTCATCGATGCAGTATATGACAAAGCAACAAGAATCCCAAACGGGTAATCCAGTTATTGTTTCCCGTCTGTACAACAAACTCTTTTCTCGCCATGAATACCTTCAACATCTCAACCGTAGTTACTGCTCCGACGTGTGATCACGAAATGGTATTTGCACCATTGCCGATGAAGCGCAAGGCAGCACCAACACTGCGTTCACAACCAGATTCCAAGCACAAGTGGAAACTGGTATTGCATAAGCAAGATGGAACGAAACTGATTCGCTTTGCATCTACCAAGAAACATGCATTGAATGTGGGTCAGACAATCCACAATTCACCTAATCGTCCCACCAAGATGTTCTCCATTACCAAAGTATGATCAGCATGAAACCAAACGAGGAAACGCAACCCGTAAGCATGAATGTTTCAAATATGTGGTCACCCAAACGGGAGATCAAGTATATTAAAGAAGCATTGAAGAAGGATTATCTGTATTCAGATGAAGAACTTCGTAAATTGAAATCACGCTTACGTGATATGTACATTGTCAACAGTCAACTCAAGAAAGGACCAGGATTCGGAAAATGACACAGAAACGCTCTTTTATCGACAAGAATGGCAACACATGGGAGTGGGACGAAACTCCTGACACACTGAAGGCAATCGAACGTCTCCATGATGATTACAGGAAGAAGGCAGAAGATGACAAACGAGAATGATTTTTGGATTGACGAATGCTTCAGAGTCCAGTATGGTAAGGTTGGACTCTGGTATTCTTTTGACAAACAGAACACACCATTAATCACGGCACTGACGAAAGAATCATGTATCAGTGCCACCCGATTTTATCTCAAAGGAAAACAAGAAGGATTTGAAGAACCAGCGACTCGTCATGAAGGCGTGGTCGGCGGCAAACTCTAAAACCTCACCAGACCCCTCCAGATGCCCCTAGAACCCCCTTGAAAGTATGATTGACTATGATCCTCCATTCGACATTGAATTTAGTGCTGATGGCGAATATTGGGACGAAGTTAAATTGCCATGGAATGAGGATGACGAAGAACTAAATATCGAGTCGTTACTAAATTCAGAACATGTATTCTAATACCCGAACGATGTATTATTTGACACATGAAGAAGCATCACTCATCCGAAATCTCCTCAACAACGAGCGAATGCAATACAGAGCAGAAGATCTCAACGGAGGAGCACTCTATGCAACCATTGTGTCTGCCATTGACGCAATGGAACACCCTGAAAAGTATCAACCAACTGAAAGTTAAACAACTCGTTCTTTTTGAAAACAGAAGATTTGGTTATGTCCATTTTCTCATTCCTGACTATTGCACGGTGCTACTTGAAGGAAGCACGTATCCCATCGTCCTCACAGAAAACAAACATGACATCGCTAAACTCAAAGTCCTTTATCTCGGAGATGGATGTTGCTGTATACCAACTCCAGAACGGGCAACTTGATCCTAAATATCACCAGGCACTGATCCAATCAATTTTAGATACAGATCTTCATATTACACGATACCCTGAGATTCAACAGTATTGTGATTATATGATTGCCGAAGGTTTCTGCTACTACGTCCATCCATGAACCCAGCATATTACACAACAGTTTCAAATGGATCAATTCAACTCAGATCATCACAACGATCAGGAGTACTTCAAACATTTGGAACGAACATTGAAACTGCTATTGTGCAGGGTGATCAGATTGTTGCCACATCAAAGAACGGGGTAACATTCATTTATAAAATTCAAAACAACTATGCTATTTTAACCAAAACTCTTTGGAGATGAACAATGCAATTCCACATGAACCAAACACCATGGACACCTGAAGCACTTAAGAGATCCCATCGTAGTAAGATCTATGGTATAGGTATTAATGATGCTCCCTACAATACAGCAGGATGTCTGTATTATGATAAATGGAGAACGATGCTACGTCGATGCTATGCTGAAGAATATCACATTCGTCATCCATATTACATTGGTTGTACTGTAGATCCACGATGGCATTACTTTATGGAATTCCGCCAATGGTTGGTACAAGAAGGATTTGTACGTGGTTTGCATATTGATAAAGATCTCATTATTCCTGGTAATAAAGTGTATTCCCCAGAGACATGCATACTAGTACCAAGAGAAATTAATGTTTTTACTACAATGAATAAGAGTACTACGACTCTCCCTCCTGGTGTAATACTTAATCCAAGAAAGAATGGAAAGAAGTATATTGCACAAATTAAAATATTTGGTAAGCAAACATTCCTTGGTTATTATAATACAGTAGAAGAAGCATTTAGTGTTTATCTTAAGAGAAAGAGTCAACAAGCAGAAGTATTGTCTGAAACCGTAGAATCACCTAAAGTAAAGAAAGCATTAATCAATTTCTCAAAACGAGTAGTGGAGTACATTAAATGAAGTATGTGGTATTATTCCAAAGAGGTGATAGAACACCTAATTTAGATGAATGGTTTATGACTCAGTATGATGCGGAAAAGAGACGCAAGGAGTTGCAATCAATGTTTGATTGGTTACGTGATCAGAACCCTAAAGAGACCGAACCAGTGTCTGTATGGGTACAATGTGCTGACGTGAACTAATTATTTTAAGGAATTCTTAATTTGTTTTAATATCAAAATAAATCTATGTAAGTTTTCCACAAACCTGTGGAAAAACTGTGGAAAACCTCTGAGTTCTTGTTGTCTTAGCGTGCCTGCACACATTTGTCAAGTTTCCACAGACACTGCAAAAACTGGCACAAATCAGCATTTCTGATGATTTCTGAGGTTTTCCACAGTTTCTGTGATTTCTGTGGAAAACTGTAGGACTTGACAAAACCTGCAGGATCTGCTAGAATTACTCTGTCAGTCAGATAGATACACTATAAGTATAGCTTAGAGACACTAGTGGAGTACTTCATAGTTAAACTACAGCATGAACAGTTACTGGTATGGATACCTAGTAGAAACGGGTTCTACCAACAAATGCCAAGTCCATACTTTAGTATAGAATTGGCAAAAACGGTATATAAGAGGATTTGTTTACCAAATGGTAAATATAATCCAAAGTTTGTACAAATCGTTACAAGAGAACAATTTGAACAAATTAGACCACAATTTCCAAAATGGACAAAAACAAATAGAAATCCCAATGTTATCAGAGGTGCAAATTACTCTGATAAAGGAGAGATTAGAGGTGCCAACTATAATGATGGAGGGCACACAAATGTTGGAAATGTAGGATGGATGAAGTATAGGAAATCAGTATACCCATCCAAACCCAAGTCCAATGAGATCTAGGGACAGTTTGAGAGGTGGCACTGAGGGGTTGACGGGGACGGTCTGAGGGGTTATATTGACATTGTTCAAACGAACCCAAGCAAATGTCCCGTCAACTGATGATTTCTCAACTGCGTCTCGGTAACAATGGTGCTGAGATTCTCCAAATTCTCGATGCCATTACTGGTGGAGAGAATGATGATACCATGGCAATTGCCGAACCGACGATGGATGAGATCCAGTTCTGATACTGTCCACTAGGTATTGACAGGGAACGGGTTTGCCCTTATAGTTACCCATGTAATTCACCTTTGATTTTTACCATGAACATCGAATTCGCTACTTCGTCTGCTCTGCTGTCCCCTATCGTTGTTGAGGACAATGTTGTGACTCTCACCTATACCAGCAATCCCGACAAACAGTATCAGTTTGCTATTGCTGATGAAGAGTTTGTGCCTAACCTCCAGAATGCTATCGCCAATGAAGAGAGTGTGGGTCGCTTCGTCGCCATTGCTCGCAAGCGTGGTGGACTGACTGAATTGGTCACTGCCTGAACTGTCCACTAAGGGTTGCAGGGTGCCCTCTCACCCTGTATTCTATAAAAGTCGTCAAGGGAACACCCCATGGGTACTCGCTCTCGCATCGGTCTCGCTCTCGGTCCTGATCAGATCGTGTCTGTCTACTGTCACTACGACGGTTACATTGAGCACAATGGTCGCAAACTTGTTGAGCATTACAACACTGCAGCATCTGTGCATGAGTTGATCAACGGTGGTGATATGTCATCGCTGCACTCTACTCACCGTTGGGATTCTGCACCTCTGAAGAAAGAAGTGTATGACGCTGAGGGTAACCGTTCTGTAGAATATATCACTGATGATGAGAATCAGTGGGTCTATTCTCCAGTGAAGGCAGCACCTGCTCCCCTGTATTATTCTGAGCGTGGTGAGGATGCCCCTCCTAAGTTCACCGACTTTGAAGAGTTTCTCTCTGGTGATAGTGGTGAAGAGTGGTGCTATCTGTTCACCCCTGGTAGTGGTTGGCAAGCATGGAAACTCGGTTGGGGTGATACTAACACCCAGGAGTATGACTTCA
>Ga0255768_10007465_pt1 | contig 10272 bp, 10 predicted proteins | sample 071ome_33_FD_179983 | JGI IMG/M metagenome (GOLD analysis project Ga0255768, IMG submission 179983) | Coastal salt marsh microbial communities from the Groves Creek Marsh, Skidaway Island, Georgia - 071412AT metaG (version 2) | ecosystem: Environmental > Aquatic > Marine > Intertidal zone >...
TATGGAACAATGATTGGTGCTGGTGGATGGGGGCAGTATGGGCAGATGTATTTTGATGCTACGAAGTATCAAACTGCTTATCCCGGCGGTGGTGGAGGTGGTGGTGCTGGATACCATCCTCAACTAGCATCCGAGAATCCAAAGGTTGATTGGTTGGGTGCCGATGGTATCACTGCGGAAGATCGTTTGGATGGAAATGGTGATCCGATATTTGTCGGCAGTGTCAATACAACAGAAGAAATTGCTTTGGCACAAACAGCAGTTTTGACACATTGGAATGGACCCAATAACTATGTTGAATGGGGTATTGGATATTTCGGAAGACTGGGAACCTATTACACAGGACTTGATGAAATAACATGGAACTCTATTGGACCCGGAAAACCGGGAACAGGATATATGGGAGCAACCGAGGAATATCATACCTCTTTGGACTCTCTTACAAACAGACCATATGGACTTTCTCAAGACCGATGGTCTAACAATCAGTTTGGAGTTATAACAGATACAAACATTTATGAAAGACTGCCCGGAACCTTCTCGGTTCAAACTGGCAGCCCAAGATACTTCATTGATGGTTGGGGAAATCCCGGTACATATGGCTCAACTACGATTGGTGGTAAAGGTGGTGGTGAAAAATCTGTTTTGACCTTTGGTTATCCACAGTATACGCCATTTGGTTCAAGCGATGCGTTATCTACCTTTTCTGGGTCTGGTGGATCGTGTGTATATGTTTATTCTAATACAGCTCAAAATAGCTCTGGACTGGGTGTTCAGTTAATCAATTATGATGGTGGAATAATAAAAGCAGGCGGTGGTGGTGGATCTGGTGGCATTGGTGTTCCCGGTCTTCCCGGCGGAAAACTTGGAAGACCCGGAGGATACATAGCCGCTCCTTTGTATCCAAGCCTTTCTGCTGATTCTGGAAGGGAGTCTATATGGTCACAGTATTCGAGAAGAGGAGAACCCGGAAGACTTGTTTGGTGGAACGCTCCCAATCTTGCAAACAATTATTATATTAGAAATTATTCAACGAGTAGTTCAGGAGCAGTTGAAGGAATGGAATATAATTATACGATCGAATCTGATGATTATGTTTCATATCTTCCTGATGTTTCGATCCTTCATAATGGAAATATTTACTCGGTGTCAGGAAAAAGACTTTTTTCGAGAATGTTAGTAAATGGTCAGGTTCAATATCACGAGATGCAAGAACGAACCTATGAAGACTATATAAATCAAACCAGTGATAAGGAATTTGTATAATGGCAATCAAAACCAAGATACATAACATAGACAAGAATGCCAAAAGTGCTGTTATAAGTATATGGGATGGTGATATTTTGATTGTGAATGAAAATAACATCTCAGTTGAGATGGATGACAATGGAAACATTGATGTTGATTGGTTGAGAACATACACGAAATATACAGCATTTCACAAGAGGCTTGTCAGAATATCACAGAATGAGGATGATCTACTATGAGACAGAACAAGTTTATATCTACCAAAGATCACTTCATATTGATTGCTGCTTCCAACGAAGTGGGCGATGAGCTTTGGGCAGGTAGTCCGGGTAATATTGAAACCTCGCAGACAACAAACACGATCGGGTTTCTTTTGAGCGGATCTGTAAACTCTTTTCACAATGTGTCACAAACGGAAGAGGAATGGGAACACTATAAGTCCGGGTCTTCACCTTTGATGTTGATACGAAAAAACTTCACCAATCTTGGTATTGTTTCCACGTCGGAGAACACATTGTTTGGTGCTATTCTTGAAAAAGAAAATGTTATGACGAAACAAAACATAGACCTCATACGACAAAACTTGTCCAGCAGCGAACTCAACACTTTGAATAACAATGATTCAGTCGAGGCACAGAGAAAGTGTAAGGTCTACGAAAAACGAGACGTATCAACATTTGATAAGCAGTATAGTGAGTTGGACATAAATATCATTTCAGACTCCGATATTGAAATAGAGGGTGCGTAAATGGCAAGAAGAATTCTAATCGGCAAAAGACAGAACGCTTCAGGAACAGATGAATATGGACTGTATGTGTCTTCGGCTGGTAAGGATGTTGTTGACCCAAATTTATTAGATGAAGACCTTATCTTTGATTCTTCACGAGAACCTTTATCCACTCTTCGTGTTCTTCAGTCAGGGACATTTCAAATACAATGTAAGAAAACATTCATGGGTAAGAAAGGTGCGTTGGAAATTGGTTCAGATGAACAAATGCGTGCCAATGCAGACTATACAAAACGCTATCCCTTCGAGTTGGATACAGCCTCAGATTTTGCAGCTTATTATGCCAGCCTTCCAAAGAATGCTAATGTTGCCTTGTATGGTTTTGGTGAAGGAGAGGTTCCGTTTACTGGCAATGCCTTCAATCAACAATACGTTCAAAATGTCTATTGTGATTATGGAACACAAACCATTACATTTAATCCACCTCTTCCAGCACACATCAAAAATCCACACATTTCCGTTTTTTTTGCTGTAGGAAATTCTTCTGGTCATTTTCATCCTTGGTATGCTAATGTAGAATGTAATAATAGTGACTATGATTGGCAATATGCAAATAGTCAACAATGTGTTCATATGGACTCTGCATGGTTTCGTGGAAAATGGACATTTCGAGAGCGATCGTTCGCACCGTTAGGACATGATGTCAATCTACAATTTCCTACTGAACTAGAAACTCTTGAAGGGGATTTTTATGATTCGAGTACCATATCAAAAACTAAGGAATATTATTTGCCACAGGATGGGATTGGCGATGCAATATCAGGAAACTATAGATTTCATGTAGGAAAAGGTGGAGCAATAAAAGATCCTCAAACTGTTGATCCTTCTTTTGTTGGATTTCATAATGACTCGAATGCCTTTGATTCTACAAGATTCAGCAGATTGCTTTCTCGCTATAATGAAATATCATTCAACGTAGGAGATCGTGATCTACACTCACCATCATCTCTTTGGGGTGGAATGTTGAAATCATTTGCTGGTCTTCAAGGGTTGACGTATTTTGCCAATAGCACTCATTTGAAGTTAGATGCCTTTATGACACCAACCCACTCACCAACACCTTTTGAAACAGAAATCGTGAAGACTAGAACGAGCCGGACCGCATCAGTAGATCCTTGGCATCCTGATGCGGGAAGTAACTTCGACCAATATGGAAATTATCGAGTGAATGTTGGTCGTTTTGATGGCGTAGATCAATTTTTGTACGGCAATGTTGAAAATAATGCGTTTGCGAATGCTTTTTCGAGGAATTATGAAGAAACACTTCCCAGAAAGTTCAGAACAAAGTATTGGGATGGATCTCAAACAGAACATGAGTGGTGGCCTATTGGTCATGCGAATGGAGCATTTACCATTGCCAAGCTCCAACAAGGTGGAGCTGATGTAAAAAATCCGGGTTCTCTTGCCGATACATACGCTAAAAAAGAAAACGACCTCTTAGTTGCCGAAAAGGGAATACCTAACAAATATCAGTTAGGAACTGTTCCTAATCAGACAACAATCACTGATGCGTTTGGAGAGTATGCCGCCGTGACATATGGTGGTGAAACATATCAAAGAACCAGTGTTGGTGGTAGTCCTTGGTTTGCAGTTGCTCACGGTGACTACACTATTCTAAGAGAACCCGGAAAAGATCCGAGACACGAAGGGACTCCATTCATCACAACTGTCAATAAAGGAACCCGATTTTCAAATCAGCTTCCTGATACAGAAGCAAAAGGTTATCCACCAAACTCACAGTATGAACCGGGTGATGCCTTTTTGAAAACACGAACTTTCCAAGGTCAACCTACGAGCTTGGATTCGTTCTGGAACTCATTCTCAAATAACACCTCTCAGTGGGTTTCTGCGAATACTCCTTACGGAGAGTTTTATTATGCCGATGGTGGATATGCTATGGACAACTCGCCATACTATAATTATGGTGGGGCAAATAACGGCGTGATATATGCAGCACAGAAATTTGAGTATCAGGTGAGTTTCGTTAATAGAAAATATATCAAAGTGATTCCGTCTGATTGGAATATACAAAGACAATCGTTTGCAAAGCACAATTGGAACGGTGGAAATCCAAAAGCAGGTGTTGGCACCGAAGGGAGACGATTTGGATTTGGTGGCGCTGGATCAGCCGAAGCATTAGGTGGAGAAGGTGAAGGAGTATTCGATACTTATTATGGAAGATATATAGTGTATGATATTGCTGGAGGTCCGATTGATGAAGTCTAGTACCATATATGTTTATGAAAAAGATTCAGGAAAAATACAATATACCGTAGATAATGCAGGACCAGAGCAAATCAAATATTATTTAGAAGACAACATTCCATTTTATCTTGGTCCCTCTGGATCAAGATTAGTAGGAACCTATGTAAAAAAGGATGATGAGACAGGAGAACCGATTGGTGTTTTTCCTATTGAAAACATGACATTCATACAAATCAACAAACATGTTGCTGTTGCCAATGGCACAGATGAGATTGTTATTTCTGGACTAAAAAAGGGAATGCATGTCAATATCAACAAAGAACATTCGTATGTCGTAGATGATGAGTCTGGAACAACATTAGAGTTGAGCTGTAATAACTTTTCATACGCTCCAGAACATAATCAGATGAGGGTATATTTCAAAGCATATGGTTATCACGACTCTGTTATTTCTGTTCAGTTTGTAGAGGAAGAGTGAAATGAAGTTTCAAAAAGATAATGTAAATATATCATTGACTCAAGAGGATAAAGAGCAAATTCAAAGAGAAAAAGAAGAACTCGAAAGGCAGCTTGAGGAACAGAAAATGGAGACTGAACGAGTCAAGCAAGAATATATCAGACTCAATCAAGAATATTTTGAAATAGCAGATAAACTTGAGCATCGTCACATAGCATACTTGCCTATTGACTGTCAACTGGATCTTTTGTGGCATGACATGAAACGTGGTGTTATCAAGATAGACCAAAAACGAGAAGATACATGGTTTAGTCATATCAAAAAAGTGAAAGATAACATTCCTATTGACCGAGAGTGGAGAGAGAAACTGCCTAAACTTGAGGATGAAATAAAGAAACTCGTAGCGAATAACAACATTGAAATCGTATAAATACTATAGAGTTACATTTCAAATCAGGGGTAATAGATGGCAAGTAGAACCCAAAACTTTGTGGTAGACATTGGATCAGACTTTAGCGCAAATGTGTACGCTTACGCCAATGGTTCTATCACAACAGCACTCGACATGACAGATTTTCATTCGGCAAATTCATATGTCAAGCGAAGTTATTATACTGACACCATTTCTGCCACCATCAATGTTGCTATAATGGAAACCACAAATGGCATTGTTAATTTATTTTTGAATAAAGCCAACACACTCTCTCTGAGTCCGGGTAATTATGTTTATGATGTGATGATTACAAATTCAGCCGGGGAACGAAAGAGAATACTCGAAGGAATGATTACGGCAACACCGGGAGTATCACGATAAATGGCAGTTCCAACAACACGAGAGACATTCAAAGATTACATCAAACGCAAGCTCGGTCATCCGGTCATTGAGATCAACATCGACGAAGATCAGATGGAGGATCGCATTGATGATGCGCTTCGCTTCTGGCAAGAGTATCACTTCGATGGCACAGAGAAACTGTTTGTTTCGCACGCGGTAACTGCTGACGATATTACAGCCAAGTATTTGGATCTTGGAGCAGATTTAGGCAACTCCATTATTGGAATCAGTCGAATGCTCGCATCATCTGGGCAGACGACCAACATGTTCTCTGTTCGATACCAGATGGCATTCAACGACATTGCCACATACAGCACTCGTGGTGTTCGAGAGATGCAGAACTATTGGATGAGACTGTCACATCTTAACATGGTTCAAGATTTGATTAGCGGCATGAGTAATCTTCGTTTCAATCGCATCACTAACAAAGTCTACATTGATTGGGATTGGAGTGTGGACGTATCGGCGGGTGACTATATCGTTCTTGAAACCTATCAGAAGGTTGGCGACACAACAGAACTTTGGGGCGATCCATTTCTGAAGGATTATGCGACGGCATTAGTCAAAGAGCAATGGGGAATGAACCTTAGCAAGTTTGAGGGTGTTCAGCTTCCCGGTGGTGTTACGCTAAATGGTAGAGCGATCCTTGAAGATGCTCGCACCGAGATCGAACGTCTCAAAGAGCAAATGTCTCTCTCTTATGAGCTTCCTGTAGATTTTCTGGTGGGGTAAGTTATGCCCACTAATCATTACATCAACCAACACTCAAGTTCACCAGAGCAAAACCTTGTTCACGATCTTATCATAGAGAGCATCAAGTTCTATGGTATTGATGTATACTGGATGCCACGAAAGTCATCATCAAGTGCCGATCAAATCTATGGCGAGGATGTGCTGGAAAGCTATGAGTCGGCGTATCTACTTGAAATGTATATCAAAAACGTAGAAGGCTTTGAGGGTCAGGGTGAGTTCCTTTCCAAGTTTGGTCTTGACATTCGTGACCAAATAACACTTACGACATCCATTCGACGATTTGAACAACTCGACTCAGGTTATGTTCGACCACGCGAAGGTGATCTGATCTACTTCCCTCTCAATAAGAAGTTATTTGAAATCGAGTTTGTTGAACATGAAAGCATTTTCTATCAGGCAGGAACACTTCCTGTCTATGATCTTCGATGTGAACTCTTTGCCTACAATCAGCAAGTCATCAACACCGGCATTGATGAGATTGACCAGATCGCAGGAACGACTGGACCAAGAGGTCAAGCCTTTACATCCAATGCTTTGGCAGAAGCCAGCACCAAAGAAGAAAACTATGCCATTGAAACTGAAGGCAGACAAATACTGGATTTCGATGAGAACAATCCATTTGGGAGTTTCTAAATCATGCTTGCCGAAACCTTTTCACATGGTCTGATCCGAAACTTCGTTATCGCGTTTGGTACGTTATTCAACAACATCAAAATCAATCGTCCGGCTGCGAGCGGTGAAGGAACCAACACGATTGCGATTCCTCTTACCTATGCTCCGAGACAGAGGTATATTGAACGCATCAATGAGGATTTGTCACTCGACAAACCTGTTGCGCTTTCTCTTCCAAGAATGTCGTTTGAAATGGTTTCGTTGAACTATGCTGCCGAACGAAAACTCAACACGATGCAGCGATACTATGGAAGAAAAGACACCACATCCAACACTCAGATTGCCTCCGTATATTCGCCGGTTCCTTATGACATAAACTTTCAACTCAACTGTTATGTTGAAAATATTGAAGATGGAACACATATTATTGAACAGATTCTACCATTCTTTACACCAGAGTTCACTGTTAGTCTGAAGAGTGTGACCGATCTTGGAATCAACATGGATCTTCCTGTTGTGTTGAATGCGATCAATTCAGAAGATAGTTATGAGTCTGGATTTGATGAACGCAGAGTTATTATTTGGACGCTTGACTTCACCATGAAGACACACTTGTTTGGTCCAGTTGACAATGGTGGACTTATCAACAAGATCATGGTCAACCTCTATCCAACAGTCAACGTGGCTGCTTCAGCAAATACCAACGAGCAAGTTTACATCACACCGGGTCAGTTTGCGAATGGTTTGGCAACTAATACCAGTTACTTGAGCGTACAACCCAATCTCATTTCGGCAAATAGTGATTATGGTATCTCCAGCAAGATATTCGGTGTCGGTCAAGACAAGAACGTCTATAAGTATTGGGATTTCAGAGGTGGGTTACATACATCTACCGTTGGATTTGGTCCGGGTGCTGGAACCACAGCATATGATGGATGGCATACTTATGAGTCGGAAGAGTTTGCTGAAAATGGTACTGTTGTATTAGAGGCGCATGATGGTCAACTAAGACAATATATAATAAAAACCGTTGAGGATGGTTCATATCAAGAGGAAGTATATCTTCAAATATATGCGAACACAAATCCAGATTATGTCTTTGACCAATTCTACGGAAAGAATTTTCAAGAGATTAGTGTTAGATTCAAAACAAAACAGGTAGTTGGAACTGGTGCGATATTCAACTATCGCGGGGTTCTTCGTTGGCTGACTACAGATAGCGCAGAGCAAAATTGGACAGAAGACGCATTGAGTGGTAGATATTTGGAGTCTTCTGATTCTGGTTATGTGTCATCTAATTACGACTCACTCTCTCAAGACTATAAGACTGTAACTTTTGATCTTTCGGGTCAGGATGATTGGAATAATCGAATTATTACTGCTTTGAGATTTGAATTGTTGAATGCTGCTGCTCCTAATGATACAGCAGCAATGTTTATTCAAACAGATATTGACTATATAAAGATAGCCGTCAAGGAATAGTGAGTTGTTATGGAAAATGAAGATGAAAACATGGAAGTCCTCCCTCCAGAGGAGAAATCTCTTGATGTGCGTCACGAACATCAAGACGAAGACTACGAATACGTTCGCAAAAACCTACAAGACATTATAGAGACTGGTGCTGTCGCACTACAAGGTATTGTCGAACTTGCCGAAAGTTCCGATCATCCTCGTGCCTATGAAGTTGTTGGTCAGATCATGCGTCAACTAGCAGAGACAAACAAAGACTTGATCGAGCTTCAGAAAGACATGAAGAAGATCAAGAACGAGGAGTCTGCCAAGAAGGTCACGCAGAATGCCATCTTCATGGGATCAACTGCCGAACTTCAAAAGTTTCTGCGTGGTCAGGGGCTTGTTAGTCAAAAGATAAAGGATGCCAAACGCGATGAGTGAAGACGCAACCGCATACCTTGGTAATCCGAATCTCAAACCAGCCGGAACCAAGCACAACTTCACAAAAAATGAACTTGATGAGTATCTAAAGTGTTCGGAAGATCCTGAGTATTTTATTGAAAACTACATCAAGGTAGTCAGCGTTGACCTTGGTATCATTCCATTTGAACTGTACGATTTTCAACGCACGATGGTCAACACCATACACAATAATCGCTTTTCGATTTTCTGTACGCCTCGACAGGTTGGTAAGTCAACTACTGTCGTTTCATACTTTCTGTGGTATGTGTTATTCAACGAGGATGTGAACATTGCCATTCTTGCCAACAAAGGTTCACTTGCTCGTGACATTCTGAGTCGTCTTCAACTCGCATACGAAAATCTACCCAAGTTTCTTCAGCAGGGTGTTTTGATCTGGAACAAGGGTAACATCGAGCTTGAGAATGGTTCCAAGATTATTGCCTCATCCACTTCCAGTTCTGCCATTCGTGGTGGAACCTACAACATGATTCTGCTCGACGAGTTTGCGTTTGTTCCACCTAACATTGCCGATGAGTTCATGGCATCTGTCTATCCTACCATTTCATCGGGTAAGTCAACCAAGATTGTGGTGGTGTCCACACCTAACGGATTGAACCATTTCTACAAGATGTGGGAAGATGCCAATAGCGGAAAGAATAACTATGTTCCGGTGAGTGTTCATTGGAAAGATGTTCCGGGTCGAGATGATGAATGGAAAGAAGAAACCATTCGCAACATCGGAAGAGAGCGATGGGCACAGGAGTTTGAAGGAGAGTTCGTAGGTGGAACCAACACACTCATCAATGCTTCTTATCTCAAGAATCTCGTGTTCAAGAATCCGATTGAACAAAAGGGTGGCATTGACATATACGAACAACCAAAAGAAGATCATGTGTATGCCATTGGTGTAGATGTTTCTCGTGGTGAGAACCTTGACTACTCGGCATTCTCTGTCTTTGATGCCACCAAGTTTCCATACAGACACGTTGCCAAATATAGAAGTTCCTCTATATCACCACTACTATATCCAAGTATTATTCAATCAACTGCCAAACAATATAATGATGCCTATGTATTAGTGGAGACAAATGGTATTGGTCAACAGGTGGCAGATATTCTACATGGCGAGATGGAGTATGAGAACCTTGTGTTGATTACGTCAAAGGGGCGTGCGGGTCAGGTGTTTGATGGTGGATTTGGAAAAGGTTCAACACAGCTTGGTATCACCATGTCCAAGAAGGTGAAGCAGGTTGGATGTTCGACGCTGAAGGATTTGATTGAAAATGAAAAGCTCATCACGAATGACTTTGATACCATATCCGAGATGAGTTCGTTCGTTTCAAAGGGTCAGTCCTATGAAGCTGATGTTGGTTGCCATGATGATCTTGTTATGTCCATGTTGTTATTTGCGTGGCTGACTTCACAACCACACTTCAAAGACATAACAGATATGGATCTGAG
>Ga0255768_10007466_pt1 | contig 10272 bp, 12 predicted proteins | sample 071ome_33_FD_179983 | JGI IMG/M metagenome (GOLD analysis project Ga0255768, IMG submission 179983) | Coastal salt marsh microbial communities from the Groves Creek Marsh, Skidaway Island, Georgia - 071412AT metaG (version 2) | ecosystem: Environmental > Aquatic > Marine > Intertidal zone >...
GTTGGTGTTGCTGAACTCAAGGTTGTAGAAAACTTTGACTTTGGTGGTATCTATGAAGAGACTCAAGAGTATGAGTCTGAAGATACTCTTTCAATCCTTGATAGATATATTGAGGAATCTGAAACACACCTGGATAAGTCAATCATCCAGAAGATGTTGAAGGAGGTCTATCAAGAAGCATGTGAGTTGATTTAATGTTTATTCTGACAGTTGCAGGCAAAGAGGTTGATGGTGCCTTTTCAGTCACAGATGATGATGGAGAACAAGTTCTCTACATCTTTGAAGAGGAGGATGATGCCTCTCGCTATGCTATGATGTTGGAAGAGGAAAATGATTTTCCTGAAATGAATGTGCTAGAGATAGATGATGACTTGATGGTAAAGACCTGTGAGATTCATGGTCACAGGTACACCATTATTACTCCCAATGATATTGTGATTCCCCCTGACATTTCTTATGATTCTTTTTAAAACAATCTCCTGGAAGAATTTTCTCTCAACAGGACAGCATGAGACTAAAGTTGATTTCACTGAAAGTGGAACCACTCTAATCATTGGTTCTAATGGTGCAGGTAAGTCCACCATTCTAGATGCTCTCACCTTTTCACTGTATGGAAAGGCATTTAGGAAAATCAATAAACCACAATTAGTCAACTCTATCAATGAAAAGGATTGTAAGGTTGAGATTGACTTTGATGTCAACAATGTTCAGTGGAAAGTTGTAAGGGGAATCAAACCTGCTATCTTTGAGATTTACAGAGATGGTAAACCACTAGACCAAAGTGCTTCTGCAGTAGACCAGCAGAAGTGGTTGGAGCAGAATGTTCTCAAGATGAACTACAAGTCCTTCACTCAGATTGTGGTTCTGGGTAGTAGCACCTTTGTTCCATTTATGCAACTGACTGCATCTAGTCGTAGGGAAGTCATTGAAGATCTTCTGGATATTAAAATTTTCTCTGCAATGAACAGTCTAATCAAAGACAAGATTAGAACTCATAAGGATGAATCCAGAACTCTTGAGTTGAAGAAAGATTCTCTCAAGGACAAAGTAGAGATGCAGCAGAAGTTCATCAAAGAGATTGAAACCAAGAGTCAGACTGATATCAAATACAAGAAAGATAGGATTGATGACTTGGGTCTCCAAGTGACTGCATATATGCAGGACAATGAAAAGTTGGAGAAGGTCATTGAGTCATATAAGGAAGAACTCAAGTCTTTTGAGGGTTCAAAGGCACAACTTCGTAAATTGAATAATATCAGAGGTAAACTGTCTGCAAAGATTTCACATATTGAAGAAGAGTATCAATTCTTTAATGATAATAGGGTTTGCCCTACCTGTAACCAGGATTTGGAGGAAGAGTTTCGGTTAAATAGAATTACAGACTCCAAAAATAAGCAAGAAGAATTGCAGAAGGGTTTTCAGGAACTTGAAGAAGCAATTATAAAGGAGGAGATGAGGGAGTCCAACTTCAATAACATCTCAGATGTAATTTCTAACCAACTTAATGGCATTACTAAAAACAATACAAACATTACTAGTTGCCAAAAACAAATCAAGCAACTTGAATCTGAAATTCAAACTCTTACCGAGGGACTTGCAAACAGAAATTCTGAGAATGTAAAACTAAAAGAATTTAAAACTAATCTCCAAAAGACTTATACTGAACTGGGTGAGAAGAGAGAAAATATTTCCTACTATGACTTCACTTATAATCTTCTCAAGGATGGTGGAGTAAAAACTAAAATCATCAAGAAGTATCTTCCTCTTATCAACCAGCAGGTTAATAAGTATCTCCAGATGATGGACTTCTACATCAACTTTTCACTTGATGAGGAGTTTAATGAAACAATTCAATCACCAATTCACGAGGACTTCTCGTACTCATCCTTCTCAGAAGGAGAAAAAATGCGTATTGACTTGGCACTTCTCTTTACTTGGAGGGAAGTTGCCAGGTTCAAGAATTCAGTCAATACCAATCTCCTGATTATGGATGAAGTCTTTGATTCCTCTCTTGATGGTTTTGGGACAGATGAGTTTCTTAAAATCATCAAGTATGTCATCAGTGATGCAAACATCTTTGTGATTTCTCACAAGACTGGAATGGAAGATAGGTTCCAGAGTGTTATTAAGTTTGAAAAGAAGCAGGGTTTCAGTAGGATGGTTTGATGGCAGTATTTAAGCATGAAGAAAGTGGAAAAAGTTTTCTGTTTGTCCATATCCCCAGAACTGGTGGTAGATTTGTAGAACACAATCTTCAAGCAAAGGGTTGGGTTTGGGACCAACGTCTTGGTCTTGATAAGAAATATAAATCCTATGAAGGTGTAGAACTAGCACACTTTCATAGGGAATATTATGAGAAGTATCATGATGTGGATGATATGCCACACATCTGTATTGTCAGAAATCCTATAGACAGATTCATCTCAGCATCAATCTATCTGATGCAGGCATATGGTGATGACATTCAAGAGTTGATGGAAGATGAGATGTATTTCAATAGTATGATTTACAATCTTCCTTTGAATGAATCATACAATTGGTATAGACCACAGGTGGATTATGTTTCAGACAAGACTCATATCTGGAAGTTGGAAGATGGATTGGGAAAAGAGTTTTCTGATTGGATGAGTGATATAATTGGAGTTGACATTCAAATGGATGACAGCATAAAATATTATAAGTTCCCTTATGAAGACAATAAATTGAAGAAGACTGATGCTCTTATTGAGAGAATCAAAATCTTCTACAGGAAAGATTTTACTGCTTTCGGATATAACAAATAAAATAAATACAGACATAGTTGCTTACCTATAACCTCCCATGTTAAATGAAGGAAATAAGAGAGACGAATATTTAAAGTCAAAAGGTGAAGGCGATAAAGATGCTGCTCTCAGAAAGAAGGGAGAGAGGGGAGCAAGATATAGAGATTCTGACACTCATAAGTCTGGTGAAAGGACCAACAGAACTTATACCAATAGTGATACCCTTCAGCGTCAGCGTAAGGATGCTCACAGAGCAGAAAGAGGAGCAAAGAAATCAACCTCTAGAAGACTAGAGGATATGGATCGTAAGTATCACAAGAGGTTCCCTGAAGATAAACCAAAGGGGACCTATGAGAAAATGTCATCTGCTCAAGTCAAGGGAAGAAAAGAGGTCCTTCAGAAAAAAGGAGAAAAGAGAAGAGGTTTGCGTAGTCAAGCAGTTCGTGCTATAAGTAGATCTCTTGGTGGTGGATATGCTAGTGAAGGCACCTTAAAGACCTTTAAAGATTTTATTGCAGAAGCAGCAGTAAGATGTAACAATATGTAAAGCAAATCTAAAGAAAATGTATATATACTCTGGAGTTGAGAAAATAAGTTCAACTTTACTAAAAGACGATACACCCCCCACTTTTTAAACTGACACAACCTCCCATCCCACTGGGAGGTTTTTTTGTATACTGGTAGAAACCAGACAGAAACCAATGGCTGTTAACTACGAAATCAAGTCTCAACTTGCCAAACTGCTGGCTACTGAAGACCTTGTGGTTGAGAATAGGAATGTAGAGACTGCCTCTTTCAATGTTGATACTAGGGTTCTGACTCTTCCTATGTGGAAGCGTGCTTCTAGTATTGTGTATGATATGTTGGTTGGGCACGAAGTAGGTCACGCTCTCTATACTCCAAATGAGGATTGGGAAAAGAAAGTGAAGATTCCTATGTCCTTTGTCAATGTGGTGGAGGATGTTCGTATTGAGAAGTTGATGAAGCGCAAGTATGCTGGCATTTCCAAGAGCTTCTATGGTGGTTATAAAGAGTTGAGTGAGCAAGATTTCTTTTGTCTTGAGGGTGAAGATATTTCCAATATGAGTCTTGCTGACAGAATTAACTTGCACTTCAAGATTGGAAACTTTACTATTATTCCTTTTTCTGAAAAGGAGAAGGATATTGTTGATATGGTTGGTTGCACAGAAACTTTTGCAGATGTTCTTATTGCTGCAGAAGCACTTTATGATTTCTGTAAGGAAGAACTGAATAAAGAGGAAGAAGAAAAACCAAGCAATCAAAGTAAATCTGGTGGTGGCAGCAGCAATGCTCCATCTGGGTCCAGTGGTGAAGATGGTGAAGAGGAAACTTCTAGTGAGAGTGGAACTCAATCACAAAAGGTTGAGCAGGAACCTGAGGTGACTACTGATGAAATGTTCAGTGAGAATGTAAAAAATCTCAATGGTAACTTAGATGGTTATGAGAATCGCTATTGTCAGGTTCCCGATATTGACCTTGATATTCACCTCATCCCTACTGCCCAACTACATCAAGGCATAGAGATGCACTGGGTAAAAGAAGAAACTCCTCTTTACTATGAAACTGCTGCTGGTAAGACAGTAGAGGTTCGTGGTGACTTTAGTATTGCTGATAATGCATACAATGAGTTTAAGAAGAATGCCAGTAAAGAGGTTAATTATCTGGTCAAGGAGTTTGAATGTAAGAAGTCTGCAGATGCCTATGCACGTGCCTCTGTAAGCAAGACTGGAACTTTGGATTGCTCCAAACTCCACACCTACAAATACAATGAAGACATTTTCAAGAAGATCACTATTGTTCCTGATGGAAAGAGTCACGGTTTGATTTTTGTTCTTGACTGGTCTGGTTCAATGGCAGAGTACCTTCTTGATACTGCCAAGCAACTTTATAACCTTATTTGGTTTTGTAAGAAAGTTGGCATTCCTTTTGATGTCTATGCTTTTACTCATTCTTATCTGAAAGAGGATATGGATGTGAAGAAGGTTGAGAATGATTTTGTGGTTGACAAAGACTTTTCTTTGATGCATCTCTTCAGCAGTAAGGTTTCAAAGAAAGACTTTGAGAAGCATCTTCTGAATATTTGGAGGATTGTATATACTTTTAATAACTATGTGAACTACCATATTCCATCTTCTCTACAACTCTCTGGAACTCCCCTTAATGAATCTTTAATCTGCCTCTACAAACTTATTCCAGCATTCAAAAAGCAAAACAACCTACAGAAAGTCCAGTGTGTGATTCTCACTGATGGAGAAGCAGCTCCCCTGTCTTCTTACAAGTATTACAAGAACTATTACACTGGAGAGGATGAACTTGGTTGCAGAGGTTTGGGTGCCAACTCTTATCTTCGCAATCGCAAGACTGGTTGTGTTACATATCTTGGATTTGAGTATTGGAAGTTTACTGAGGGTCTTCTGAAAGATTTGAAAGGCACTTTCCCAGACACAAACTTCATTGGAATTCGCTTGGTGTCAAGCAGGGACTTTAGTTACTTCATTCGTAAGTATGATAATATTTCTGATGATGTACTGAAAAAGTCTAAGAAGGAAAAGTCTTATTTCATTAAGAACTCTGGTTATGATTCTTATTTTGCTCTGATGGAAAATTCTTTGTCCAATGACACAGAGTTTGAGGTTGAGGATGATGCATCCAAAGCAAAAATCAAGTCTGCATTTGCTAAATCTTTGAAGGCAAAGTCACTAAATAAAAAAGTGCTAGGTCATTTCATTGATTTGGTCTCCTGACCAATTCTGAAACTGTCTAAGGGGGGTCTACGGCACCCCCTTTTGTTGTATAATTAATCTGTTGAACAAACAACTCACATCTGATTATGGCACTGTCCACTGAATATGTTGTCTCTTCACTCCAGGCACTTTATGGAGATGTAGTCACTTCTGGTGACGTTCGTGCCTGGTGTGCTATGAATGACAGCAACTATCAAACTGTGACCCGTAAGATTGACAAATATAAAACTGGTCGTGGTAAATGGAATCTGACTGTTCAAGAAGCACAAACTCAACTGGAAAAAACCTATCAAGCGCCTGCTGCTTTGCCTGCTATTGAGCAAAACCTTATCCCAGAGAAAGATGATACCTTCGTCAAGTTTGGTAATTATGGGGACATTCGCAAAATTATTCAGTCCCGTCTTTTCTACCCTACTTTTATTACTGGACTATCTGGTAATGGCAAAACGTTCTGTGTTGAACAAGCTTGTGCTGCTCTAAATAGAGAGTTGATTCGAGTTAACATCACCATTGAGACTGACGAGGATGATCTTATTGGTGGGTTCCGTCTTGTTAATGGCGAAACTGTCTGGCATAATGGACCCGTCGTGGAGGCTCTTCAACGTGGAGCAGTGCTGCTTCTAGATGAGGTTGACCTTGCTTCCAATAAAATCCTCTGCTTGCAATCCATCCTGGAAGGAAAAGGAGTCTTCCTGAAGAAGACTGGTGAGTTTGTAAAACCTGTTGCTGGATTCAATGTAATTGCAACTGCCAATACCAAAGGTAAGGGTTCTGATGATGGACGCTTTATTGGCACCAATGTTCTGAATGAGGCATTCCTTGAACGCTTCTGTGTGACCTTTGAGCAAGAGTATCCCCCTGTCATTTCTGAGCAAAGGATTCTCCAGAATGTTGCAAAGGCAGTTGATGTGTCTGATGCTTCTTTCTGTAAGCACCTCTGTGACTGGGCAGATATCATTCGCAAGACCTTCTATGATGGTGGCATTGATGAAGTAATCAGTACTCGTCGTCTGGTTCACATCATTCGTGCCTATAGCATCTTTGGGGATAAAGAAAAGGCAATCCAAGTTTGCATCAATCGCTTTGATGATGAAACGAAAGCATCTTTCCTTGAACTTTATGACAAGGTAGATGCTGACTTTGAATACACTGCCACTGGAGAGAAGATGCCTCTTGACCAAGATGCTCCATTTTGATATAATGGGGTGAGGTAAAGTATGACTTGCCCCTTTGTATGACTAACCAAATTGATGATGCCCTGAGACAAGATGGGTTTGAATGGACACCAATCCCACCAAAAGAATACCTGGATTCAATGTATCCAGACATTCCAGATGATGCAAATGAACCAATTGTTATGAATGAGATTAAACTGAATATGGATAACCAGAATGGATTCTGGAAGTATGAAGAAGACCTAACACTGAAAGAAATCCAAGACTATCTCTCTGGCACTTATCGTGCCCACTACACCTCTCAAGATTCAAAGACACAGACTCTTGACCTGATTGAAAGTATTGGAGATGCAGAAGCATTTTGTCGCTCTAATGCTATTAAGTATCTCTCTCGCTTTGGTAAAAAGAATGGAAAGTCTAAACTTGACATTCTGAAAGCAATTCACTATTGTGTATTGCTGTATCACTTTGCTGGACTCCACAAACCTTCTTCTGATAATTATGAAACTTTCTGATAAAACTGTTAACATCCTGAAGAACTTCTCTTCCATCAACCAGTCCATCCTTTTCAAAGAGGGTAAGAAACTTCGCACTATCAGTGTGATGAAGAACATCCTGGCAGAAGCAACTGTAGAAGAAGAGTTTCCCAAAGACTTTGGTATCTATGACCTGAACCAATTCCTGAATGGTCTTGGTCTGCATCACAGTCCTGACCTTGACTTTGACAATGAAAGTTATGTTGTCATCAAAGAAGGTCGTATGCGTTCTAAGTACTTCTTTGCTGATCAGAATGTAATTGTCACCCCACCTGACAAAGACATTTCTCTTCCCAGTGAGGATGTGTGCTTTGAACTGGACACCAATCAACTTGATAAGTTGATGAAAGCAGCAGCAGTGTATCAACTGCCTGATATCTCTGCTATTGGTGAGAATGGTGTTGTGAAACTTGTTGTTCGTGACAAGAAGAATGATACCTCTAATGACTTCTCTATTGTTGTTGGTGAGACTAATTCAGAGTTTACCTTCAACTTCAAGGTAGAGAATATCAAGATCATTCCTGGAACCTATGAGGTTGTGGTTTCTCAGAAACTGCTTGCTAGTTTCAGTAACAAAGGTCTTGATTTGACTTATTGGATTGCTCTGGAACCTGATTCCACTTTTGGTTGATGAGACACATCCTTTTTACACTGAAAGGTTGCTCTGAAAATCTACTTGATGATGAGGCACACATTCGCAATGTTCTTGTTCATGCAGCACAAGTCTGTAAAAGTACATTGCTGAATGTCTCATCTTACAAGTTTGATCCTCAAGGAGTGACTGCTATTGCTCTTCTTGCTGAGAGTCACATTAGCATTCACACTTGGCCAGAGAATGGGATGGCAGTCTGTGATGTCTTTACTTGTGGAGACCACACAGTTCCAAGAGCAGCAGTGACATACATGTATGAGATGATGTGTGCCACTGATATAGTAAGTGAACAATTTGTTAGACCTTTAGCATAATGTTTATACCTGAAGAAGAATACAAGAAAATTATAAAATCATTTCCAGTATTCTGTGTTGACTTTCTGATCAAATGTCAAGACAAATACCTATTGATAAAGAGAACAGATGAACCTGTAAAGGGAGTCTACTGGGTCATTGGTGGAAGAATGTATTTCAAGGAGACCCTTCAAGAACTTGCAAAGAGAGTTCAGATGAGGGAGATTGGAAGATACATTCCAGACTTCAAGTTGATTGGGTTTTCCAATTACTTTTTCCCCAATGTCCCTGATGAGCGTGCAACCCACACGCCAACTATGCTATACTTGGTGGAGGTGGATGAAATGTTCACTCCCCAACTTGATGATACTCATTCTGATTTCATCTGGACAGATGAACTTCCAGAAGAGTTAAAAAAACAAACTGACTTTATTTTTGATTATGAGCAACTTCATTTGGGTAGAGAAGTATCGTCCAAAGACGATTGATGAGTGCATCCTGCCTGACAGCATCAAGAAGACCTTTCAGGACTTTCTGAAGCAGGGTGAGTTGCCTAATATGCTTCTCTCTGGTCCTCCTGGTATTGGAAAGACCACTGTAGCAAAGGCACTATGTAATGAGTTAGGAGCAGATGTATATGTCATCAATGGATCCGATGAAGGTAGATTCCTTGATACTGTCAGAAACACTGCAAAGAACTTTGCTTCGACCGTCTCACTTTCGTCAACTGCTAAACACAAAGTCATCATCATTGATGAGGCAGATAACACAGGGAACGATGTACAACTCCTCCTACGGGCGTTTGTTGAGGAATTTGCTGGTAATTGCAGATTCATCTTCACCTGTAACTACAAAAACAAAATCCTTGAACCCCTTCACTCAAGGTGTGCAGTCATTGACTTTGCCATCAAAGGAAAGGAAAAGGCAGCACTTGCAGGACTCTTCTTTGAGCGACTGCAAACTATCCTTACTGCAGAGAATATTGGGTTTGATAAGAAGGTCCTTGCAGAACTAATCAACAAACACTTCCCTGACTGGCGTCGTGTTTTGAATGAGTGCCAACGTTATTCTGTTAGTGGTCAGATTGACTCTGGTATTCTTGCTTCTTTCTCAGATGTTTCTGTAGTCAATCTAGTCAAGAACCTTAAAGAGAAGAACTTCCCTGAAGTCCGTAAGTGGGTTGTAGATAACCTGGACAATGACTCTTCAATGATCCTACGTAGGGTCTATGATGCTTTGTATACCTCTTTAGAGAACTCCAGCATTCCTGCTGCTGTTCTCATCATTGCAAAGTATCAATATCAAATTGCCTTTGTGGCAGATCAAGAAATTAATCTTCTTGCTTGTCTAACTGAAATTATGGTGGAGTGTAGCTTCAAATGAACGTAAAAGTGATTCGTATGTCCTCTGGTGAGGATATTGTGGCTGATGTGATGGAGACCAAAGAGGATTCTCTTGTTCTAATGAATGCCATTGTGGCAGTTCCTGCTGGGAATGGTCAACTTGGTTTTGCCCCTTATGCACCTCTTCTGAACCGAGATCAGAAAGAACTGGAGATCAATCGTAAGTGGGTCATCTATGTTGCTGATGTCAATGATGATTTGGTGGAACAGTATGAAGAGATGTTCTCGCCCATTACAACTCCTAGTAAGAAACTGATCCTCTGATGAAATCACACAAGACACCTCTCAGATATCCTGGTGGCAAGTCCCGTGCTTGCACCAAGATGGATCCTTACTTTCCTGATCTTAGGAACTACAAAGAGTTTCGTGAACCCTTTCTTGGTGGTGGTAGTGTTGCTATTCATGTTACTAAGAAGTATCCGCACCTTGATGTATGGGTCAATGATCTGTATGAACCACTGGTAAACTTCTGGCAGCAACTCCAGATGTTTGGTGTGGATATGAAGAATACACTGACTGAGTTAAAGACTTCTCACTCGTCAGAGGAATCTGCAAGAGAGTTGTTTCTCAAGTCAAAAGAATCTATCAACAATGAAGACAATAGCAACTTTGATAGAGCAGTTGCTTTTTATATTGTCAACAAGTGTTCCTTCTCTGGTCTCACTGAGTCATCTTCTTTCTCTAAG
>Ga0255768_10007470_pt1 | contig 10269 bp, 12 predicted proteins | sample 071ome_33_FD_179983 | JGI IMG/M metagenome (GOLD analysis project Ga0255768, IMG submission 179983) | Coastal salt marsh microbial communities from the Groves Creek Marsh, Skidaway Island, Georgia - 071412AT metaG (version 2) | ecosystem: Environmental > Aquatic > Marine > Intertidal zone >...
CCAGAAGCTGCAACAGCATTTGCACCAGCAACACCTAGTGCAACATTAAGCATAATACAAGTGAGTCAATGATACAAGGGATACTGAGTAAGGATGTGGAGAAATGGTGGAGTCACGTTGAACCACACATAACTAATTCATTACAACACGGAGTAGGTGAGTATACGTCAGATGATATTAAGTGGGCGTGTCAACAAAAAGAGATGCAACTCTGGGTTAAATGGAATGATGGAGTACAGGGTGCGTTTGTAACACAAATATTAAACTACCCACAGTTTCCAATATTGTTAGTGTTATTGTTAGGTAGTAAAGATTTTATAGATTGGAGAGATGAAGCAGATGAATTACTTAAAGCATTTGGTAAAGACAACAACTGCAAATATGTTGAATTTTTTGGTAGAAAAGGTTGGGGTAATTACCTCAAAGATATTGGATATAAAGAACAAACTAGAATGTTTTCTAAGGAGATAATATGAGTAAAGGTGGCGGTGGTGGTTCTACAGAAACTGCAGTAAGAGAACCCTGGACAGAGATACAACCATATCTAAAAGATATTTATAGTGAAGCTTCTGGTCAATACGAATCATACAGACCAGAGTTTTATCCTGGTCAAACACAGGCTGGTTTTAGTCCAGACCAATTAGCCGCACAAGCTGGTATCAGAGACTTTGCTTTGCAGGGTGCACCTGCTATTATGAATCCAGCATTGTCTGCATATCAATATGGTACTGGTTCTTCTATCTTAGATGTAGCAAACAATCCTTATGTACAAGGTATGGCACGTGGTGCAGCACAAGATGTATTTGCACAACTTGACCCAGCACTTGCTGGTATTAGACAAGGTGCTGTACAGTCTGGTGGTTATGGTGGTTCAAGACAAGGTATTGCAGAGGGTTTAGCAATAGGTGGTGCAGCTGATGCTGCAACTAGGGCAGCTGCTGATATATATGGTCAAGCATATGGACAAGGTTTGGGTGCACAGACACAAACACTGGGTCTGACTGGTGATATATTACAAGCGGGGTTTGCACCTTATGGGGCATTGTCAATGTCTGGTGCTGAACAACAAGCTGCACAACAAGCACTTATTAATGATGCTATGGCTAAGTACGAATTTGAACAGAACTTACCATACAACGCACTTAATCAATATATGGGTACAATTAGTGGTACATCTGGTTTACTTGGTGGTGCTGGTACAACAACTACTACATCTCCAGGACTAAGTGGTATTGGTCGGTTAGGACAGGCAGTTGGTGTAGCAAACGCTATGTTTAATCCTACATTTGGATTGTTTGGTGGTTGATGGTGGCTAGTATATTTACACCTGGTAATTATACATATGGTGGTTTTACATCACAGCCAGCTACAAATATATTTAATGGTGTAAACCCTTATTATATAAATAATAATAATACATATACTCCTACGCCTTTTGTTTACCCACAACCAACGCAACCAACTACACCTGTAGTTAATACAAATACTAGTAGTGATGGTGATAGTACATATACAACACCAGCATCACAATTTACTGGTTTTGGTTTTGGTAATAATACAGGATATAATGGTCCATATAATCAAGGTAACCCTTTGTCTGACTTACAGCCATCATACAGCTTTGGTAATTTTCTAAATGGTTTTGACCCAGTGCAAACAATGATTGGTTTAGGTGCGACTGCATTAACAGGCAGTCCTCTTTTAGGTTTTGGTGCTAGTCAGGTGTATAACAACTGGGATAAACTAAGTTTTGCTAATCCATTAGCTGAAGACCAGAAGAAAACATTTAGCACAACAACAGCTGAAACATATAAACCAGCTACAGTAAATGGAACTACAAACGGAATTAACAACTACGATTCAACAGACCCAGGTGCGGTTAATGCTGATGGTTCTATTAATTGGGCTGGTGTTGGTAATGTAGATTATATTACTATTGATGGTGTTGGTGTAAGTAATCCTAACAATAGTTCAAGTAGTAGTAGTAGTAGTTCATCTGGTTCTAGTTCAGGTGGTGGATATAGTGGTGATGATGCAGGCGATGCAGCAGCTGCAGCAGCAGGTGAAGAAAGTTCATCTGGAGGCTGGGGTGGTGGATATAGTGATAACGCTACTGGTGGATTTTAATAGGAGTAAATAATGAAAAATAATGTGAGTGATGAAGAAGTAAGACGTGCGATGGAAATTACTAGATTGTTTAAGAACAAATTTGGTGTAACTCTACAACCATCAGAAGCACTATCATATGTTAGAGGTGAAAGAACACCAGAAAATATGGATTTAGAAACTACAATGAATGAGAGTAATACTGGTCGTGAAAACATACCTACTAAAATACCAGCGTCTCTTGACCCTAGTAATCCTCTAAATAACCCAGGCTTTCAAGAGTATATGAAAAACAATCCTAGGACTGCAGCTGATGAAGCATACACTGAATTAGCTATGAAGGGTATGAATATAGACCAACTTAGGAAAATGTCTGACGAAGAACTTGAAGAAGAGTTAAGAAAGATAAGACAAAGACAAAGCACAATGGATGCACAAGGACCTGGATTATTTAACTTTGAACTTAACGCAGGATTTTAGGAGATAGATATGGCATACCCTTATAGTTTATGGGAAGATGAAACAAACCCAATCTCTTTACTTGTTGACCCAGCGATGGCTGAGATTAACAAACGTAATAGAATGAGAGAGATAATGAGTTTGTATAATCAACCTGGTGGTGTAAGTACAGATGACTTTGGTAATGTACTAACAGATACTGATATGTTTGGTATGAATGCTTATCAACGTAACGCATATACTCAAGCACAAAAGAATAAAGTATTAGAGAATCAACTAGGTGGTATTACTCAGAATCAAATACCTGCTGATGTAAACATAACACCAGACGAAATAGACAAACTTAAAAAACTAAATGCTGCTAATCGTATTGAAGGAACAGGTATGAAAGACTTAAGTCCTGTTGAAAAGTCTATGATACTTGCTAAAGAAGGTAGAAAGTTTGATGACAAATATAATATATTTCAAGATAGATTCAGTAAGACAGTACCTACTAAATCTCCAACAAATGCTGGATACAGTGAAGCAACTTCATATGGTGATGCTGATGAGTATGTACAAAATGCTAGACCACTTACTCAAGCACCAGCAGAGGCAAAAGGTTTGTTTGGTTTGGGTATAAAATTTAGACCAGAAAATATGGGATATGCTGCTGAAAAATTAATAGAGTATGGTACTCCATTGAAGTATAGAAAAGAAGGTAAGTCGGATAGAGAACTTGCTATGTTAGATGCTAAGACTGCAGCTGCTGCTGGTAAAACAAGAATGACTAACTTCTATAAGAATGTTAATGCTAGTGAAATATCACCTACAGTTCTTACTAAACTATTTACTCCAGAGTCTGGTGGATTCTTTGGTATGAGTGAAACAGAAGCTGATGCTACAGCTGCTGCTAGGGTTTCTGCATACATTAGTAAGCGTGGAGAGATGATTGCACAAGGTTTAAATCCTACTCATAAACAAGTAATGGATGCACTAAAACCTAAAAAAGAAGAAGAAAAATAAAGGGAGATTATGGCAACTAATCCATTTGCTGACTTCAACTTCAATGACGAAGAGGAACAGTCACAAGTAACAAATCCTTTTGCAGACTATGACTTTGATGGTCAAGAACAGTCTGCTATCACTGACCCGTTTGAGGGTTTTGACTTTGAAACAATGTCTTCTGGTCCTGATGCTGTCGCGGCTAGTGTTGACTTATTCAAACAACGTCAAGGATTTGGTGGTCAGAATACACTACAACAATTAACTGGTCTTACTGGTATTAGTACAGACAGTCTACAGAATTTATTCAAAGGTATAGAAGAAGAAGGTGAGAAAGGTTTAGAGAACTGGACACCTAGATATATCAATGAATCTTTTATGCGTACCCCAAACAAACCAGGTTGGATTGCTGAGACAGTAAAGAGTCAGGCAGGAGAGACTGGTTTTATTTATGGTATGGCTATGTTGTCTAACAAATTGCCTGGTCCTATGGGAAATATTACTAGACTAGGTACTGCTGGTACTATATATAATAGTATGCACGCAGAAGCACTAGAAGAAATTGCTAGGAAAAGTAATAAGCAAGTAGAACAATTAGACGAGGGTGAAAAAACTAAAGCGGCTGTTGTTGCTGGTATTAATACTGCACTTGAAACAGTATTTCCATTCAAGAGTATGGGCAAACCACTAGTTAAATTTACTGGTAAGCCTAGACAAGACCTTAAGAAAATTGAAAATGTTCTTAAGGATACAAAACTACAAACTAAACCACAGCAAATAAAAGAATTTAGTAAGGCTTTAGGTAAACAAGCAACAGGTGAAGCTATTACTGAAAACCTAGAAGGTGTTGTCACATCTATAGCATCTTCACCTGGTATAGGATATGAGTTAACACCACAAGGACTTGAAGAAGCTGTTGATAGAACAGTAGGTGGTTTCTTTGGTGGTGGTGTATATGGTTCGCCTACATCTGTTAGTGCTGCAAGAAGTCAGAACAGACAACTAAGACAAATGAATGAGTTACTTAAGGCAGAGAACAGAAGTAACTTACTTGATGCTGGTAGACAGTATGATAAACAATACAGACAACAAGCAGCACTTGGTCCAGTAGCAGAGTTTGATGTTACACCTAATCTATATGAAACACAAGAGTATGCACCAACTTACTTACAGAAAATGGGTACGCTTGGTAGAGACTTATTGTTTGGTAGGGCAACTAATGTATTCCAAGATGCAATGTCTAAGGCTAAGACAGGTAAGGATGTGTCTATACTTTACAATGATTTGTTTAGTATGTTTGGTGATGTCGAGTCTATGTCTGGTGAGACACAAACTGGTGTATCGTTTGATACATACAGGTCGCAACTACTAGGTAAATATAATAAACCATTTGAAAGAATACTACAGAAATGGAGTAAAGGTACAATAGGTACTGGTCAAATGTTTCAAAGGGTTGACCCTAATGTTGATGCTTACATTACTGCTAAACTTACTGGTAAAGATACTGAAGCATATGAGTTAGGAAGAAAGACTGGTTTATCTAGAAGTCAACTTAATGATTTAGATGTTGACATTCGTGAGTTAAGAAAGATACAAGATGAAATATATTCAGAAGCCAAGAGAGTATTAAAAGATTCTGGTCTTGATATTGGATATACTGAAGGATACTTAAGTCGTGGTATTAACAGAGATGCTGTAAAGAATAATAAAGAAGGTTTTATTAAGAGTGTTACTGAAGATATTGGATACAGTACAAAAGAAGCAGAAGATATCTGGAAGAAAATAGTAGATGGTAAAGACCCTAACCTTATGTCTTCAGAACAGATTAGGTCTGGTAAAAGAACCAAGGGTATGGGTAAGGCTAGTTTTGAAAAAGAACGTCAGAAGAAATGGGAAAAACTTAGTGATGAATTTAGAGAAACATCTGCACTTAAATCTATTCAACAATATATTGTCAACACCACATCCCGTATTGCATCAGCTGAAAAGTTTGGTGGTAGGAATGCAGAGAAATTAAACCTTGCATTAAACAAAGCACTTAAACGTGGTTTGTTAAATAAGAATGAAGTACAACAAGTATGGGATATGTATGATGCTGAACATAGATTATATGGTCAGCCACAAACAGCAGCTGGTGAGGCTGGTATTGCAACATCCCGTGCATTATCTAATCTTGCTGCAATTAAACTACTTGGTTTAGCAGCACTATCATCACTACCTGAATTAGGTTGGATGCCAGCCAGAGTTGGTATGATGAATATGATGAAGGCTGCACCTAAAGCAGCTGGATATTTCTTAAAAGGTTTTCTTCAATCAGCATACCCAGGTGGTACTGGTGAGTATGTTAAGAATGCTTTTGCTAAAGATTTAATTCAGACATTAGGTATGGGTATGAGTCCTATTGTTAACGAAAGAATTGAAGCATTGATGGGTGGCGATGTCAATCCATTTATGAACAAGTGGTTTAGAGGACCTGGTGGTTTATTCCTTACACAATACACAAACTTTGTGCGTGCTTGGACTGCATCTGCTGCATTACAAATGATTGATGCTGAGGCTAAGAGAGTATTAAGAGGAACAAAACTAAAAGGGAAGCATAAGGCTGCATTAGAAAGAGAGTTAAGAGAGAATGGTTTAACAATAAATGACTTCAGACAAATAGCCAGACTAGGTAATGGTAAGATAGATATATTAAATGACCAGTTCCTTGATACTAGGTTTACTAAAGAAGATGGTACTGAAGTTAGTGTTAGAGATGTGATAGTTCCTTGGGTTAGAAAAATAACTACTGATGTAGCACTAGAACCTAGACCAACTAATAGACCACTATGGATGGCAAATCCTAAGTTACAACTTGTCTCTCAACTTAAGTCTTTCCCTGTTGTATTTGCTAACAATATATTAAAGAGAACATATAGACAACTTAATCCTAAGGTATGTACTCCAGGATTACAAGGTAATATGGGTGTGGTTGCTGGTGTTGCTGCTGCATTAGGATTAGCTGCATTAGTATTAGAAGCTAAGAGAATGATTAAAGGGCAGGAGAATGAGTTAGGTGTGATTGACTTGTTGTCTGCTGTGGGTATTCCTTATGCTGGTACTGATAGTTTTGCACAAGCCGCTTCATTACCTGCTGCTGCATTCTTAGATAGTATTGTTATGCCTCTGTTTACTTCAGATAATCCTATTGGTGATTCAATGGAGGGTGTGGTTGATATTATAGTAAGGGCATTCGCTGGTGCTATATTTGCTGAGGGTATGAAATAATGAGTAAGTGTTATAACCAAGCTAAGATAAATGTACCAACTGTAGTATCGGATGACCAGCCTATAGACAGGGCATTCTCTGAAGAAAAACCATATAAAACTAAAGAAGATGTATTAAATGCTTTAGGTATAACACCTGAAGATGTTAACGTTTGGGAACAAGAGAGGATACAGTATCTAGGTGAAAATAAATTTACTAGACAATACCAAACTGAAGAAATAAAGTCGTTGGCTAATGAAGCCTTACAACCAGACAGTTCTGTTACTGAAGAACAAGTCATTGAAGCTTCTATAAATGCTAAGAAAGAAGCAGGTCAGATGCCACAACTCTGGACTACATTACCAGAGACACCTACCTATGAGATGATAGCGATAGTAAATAGAGGACCACAAAGAGGAATCATTAATACTGGTAACCCACCTAAAGGATTAAAGACTAAGAAGCTATTGAAAGGTATGCCTGTTGTATCTAGATTGGACATACCATCTTATAATAAGTTTAATGTATGGGTTGTTACAGTACATAAGCCAGACTCAGAAGGTGAAAAGGGTAAAGCAATACCTGGACAAGTATTAGGATATGCACAAACAGCACACTTAAAAGATGTTATCTTTAATTATACAGATGCTACCAGAAAGAAAGGTTTAAGAGTTATGTCTGGAAAAGAAAAGAATCCTTTTGCTGGGTTCAGAGGTAAGTGGCAAGATACTGATACTAAAGATGTTAGGGCTGTTGCACAAAGTTTATTTGATAAGCCAGAGTGGACACAGGTAGCGATGAACCCAGATATTATGGGTCAATACTTCTTTGATAGGGCTACACTAGAACCAGTTAAAAGTGCTGATGAAGTGTATCAGATTGGTCCACTCTTGTTTGCTAAGAATGTTAAGTATCTAAGAAAACAAGATAATAAACCAACAAGAAGTAAGCCATTTAAATTTGCTTATACACAAGACATATTTACTGCACTAGATAATGGGGAGTTTATTATTGCAAACAACTATGCTTATAGAAAACAACATAATTATCAAAGAAAAGGTGATACATATGTACAGCCTTATTCAATCTACGATAAAAAATCAAAACAAAAAATAGGTTGGGTCGAGATTGAACAGGTTCAAGAAGGTGATAATATTGATGTTAAAGATAGAGTGACTGGTATTATTAATATACAGTTAGACGAATCAGCAAGAGGTAATAATACTGGTACTAAGATTGTTCAATCTATTATGGCTATGTCACCAGAAACTAAATCATTTAGAATTGCATCTATTAAAGATGATGCTATTGGTTTCTGGAAAAAGTTAGGAACTAATATTACTGAAACCAATAGAGGTACAAAAGAAGGACGTATTACTTTCTAACTAAACACAGACCTTAGTCTATCAAACAGTTTAGTGAGAGGCAGGAGGATTACCTTAGATGCCATCAAATCACCACCCCTTACCTCACCCTTAGATACATCAGGAATAACTTCTTTAAGGACATCTGTTGGGATTATAATAGATGCAACTAACTTACCATCCTTCACTAGATTCTGTACCCAGATGTCAGATGTAGTGACGTGAATGCCAGAAGGTTTGCCGAAACTCTCTGTCTCAATACAGATGTTACCAGTCTTCTGCCATTTACCATTCTCAGTCTTCACCTCCGCAGTAGTCACACCACAGAAGATGTCATCGACTACCTGTTCCCATTGCTGACCAAACTCTAGGTCAATATCAAATTGTTTTCTTGTTAAGCTATCTGTTGATTTATTCAGTGGCATCTACTAACTCCCCATCTATTTCTACAATTACATAGTTCTCATCGGACACACCACCAAACTTAGCAGAAAATCCTGGTACATAATCATAATTATCATCTTCAATTATACCTTCAGCTACCAACGAATCCATTAAGAATTTGTGGATAGGGAATGTATAGTTGTCAATGTCCTTCTTTCTATTGTTAGCAAAGTACAATGTGTATTGTGGTACAACTGTATGATACTTTGGTAACCCCTCTACCCACCACTTAGTCTTTGATGCGTAGCTTTGTTTCACTTGATTCTTCTGGTAGAAATGTAAGTTACGAAAGACATTCAGACTTAATAGATTGTCTCTCTTCTTATCACCTCTACCTTTTGAATAAGTAGGTAGTGGTAGTCTACCTATTTGATTTGTTGGACAACTCATTAAACTTTTCCAAATATTCTTTTAAGTTTTTTTGTTTCTCTTCTTCTGTTATACGTTCTTCAGAAGCATAGTTCCATAGTTCATATTGATAATGGTCACCAGTGTTTCCATTCTGACCGATTATATCAATCCTATCGCCATCCCATTCAAGGATAGGTGACTTCATCTTGTGTTGGTCTTCTTCATCTAAGAGTTTCGTGTAGTAGTTTTCGACAGCAGTTGCTTTAATTCTTTCAACGAGTTGGTTGTACTTTTCTTCTGCCTCGATTCTTTTCTTCTTCTCCGATTCATACTTGGCAACCCAAGATGTGTAAGAGTTCTTTTGTAACTCACGCCAGCTATCCATATTAATTCTCTAAAATCCAACCAGTGATGATATACTTATCTCCATCTATAGGTTGGTTTCCTCTATGAGTATGTGTCCAATCAGCAGGGAAAACAGATACACTTCCTGCTTCAGGTTTAATCCTTTTAGCCTGATATAAGAACTCTGTTTCACCAGCTTCAAAGTCATCATTAAGATAAACAGTCCACGCAAGTATTCTATGTGCATATACTTTATTTCTTTCAAAGTGCCACTGATGGTATCCCTCACCAGGAGATGTCCTCTGAATTTGCAGTGCCCTACATTGTTGTGTTTCTGGAAAGTTAGCTGTTAGAATACCAAACTCATCATAATACTCTTCAATACAATCATTGATAGAACTCTCTAAGCTAAGTACCATATCTGTATAATGGTCAAAAGGGTCGGATAGTTTTTCTCCTACTGTTAACATATGGTCATCTTTGTCAATTTTACGGGCTGGGTCAAAGTCGCTTCTTTTCTTAACAAAACCTAACTCTTCTCTTTTATTAAATAATTTAATAGCATCTTCACAAAGTCTCTTAGAAACTCTATTCTTATATACTTTTATAAAATCTTTACTCATTATTGATACCTCTTAAACCAAACTCTACGACCATTCTTTCTGATGTCGATTGTCTTACAGTATTGTGTAGCACCACGCTTCTCAGCAGACATAACATACTGATAACAAGACCATACATCTTTACATACATAAGTACCTCCACCTTCTATTCCATCATTCTTTACTACATCCATAGTAATTAACTCTGGTGCAGGGAACTGATACACGTTTGGTTTATTCCAATCGTGATTAGCAAATGCTACACCACTAAATAACAATCCTAATAATAACTTACGCATATCTTCCTCCAAACCTCATAGGTATTTCTTTACCTGTATCATCGACAATAAGTAGCTCAGTATATTCTA
>Ga0255768_10007479_pt1 | contig 10265 bp, 21 predicted proteins | sample 071ome_33_FD_179983 | JGI IMG/M metagenome (GOLD analysis project Ga0255768, IMG submission 179983) | Coastal salt marsh microbial communities from the Groves Creek Marsh, Skidaway Island, Georgia - 071412AT metaG (version 2) | ecosystem: Environmental > Aquatic > Marine > Intertidal zone >...
TCCCGTTGATCTGCGGGTTTTTAACCCCGTCGGTTTTATAAACCCCGTTGAGACCCCGCTTAAAGGGTTTCAAGAGCCCTCGCAACGACTTTAAGGACTTGCTTTGGTGCTTTTTCAAGGCCCACCAAATTCTCAGTCTCAAGGGATAGAGACTGAGCGATAGTTTCCACAATTTCAATTTTTGTAACGGGGTCATCCCCTGTTTTAGTTTTATATATCTCACGCCTATAAACTCCTTCTCGGCTTAGCTTGCCGATCACAGACTTAACACTCTTTCCTATTTCCTGGCTTAGTCTATCTACTGTTTCTCTACACGGGTTATTCGTGTACTCCTTCTTTATATATTCCGTTATTTCGGGCGTATAGTTCATAATGGTTCTCCTTTGAATTTGATTCGATACTTAGCATTTTTAGAATCGTACACTATTTCTAGATCTGTCATGAACCTGGCTATTTCGGGTTCTACATTACCAGGTCCAACTTCTTCAGCATACTCAAAAACGCACATATCATACGCGGCTTGCAGATGGGCTATCTCTTGTAGCATAGCTTGATAGGCATCTTCAGCTTCTTTAGCAGCATCGTAGACTTCGATCAAACCGTTTCGCATCTCTACTACTGTATCCTTCATTAGTTTGTGTACTACCGGGAACTGTATTACGTCTCCCATACTAAAACCTCTCTTTTAAAAGTCTCCATCGGTAGATTTTTACCAACGTGCCACACAGGACACTTTGCAGACTGCATCACTTTATCAAAGTGTTTATGCACTGTAAACTCAGGCTCTCTTTTCATATGCTGATGGTATCCTGGCTGGCCTGTATACATATTAGGCCCTCCCAGGTCGAAGCCTATAAGAAAAATCTCATCGGGGTCAGAGTTAACTGCTATTTGAAATGCTACTGTGCCTGAATTAACTTTGTCATGCTTTCGATCAAAGTATTCAACTCCAGGTATTCTGCTCCTGTAGTATTTAGGCATCTTTGTAACTAGACGATTGTTGAGATGGTACTCAATTTCTATGAGATGCTTGAAAAAAGACTCATCCATAGCAACTAAAATGTGGGGATGAAACTCTCTGTACAGGGCATTGCACCCTATAACTTGACCTAGAAGCATGAGAGGCTCCAGGTTTAGGCCTGCTCTAGACTTGCCGTTTCCTATGACAAATGCTATATTACTCATCATCAGTCTCTTGCTGCAACCACTCCAACTCCTGCTTCAGCGCATCGGCACGTACCATCTCCACAGAATGTGCATCGAATAGACGTCTATTCTCCGCAGTCAACCGCTCCACTTCCTGTTCCAGTTCTTCGATGCGACAGTCTTTACAATTTTCATGCGGCCATAAGCCATGCTTGCACATCAATTCTTTACTCATACACTATTTCCTCCACAGAGTCTATGTGTACGTACTGATCCCGAATGTAGGACTGAGTCAGAAAATCAGCTATGCCTTTAGCATCCCAAGAAAAATGCGCAGTTGTAGGAAACAAGCTACCCCAACGAGTGCCGGTAACTTTGAAATTCCTACGCATATAGCCACCGCATCGCAGTTTCTGCTTGTACTCTATTAAGGTCATACTTTTTTCACCTGTATAATGGTAGATTTGATAATATCTTCGTAGCTACCATCTTGCAGTTTTACTACTAAACGGTCACTATCGTCGCTGTTTAGCTCATCTGGAATCTCTCCAAAGGCAACTAAGTGCTCTTCGGTTTTCCAGTGTCTATAATCAATTAAAAATAGGGTCGTCAAAGGGGTCTCCTCTCTGCTCTATGATAGCATCCATCAAGTCAAGCCACTCAGCTTCTTGCTCGCTCCAGCATGGATAGCAGAGGAAGTAGGTGGAGAAGTCGATGATGTCCTCAAAGGGGCCTTGTGTGCCTTTTGCCTTACGACACGTGTGGCAAATATGGATAATCACTTTTTACCTCCTGGTTTTCTCAGTGTTATTATTATCTCACACTTGAGAAAAAATGTCAAGAAATTTTTTAAGTCCAGGTTGTAAATAAATAAAAAGCCCCGAGACAATAAAGCCTCGGGGCTTGGATGCGGTGTTTAAGAGGGGTACCTCCTCTCCCCATGCCGCGACCACGGGGTTGTTTCAAGTTTTAGTTGAAACGAGGTTTCAACAAGGGCCATGAAACATGGCAAACTAAAACGAACCTAGCGCACTCTGGCTCGCCACACCGAACTGTTCTCTTTTTTATATACCGTATCCCACAGTCCTGAGGCTAACGGGTTCTACTTGCCAGAGCCACCTGGCTTTCGACTTGAAATACCTGGTTGCTGACATTTGTTCTTACAGCACTCTTATCTCATCGCTAAGCGGCCTAGTTATGCCAGGTATTTTTAAAGTTACTGCAAAGCCCCTATCTCGCCTTGCAGTGGGGCAGCCCTTTGTGCTACCTTACCACCGACAACTCAGTCGGACATTTAGTCAGTAACAACCACAGTTACTAACTGCAAGATCCTTAGCAATCATCAAGTGCTTTTTTCTTGCTTCCCTCGCCATCTGTCGGTCAGGCGATGCTTACCGGCCTCATCTACTTTTTTGCTTGGCTACTCCGTAGTACGAGCAGGCCCGGAAAGGTGAGGTCTCCCAAAAACCGCTAATTTCAAATTATGATATATTATCTCATAATTCACCAGGAAATGTCAAGAACTATTTTTTGACATCCTGGGGGTAAAGGTGGCAGAGGCAGTCGGTACACAAAGGACTAATCCTATTTTCGAAATACCACTCGTGACTGCCCTGCCTGGGGCGATCAGCGATCCCAAGAAAGCTGATCCCGGTTGTCCTCGATGAACTGGCGGATTTCCTCTGCGTGGTCAAGCAAGATGAGCCACGAAGGGGCGTAGAGCGTCACAGGAAAACGCTGCTTGAGAGCCGGTCCACCGACAACAACATTACGCTTGTTGCCGAACTTGATGTTCAGTCGTTGCTGTACTTCGCCACGAGCCTCAGCAAGCTGGCGTTCGAGTTCTGCAATGCGGTCTTGATCTGTCATAATATTACTACTCCTCCTGTTGTTTGGTTTCAAAAAAGCACTCTAGCTTACTCACGGGCTGGTTAGACCCGCACCACTAGACCTCGTCACCATCGAAGTTTTAAATATCCACCTCCTGGCTAGAGTGCTTGTTTGAAACCTTGGGGCCCGTAGCCCCAAAGTCTCTGCGGGTTTTAATGGCTCCCGCTACCCCGATACTTCAGCGTATCAAACTGCTTGTTTGAAACCAGGGGGTTATTCCCCCCGGTTTCGGGTTCCGAATTACTGCCTAAACATTTATAGGACTTACACCGTTTACCCTTGACCGAAGAAATCGGCCAGACGTTGAAGGTCAGCCTTGGTTGCCTTGCCGAGGCTAGGCAGCTCGAGGCCAGTACCATCTTCGATTCGGCATACCAGCTCCTCTTTACGAATAATAGGCGTACCGCTTTTGGTGGTACGAGCAGGGGTCTGGTAGATACCGAGGTTAGACAGCTTTGCAATGATACTGCGCTCGCTTTTTACCAACTCGCGAGCCAAGTCATTGACGGTCTCACGGGTAGGTTGCTTCGTATACGCTTCGATCATCTGGCTGATCATTTCGTCAGTGTAATTTACGGGTTTTTCCGCCATGATTTTTACTCCCTTCGTTGAATTTCTCAGTGTGTATATTATCTCAAAAAATAACCTTGCTGTCAAGAATTATTTTAAGCCCAGGTCAAAAAAGCGGTTATCCAAACTACTATTACAGCTAACATCGTAAGACCCTGTCGCCAGTTAGATAGCGCTGAGGTTAAGAAGTTCATGCACATTTTCATTTTCATACTCCTGGTACGAGATAATGTTGATCTTTTCGCCACGCTCTAAATCTGCCACTTGCACAATAGCATCCTCTACGGACTTGGCTTCCAAATAGAGTGCAAACTGTTTCCGTCCTTGCTTGACGTTGAATTGATATACGTTCATTTTTTAGTTTCCCATGTATCCAGTGGGTGGAATGTAGCCAGGTTCACGATTCTCGCGAATAGCGGCCAAATCTTCTTCGTAGTGGTACCGTACTTCGAAATGTAGTAGTTCTACTTGGTTTCGCAGGGTGGTAACTGCATCGTACAGATACGCATCGTTAAAGGTGTTGCTTTCCAACTCCTTCCTGAAGGTTTCCAGGCAATACAACATAGCGGTGTAGCTTCTGGTTTGGGTCATGATGTTCCATTCTCTATCAGTGAATTCAGTCATATCAGTCCTCCATTAAATTCAGGCCCAGGAGCATACTTTGCGTCCCAGAAATCACGATACACCTCGCGCATTTCGCAAGCGGTGTCCCACAGGAAGCACTGCTCGCTAGGCATTAGTGGGAAACGATTGTCCCGGCCATACATACGGTCAGTAAGCCAGCCGTAGTTTTGCACGACGTGATCGTAAGTGGAATACCATACATCTTGGACACGGCCTTCAATGAGGACGTTGCCCGTGGGTTGCAGCGTCATGCGCAGCTGTACATTACCAATACGCACGTTCCACTGGCGATTCGAGTGGTTCCTACGAAGGATAGAGTTTGCCATTGCTAATACCTCAGAGCTGTTTGTTTTCCCAGTGTCTTATTATCCCACGGTTTGGGGTCTCAAGTCAAGAATTATTTGAAGCATCACTAAAAATTTTGGATTCCAGGAATAGTCGGACAGAGAACGCACACGAATTCCGGGGGGCCGCCCTCGGCCTAAACGTGTCAAGAATTATTTGCACTTTATCCCAAATTAAATCAAATTAAGCGCAGACAAGTAGACTTAACGCAAATTAAATGCACCTTAGGTTAAAAAAAGACTTGACAAACCCCGCCGGGGCGTGGTATAATCGGCGCCGGCACCAAATTCATCGTAATTTTACTACTTAGGGGTCGGCGCAGCGGGGTTGCGCTAATTGGAGAAGACCTCGTAAATTTTCCTTGACACAGCCCGGTATTTTCATGTATAATATTTATTATGGGAGACCTCGTACTGGTCGGCGCGGCCAACATTTTCATAATTTTACTACTTGGGGGTCGGCGCCGCCAGGCGCTGTTTTTTTGGTCCCAGTCAGACCCCTAACCCCTTGATTCACATACAAAAAAAGCCCCGCCGAAGCGGGGCTTGTGAGAGGCTAGGAGCCGAGCAGGATGTTGAGGGCCCGAGCCGGGGCTTTCTCAAGCCCGTCCAGTGCGCCAGCGGGCAGGCCACGAGAGTTCTCAATCTCGGCCACGAGCTGGGCCTTGGTGACCCCGCGCGGGCGCTTGGGTGCGACCTGCTTGGGGACGTACGCGAGGTCAAGGGACTTGACCTTGGCGATCACGGACCGCTGGGACACGCCGAACTCAGCGGCGAAGCGGGCAGCGTCCTCGAAGGACACGGGTGCGGCTTTGGTCAGGGCCGCTTCCTGGGCTTTGGTGTAGGGCATAACGCTCTCCTGTGGGTTAGTAGTGAATTTCAGTGTGTATATTATCCCAAAAAACTAGGCATTTGTCAAGAAAAATTCGCGCAAATTTTGCCCAAAAAGACTCGCTTTATCGAAAATTATTTGCGGCGAACCGTGCAAAAAAGACTTGACATCGTCAGGCCACTACTGTATAATCGGCGCGGGGCGCTTTTTAATTCACGAATTAGACTTCGCACTTCGGCGCGCTCGCGCGCTACTTTAACTAACCTACCTAAGTCCATAATTTTACTACTTTTTTTGGCGCAGCCTGCGCTGCGCTACTTTTAATTCGGTACTTTTAATTCACGAAAATTTTTTCGCAGACCTACTTTCAGGAACCCACTTTCCTACTTGCAGCCAGGGTACCCAGCATCATCGTAGCACTACTACTTTGGCGCGGGGCGCGCCCCGCGCTATATTAGCCTGGGCTTGATTAGCCCAGGCTAAATTAGGGGTGGCTAAATTAGCGTTGTCTAAATTAGAAAGGTCTAAATCGGTTCGTCGCAAAAGGGGTTGACAGCCTTGCCCGTTTGCGTGTAAAATGTTATTGTGGGAGACCTCGTGCCGATTCGGCGCGGCCAAATGAGAATCATTCTCATTTGGCTTTTTTTGGACAAAAAAAAGCCCCGCCCTGGAAAGGGCGGGGGCAAGCTTGGACAATTAGACCAGCAGATTGTGATTTTTCAGTTCTTCTAGCAGTTCATGGCTGAATTCCAGCTCATATTCGCATATATCATCAAATTCACGATGAACAATGCAATGCATGATGGCGGTCAGCGCTTGGGCATGACCCTCATCAAGTTTGAGGGTCACAATCTTTTCGGTTGAAACCTCTGGCGAGAGTAGCTTATCCATTGTCAGGACAGCCCCCTACCATGTTTCAAGCCCTTGCCATAAGCAATTTTCCATGCTTGATCGAAGCCCCGGCTCCATGCCGCTGTGCTAGCATCCAGCCGTACCTTAACATTTTCCAGCCAGTACCATGCCAGAAACGCAACGCCCGAAGCCACGATACCCATAGCCAAACCAATAATATACGCTTGTACAAGTGTCATTTTTCAATTCCTTTATTAAGGTCAAAAAATGGGGGGCTTGCGCCCCCCTAGCATTGCGGAGGCTATGCTGTTTTCCGCTTGATTCGATTACCTTGCATTATTGCATTGTAACCGATGCTATCAAAACAGGTAAGCCCCTTGTTCCGCATCAAGTCCAAGGTCTTAGGGGCATCCTCGAAGAATACCGCATTAACCCGAAATTGATTCCACGTTTTGCCGATGTCTTGGCAGTGCATACGAAGCAATAACCATTTTAGTGCATGGTCAGGCATCGTATTACCTTCAGGCCTAGAGTGCATAAAGTGGAAGGGTAAATCGTTACGATTTAGAAAGTCTAAATCGTCTTGTCCGATTACCCTAGCGGTCAGCACATGAACCGGGGCAGGCCTGTAGTAAGCCATGCGCCAGACACGCGCCAAGGGAAGCAATGAATCCGCCATAATCTTGCGGCGAGTGTTGTTTGCCTTCCAGTGGTCAAGGTCTATAGTACCATCAGCCCTTGCCGCTTGTCGGTGACTGCTATCTATCACAGTACCGTCTAGATCGAAAATGTATGTCAACATTTTTAACGCCTCCGTAAAATGTGGGGGCTTGCGCCCCCACGTTTACCCCATCAAGCCGCTTTTAGCTTACGCTTTTTGCGTTTTGCCGTAAAGTGATCTCTCACTTGACAATCGCGCCAATTGTAAGCGTCTAGCTTGCCCAGCAACCTTTTAGATGTCCAACCTTGTCTAATTAGTGCCAGTAAAATTGGTACCTCATAGAGTAGGGCATCTTCATATGCTGTATGCGGCTCATCCTCCAGGTCGGGTTGCCCTAGTGCGAACCGCGCCATTGTTTCGGCGTTGGTTCGGTAGGACATATTGCCGTAGTCTGTAGGCTTGTTAAAAGCATGACAGGCAAGTGCAAATTCCCGATATCCTTTAGTATGCGCCCATGCAGTATACGCCGCTTTCCAAAGGCAAAACGAGCGTTTGAATATCGACAAGTCGATATCCGTTTGATCGCAATGCCCCCGGTCAAACGGTAGATTGTATGCCGTCAGGATCGGGTCATAAGCATTAACGGCTTTTTCAAGCCATGAGTTAATGCCAAGTATCGTAGCGAATTGACGCTCGCCAGATTCAAGCAATGCATTGTAATTGCCATAACGCCTTGCCAATGATGCTTTATTCCAAAGCGTCCCGGCCTCTTCGTTATGAAACAATGTATGCTTTCTAGGCTTGTCAAACACGCCACGAACCAATACCGCCATTTTAGCCTTGACGTTGCCCTTGCGGTCAACAATCACGGCTCCAATGTCGGCCACCTTACCGTCTATTGTTGTCTCAGTATCTACAACAATATAATGGTGCTTAGGTCTACCCATTGCATACCCTCCGATGGGTTAGGGGGCGGGCGGGATTGCCCGCCCCCAGTCGAATCCTACAAGGATTCTAACAGCCTCGCAAGAGCCTGCCCGGTGGCCTTTTCCAAACCGTTCAGGTCAGCACCTGTAGCGGTTTCGATCTGGCTCACTAGCTCGGCCTTGGTCAGTCCCTTTGGACGCTTGGCCGGGGCTGGCTTTGCCTGATAAGGCAAGTCCATGCTTTTGGCCTTCGCTATGACTGACCGCCACGACTTGCCGATATCAGCGGCGAGTGCTTTGGCCTTGTCAATGTCCAACGGTGAAGCCGCCCGAATAGCGGCCTCCTGCTCTGGCGTGTAGTTTACAGCCTTCACGCTTTGGGCTTTTGCAAGATGTTTCATTGCATAGTCTCCGTAGTAGGATTGAAAGAGAACCCTCAGTCGAGGGGTGGAGTCTAATCTACGCCCGGCTTCATTAAGCTCAACCTTGCGTGAGTCCCGTTTCAGTAGCTTGGGCTACCTGCCGCAAGGCCGGGAGGGGTCTCCGGCGGGCTTTCGCCCCGTGCCTTGCTTGGTTCCCATTATCCCTATTCCTGCGGTCGAGTCAATGGAAAATATGGTTAGATTTTGCCCAATTTCATTCGCTTCGTCGCAAATGCCTGAGCCGCCCTCAGCAGCCCCCTGAGCGCGTTTCTATCGAAAGGTAGGCTAGGGCATAGGTTAGCGGAGATATGGCCGTGGCGAGGCGCCAGGGCGGTCTCAGGCTATATCGTGGGCATTGCCATGCACCCCCACCCCACCCCCCACCCCCACCCCCGCTTCCAAATGAGAATCATTCTCATTTAGGCGGGGGCGGTTATTAGACAATGCTAATATACCACCCGCCGATCCCCTCCGCACGTAAACCTCAAGTAATTTTCAAAACCAAAAAAGACCGCAGAAAAAAAATTTCTTGACAAGAAACTCAAAATAAATTATAATATATACTTCAATTAGAGCATATTGCCAAGCCCAAAATTTTTTTAATATGTCAAACTATACAAGCCCTTACAAGTCGCCTTATCAGACATCTTATGGCACAGGTGCTGCCTCTGCTCCCACCTTAGCGGATAACTTAGCTGCATATTTTTCTTGGGATAGTGCTGCCACAACCGACAGCACCGGAAACGTAACTGCATCGATAGAGACTGGCACCCTGTCCGCTGCCACAGGTATCGTCGCTCCTACGACAAATGGCGCTGCATCTTCTACCTCAGGCACTGGCCGAGTACAGGTTACCCACACACAACTACCTTTAGATGACAACAGTTGGACAATTTCAGCTTGGGCAAAACGAGATTTCTCAACAGGCCAGCGCCACGTCATGGGACAAGCTTCATCAGCAGGAGGATCTGGAAGGTCGGTAACTACATGGTATCTCGGGACAAACATAGATGGTGGGGCCCCTGCTCGCTTCGAGATAGTAAACACAGCAAACGGAGTTTGTGGACAGTGTACTGACTCCGGCGCAACATGGAATAACACCAGCTGGCACCACTTTTTTATTAGCTTTAATCGTGATACTGCCGAGATGTTGCTAAAGCAGGACGGTAGAACGGCTATTACAGCTACGGCGAATACGGGAACTCCAAAAACATCAGCACACAGTTTAAAACTATTTGATTCTCACGCATACTATCTGCTGGGGAGCATGGATGAGACTGCTATTTGGAATGGCGTAGTGCTAGACCCAAGCGTCGGAGATTGGCTATACAATTCCGGTAGTGGTAGAACATACTCAGAAGTCATTGCGTACGAGCTATGAAAATTTTGATAGCCTGCGAATACTCTGGAATTGTAAGAGATTGCTTTGCCGTGATGGGTCATGATGCAATGTCATGCGATATTATAGACACAGAGATTCCAGGACCCCATTACACTGGCGATGTTTTGGATATTATAAACGACGGATGGGATATGATGATAGCTCATCCACCTTGCACTTATCTATGTTCTAGCGGATTACATTGGAACAAACGAGTGCCGGGCAGGGAAGAATTAACAGAGAAAGCATTAGAGTTTGTATCAGCACTTTGGAACGCCCCGATTGAAAAAATCTGTATAGAGAATCCAGTAGGCTGTATTAACACTCGTCTTTCTTTCATGCCCAAGCCACAATATGTTCAACCCTACAACTTTGGGGAGGACGCATCTAAAAAGACAGGGTTGTGGAAGCGAAATCTTCCAGATTTAATTCCCACCGAGTATGTCGAACCCCGGATAGTGAATGGAAAGAATCGTTGGAGTAATCAAACTGATTCTGGGCAAAACGCCCTTCCACCTTCCAAGACACGTGGACATGACCGTAGTAAAACTTACTTTGGTATAGCGATGGCGATGGCAGAACAATGGCATATGGATTAAGAGTTTGGAACTCTTCTA
>Ga0255768_10007483_pt1 | contig 10263 bp, 9 predicted proteins | sample 071ome_33_FD_179983 | JGI IMG/M metagenome (GOLD analysis project Ga0255768, IMG submission 179983) | Coastal salt marsh microbial communities from the Groves Creek Marsh, Skidaway Island, Georgia - 071412AT metaG (version 2) | ecosystem: Environmental > Aquatic > Marine > Intertidal zone > Salt...
TAAAACACAAGAAAGTATTAACAATCTACTGGATATGAGCCACGATATGTTCAAGCATGTGGTTGCACTCAATACATATACCGAGCCTTTCTTGAGTATGCGGGCAAATGACCAACGTGCAGTCATTGAACAGCTACTTGGTATTACCATTCTTACCGAAAAAGCCGACTTGTTGAAGGAAAAAGTCAAACAAACTAAAGATCTTATTACCGAAGAAACACTAAAGATTAATGCAATAGAAGCAAGTAATAAAAAAATTGAACAAAGTATTGAAACACTTGCTGGAAGACAACGTGCATGGGTTGCAAAACGTAAAGCTGACGAAGATAAATTAAAAACAGCACTTGAAGAGTTAGAAAAACTAGATATTGACACAGAATTAGAAGCACATGACAAGTTAACTAACTGGACAGAGCTGAATAATCGCATAACTAGTTTGAATAAAGAGAAAGCAACACTAGAAGCAGCATTGATTAGAGCAACTAAAGGTGTTGACAAAGCAGAAAAGGATATTAAAGAACTTGACGATGCTATTTGTTACACTTGCGGTCAAACACTTCATGCAGATAAAAAAGCAGAAATTGAAACACGCAAACAAAAAGAATTAAGTGATGCACTTGCTTATCAAACAGAAGTTGCTGATAAATTAGAAGCAACTATAGGATTTTTAACCGAAATAGGCAATATTAATGGGCGTCCTAACACGTTTTATGAGAGTGCTAAAGAAGCATATGAACACAGAAACAACGTAGATAATTTACGTGCAGCACTGATAAGTAAAACGCAAGAAGAAGATCCTTATCAGGCACAAATTGATGACTTAACAGATACTGCTCTTCAAGTAATTGACTGGCAACCAGTTAACGATTTGACTAATTTAAAAGAACATCAAGAGTTTCTTCTTAAACTTTTGACAAACAAAGATTCTTTCATTCGCAAAAAGATCATCGATCAAAACTTAGCATACTTGAACAACAGGCTAACTTATTATTTAGACAAACTAGGCTTACCGCATCAAGTAGAATTCCAAAACGACTTGTCGGTTATGATTACACAACTAGGACAAGATTTAGACTTTGATAACTTGAGTAGAGGCGAACGCAACAGGTTGATACTAGGCATGAGTTGGGCATTCCGTGATGTTTGGGAATCATTGTATCAAGGCATTAACTTGTTGTTTATCGATGAGCTTATCGACTCAGGTATGGACACTGCTGGTGTTGAAAATGCGCTCGCTGTACTCAAGAAGATGGGTAGAGAGCGTAGTAAAAATGTTTTCCTCATCTCACACAAAGACGAACTTGTTGGTAGAGTCAATCATGTTATGAAAGTTATCAAAGAGAATGGCTTTACTTCATATGAAAACGATATTGATATAGTAGAATGAGCGACGATACACACGACAAATTAGTAAAAACTTATCTAAATTATTTTGAAGCAAACGAAAAGTTTGAAAGAGGTCCTAGTGAAAGAACAAAACGTTCTGCTAGACGAGAACTTAGAAAACTTATTACATTAGCAAAACAAAGGCAAGAAGAAGTAGCACAAACATATGCAGAGGTACTTGCTGACATTAGAGCAAGCGGTAAATGGGCTGTTAATAAAGGCAAAGCAAAAAAATCAAAAAAGGCAAACAATAATAATCCTAGCGATACATAGTGTATGAGTTGGATGTACAAAGGTAAAAAAGTTGAAACAATTGATGATGAATACGAAGGCTTTGTATATCTAATTACAAATTTAAAAACAAAACAAAAATATGTAGGCAAAAAACTAGCAAAGTTTAAAACAACCAAGCCACCATTAAAAGGCAAAAAGAACAAACGTCGAGGCTACAAAGAAAGCGATTGGCGTGAATACTGGGGAAGTTCAGATAGACTGAACGAAGATGTAAAAACACTAGGCGAACAAAACTTCTCTCGTGAAATACTTTACTTTTGCAAAAGTAGAGCAGAGATGAGTTACATTGAAGCACGAGAACAATTTGACAGGCGTGTATTAGAAACAGATGAATATTACAACGGCATCATCAATGTAAGAGTTGGTGGTTCACAAAAACTACGCCAGGCACTACTAGAACACAAATAGGCTATATATTGAGCTCTAAATAAACTCCAAGATCCAGCCGAGGTAATGCTCGTGGCCGGTGGTGTGGAATGCTCACGTGAAGAAGTATACGATAGGCTTTAAAGGAATGGGCTCTGAGAAAAAGCAACCCAAGGGTAAGTGTTTTCGCTTGTTAGGGAATAACTGCCTTCCGTTGATATGACGAAGCTAGAGTAGGGGGATACAGGTCAACCGCCTCCAACAACGCAAGTTGAATCTCTTTTAACAAGATGGCTGAAGCGACTCGAATAATGCGCTAAACCATGTTCGCCCGGCAACGGGCGAATTATGACTTCACAATCTGAATAATACTAAAAGCATATGCATTCGCATATGCCTTATTAATATTGTTATCAAGAACAAATAGTTCGTGTTGAGTGTTAACGAAAACACAGATGAACAGAGTTCATCTTATAATAACTAAATACATTATACAGCTGGAACACTTCTGAATGAAACTAAATGAAATTGGATTAAGAGATAGTACCTCTATCATAGCACAACGAAGTATATTACTTGAGTCACCTGTTGCAGGTGTTAGCCCACGTATTTTGGAAACTAGTAGGGCAATTTACTTTATTGGCAGTTCGACTGATGTTTTTAAATTTCCTCTTGATGATGCAGGTAGAGAACAAGCACAAGAATTAAAAAGAGCTTGGAGAAGAAGAGGTGGAAGAGCAGCACTACGTAGAAGTTATGCTGGTTTTAAAACAACTATGGCATCGAGTGCTAGAATAAGTTCATATGCACAAATTACTCCAAGAACTTTACCTAGAACTGCTAGACTAGTAGGAAGCGCAGCTTTTAGAGCATTTTTTAAATTTTTACAATATTGGAATGTAGCAGATAGTCTTAGAGACGGAATGATTTTTAATATTGCAAGTTACGAACAAGATTTTCAAGACGGTGTAATTGACGAAACAGAATTTCAAGATAGAGTCCAAGTAGCATACGGTGTATTTGCTGCGGCTATTGCTCCAGTTATTCTAAGTGCTTTAAGAGCAGGTATTAGATCTATAATTAGAATACTGAGAAACATTAGACGTGCTATTCAAGCAAGGTCGACTGCTGCATTGTTTACAGGCGCAGGAACGGTACCGGGTATTGTTACTTTGATAGGAAGTCAAGTTGCTTATATGGTTATTGCTAGGATTTTAACCAGTGCTTATGTACAAGGTAAATTTACTGATTGGATTATTGAGTGGGGACAATCATCTGTTTTTGGAGCAATATTCCAAGGTGGTGTTGAAACTGCTGGCACACTATTACAAGCAGCCGCAGCAGCACTTGATGCAGCAACAAATGGATTAATTGGTAGTCCAGATTTGTTTAGCGCTCTTGGCGGCACAGAAGCAATGGGCGGTGAAGCATATACAAAAACTATCACCGAAATACCAGGATTAGAAGGCAGTGCATTTGCTACACAAGAATGGGCAAAACTTGTATTCCAAGATTTATTGTTTCCTCCAGGCACAAGTGTAGAAGATAAACTTGTTCCATACATGGACAGAGAAATGCGTGAAAACAGAATGGCAGAAGTGTTTGGTCCATTTACAATGCCAAATGACGAACAACAACCTACACAAGACGAACCATATGATGATGCAATATTGAGAAGAGCTAGAGGTTTAGGAAGTATTACACCTAGTGGCAATAATAATCAATCAAGACCGACTAGTACAGGACAATCGACTCAACCTATGGTTCCTACCGGCAGAGTTAGTAGTAGCCGTCCAAGAATATCTCAACCGTCAACTAGACCAGGCGATGAAACTAATGCACTAGATGCTATTGCAGCAGATAATGCTAGATAGTTGGCATTTTAGTTGCTTTCATAACATCTAAATTGTGTTTAATAATGTTATTGTATATTTCCATATCACCTACATCTGTTTGTGTCATGAGATAATCAATACTAGCCGATCCACGCATATACCATCCTATGCGATACCAATTGTCTTTTATTTGTTTAACAATGTTTTCCATTTGATCGGCTAGTTGATAAACTTCGTCGTCAGACAGACCAACTAGCCCTTCCCGAAAAAATCAGATTGGTCCAGTGTAATTGAAATGTCATCTTCTTTGTCACATGCAGGACATTTTACTTTGTGTTTTGGAGGCTCAAATGCACTTGCATTTGCTTCGATAAGATCTTTTATTTTTTGGAAGTAGCTCACATCGTTATCATCAAAAAAGTTTTTTATTTCTTGCTTGTTTGTTTCAGTTTCGCCGTCAACGCTAATTGATTCAATGTTCTGCAATATAATACGTAAACTATTTTGCGCAATTTGTTTGTATATTGGATCTAGTGCTTTTTCTTTTTCAGCATCTTCCATTTTTCTATTTAAAATAGTGCTTAAACTTCTTCTTAGAGCAATACTTGTTTTTTGAAACTCAGTATACTCTTTGTAATTTAAAGGTCTAATTTTAAATATCAAATCATCAACTTGCACAACATCTGTAAACACTCTGCTTCTATAACTATCAATATAAGGTTGTAAACTTATTTCGTATGCGTTTTCTTCATTACAAGATCTACATCTATGAGTAATATTCATTGTGTTACCGTATGATGCCATACGAATTGCAACTAATATAGTGTCAATGTCTAATGTTGGTATTTGCCAAGGGTTAAGTATCTCTGGCACACAACTTTTAATTGTTTCAACCGTTGCTTCTCCGTTGATCATTGCATCAGGTGTTTTAAAAAGTATTTCATCATTAGGAGTCATACTGAAAACTTTTAGTTCTTCTGTGTTGTCGTTGTATGTTGTTCCTGTTGGAGTATACTTTCCTTTACTAGGCAAATCTATTAATATTTTAGGTTGCCTCTTGTATTTTTTCAAAGGACTTTGAGAGTTTTCCATGTTATTTTCCTACAGATAAATAAGTATATATATTTATTTGAAGTAATATGGGAGTTTTATTCTTTTGGCAGAATTAGACCTATCGGGCAGAACTATCGATTTTTTAACTGGTGCAGTTAAAAAAACTACAAGTGCAGGGTTAGGACTTGCAGCAGAACTTGTTAGTGGTAGTCAAAATTTAAGTGCATATAGTGATGCTTTGCTTGCAAACACTGAATTGTTAGGCAAAGTTGGTACTGCTATTTCTGGTTTAGTAAAATTTGCTGAAGGAAGTTTAGCTGAATATCAACAACTTTCATCTATTGGTGCTACGTTTGGTACAAGCATTGTTAGTATTAAACAAAGTGCAGCAGCAATGGGTATGGAAGTTAAAGACTTAACAGAATTTTTATATGAAAATCAAAGTGCATTAAGAGGACTTGCTGGCACTACTGAAGATGCATCTCAGGCATTTGTAGGACTTAGCAAAGACTTTTTAGATAGTCCATTGTCAACAAACTTACGTATGATGGGGTATACCGTTAAAGACATTAACGAGTCTTTAGCAAGTTATTTAGAATTAAGTTCGATTAGTAACATTAGAGAACAACAAGCTAATGGAACATTAATGGAACAAGCATATGAATATGCTGTTCAACTTGATGCACTTAGCAAACTAACAGGTAAAAATAGAGCAGAACTAGAACGTGAAATGCGTGAAAGACGTAGATCAGGTACTATGCAGGCTGCACTTAATCTTGTTAACGAAGACTTGCAAGATGAATTTCAAACTAGTTTCCAAACACTAGGTGAGTTTAGTCCATTACTTCAACGTGCAGTTGATGACATGGTAAAATACGGTGGTGTTGTTAGTGAAGAAGGTTTACAACTTTTAAAAGTTATGCCTGGTATTGAAGATGAATTACAAGCATATAATGCAGCATTACAAAGCGGTGATCCAGCAGCATTACAACGTGCGCAAGACGAATTGTTAGGTGCAGCTATTGATGCAGTAGGCAGTGATGAATTTCAAAGTATTGCACAATTAGGACCTATTGGTAACGAATTAGGTAGAGTAGCAGAAGATATTTTAGGAAGTAGTTATAATTTACGCAGAGGTGTTGAAGCAGAAGCAGGTGCTGCCGAAGGCGGAGCAGCTGACGTACTAAGTAATCTAAACAATGTTATTGCTGCACAACAACAAACACAAATTGCAAGCGACGGTATAATACAAAAAACGGTAGCACTTCAAGAAGAATTGAGAAAGACGGTTATGTATGTTCAAGAAACTGCACTACCGTCGTTAGTTAACATGGCAGATTCTGCTTTAGATAAAGCAGCACAAGCAATGGGAGATGCAAATGCGCTACGTAGACAAGTAGATGATGCAATTAGTAAAGTTCTTACTCCTATGGCAGATGTTACTGAAAACATGAATAATCTGTTTGGTAGTGGTTTATCTGACATGGGATTTTCTACAGATCAAATGGATGTTGAGGCAGATACATTAGCACTTGATCCTGCAGGTATAGCCGCACTTGCTGAAGAATTAGGTGCTACCGTAGATGCTCAACTTGGTGATAATGACATTGCTACAAATGAAAATGTTTTAGGGTCAATTACCAAAGCAACTGAAATGTTAGATGCTGCTCAAGCAGAGTTAGCTGCACTTACTCAAAGACAAAGCGAAGCTATATTAAGTGGACAATTTGATCGTGCAGCAGATTTAAACACTGAAATAACGTCAACACAAGAAAAAGTAGATGCAACTCGTAGAGTTGTTGAAAGTTTAAGTCATATGAATCGCACAGGTAACCTTAGAGGTTTTGATAGCGGAGGTAATATTCCTCCTGGAAGTTTTGGTATTGTAGGCGAAAGAGGCCCAGAAATTGTTACAGGCGGTAATGGTATAACAAGTAGATTAAAAACTATAGATGTTATAAACAAAATGTCAGAAGCAGCACGAGCTATACCTGATAGAGTTCAAGTCGAAGCAAATAATAACGCAAGTAGTATAAGTAATAGTAGTGAAATGATAGCAGAATTAAGAAAAACCAGTGCCGGTATAGAAAAACTTATCAGTTCTATGGGAAAAGCGATTGACATTAACGATCAACAATTGTATACTCAAAAGAGAACTCAAAGAATAACAAAAGGGCTCAATGGAAACTTACTAAAAGGAGTTGCTAGATGACTTGGAAAAAATATTTTACACCAGTACAAACTGGCAATAATCCTACAGGTTCATACAGCCCCTTTTCTCAACGAGCAGGATCAACTGGTATAGGTCCAGCTGCTGCAAATTATAGTTCTCACCTTCCAGACGTTTATGTTGGATCTCCTAATAGAATTGAACGCTATAATCAGTATAACACTATGGATAGCGATAGTGAAGTGAATGCTGCATTAGATATTCTTGCAGAATTTTGCACACAAAAAGATAATGCGAACAAAACACATTTTAGAATTAATTTTAATAAATCTGCTACAAACACTGAAACAAAAATATTAGGACAATATTTAAAACAATGGTGTAAACTAAATGAATTTGAAAAACGCATGTTTAGAATTGTAAGAAATGCGTTTAAGTATGGAGATCAATTTTTTATTAGAGATCCACAAAATAAAAAATGGTTTCATGTAGACCCAAGTCAAGTTACAAAAATTATTGTAAATGAAAGTGAAGGCAAACGTCCTGAGCAGTACGCAATAAAAAACTTAAATTTTGCATTTGATGCACTAGAAGCAACACCTTTAAACACTCAAAATAGTTATGGCCCAGGCGGCAGTGCTCCTGGTTATCAAACTATTGATAAGCAATGGGGAACAGGTGGCAACACTACTCCTTCAGCAGGAACAAGTAGATTCCAGCAAGGTGAAAATGAAATGTTTATTGATGCAGATCATGTAATCCATTTAAGTATGAGTGAAGGTCTTGATCAAAATTACCCATTTGGTAACAGCTTACTAGAAAGTATTTTTAAAGTTTACAAACAAAAAGAATTACTTGAGGATGCGATTATTATCTATCGTGTCCAACGTGCGCCAGAGCGCAGAGTATTCTATGTTGATGTGGGCAATATGCCTCAACACCTTGCTATGCAGTTTGTTGAACGTGTAAAAACAGAAATTCATCAAAGACGTATCCCAAGTAAGACAGGCGGCGGAAAAAATGTTATAGACTCAGCTTATAACCCTCTGTCAATCAACGAAGACTACTTCTTCCCACAAACTGCTGAAGGTCGTGGATCAAAAGTTGAAACACTTCCAGGTGGTACTAACCTAGGAGAGATTGATGACCTTAGATACTTTACTAATAAGTTGGTACGCGGCTTACGTATCCCAAGTTCGTACCTACCAACTGGAGCAGATGATGGTGCTTCACAATATAATGATGGACGTGTGGGAACAGCATACATCCAGGAATTACGTTTTAACAAATATTGTGAACGTCTGCAAAGTTTAATTGAAGAAGTGTTTAACAGAGAATTTAAACTATTTTTAGATTCAAAAGGAATAAACGTTGACTTTAATTTATTTGATTTAGAATTAGTACCTCCGCAAAACTTTGCAGCATATCGTCAAGCAGAACTTGATAATAATAGAATTGGAACATATGGTACAATAAGTGCTATTCCTTATATTTCTAACCGTTTTGCATTAAAAAGATTCCTTGGTATGACTGATGAAGAGATTGCTGAAAATGAACGTCTCTGGCGTGAAGAAAATGATGAAAATCTTCAAGCAGGTGACGCTGACGGCGGTGCTGAAATGAGAAGTGCAGGAATTAGTGGTGCTGATCTAGGAGGAGACTTTGGCGGCATAGAAGACGAAATTCCACTTGATGGTGGCGGAATTGATGCAGGAGAAGGCACACCTCCAGAAACAAATACTGAAACAGACTTAGGTGCAGACGCAGCGGCACCAGAAACAACACAAACTATATAAATACTAACATGATACTAAAAGAACTTTTTTACTTTGATGATAAGACACTAGAGCCAACAGAAGACAATCGCTATGATTCGTCTAACGATGACTCAGTAATTAAACCTTCTGACAGCAGAAAAAGCAAATTAACTTTGAAGGATATTAACAAAGTAAGAAAGGCTAGTGATCAACACAAAATTGAACAAGAAGAAGATTTAAATTTTGTAAAACAAATGTATGGTATTGCTGCGAACACGGAACAAGCAGGTATATAATATTGACAGAGTTTGCTTTTGTGCTTGGAAATGGCACTAGTAGGAAACAAATCCCAATACAAAAACTAAAAGAATTAGGAACGGTATATGGCTGTAATGCTATCTATAGAGAGTGTGCAGTTGACCATTTAATTGCAGTTGACACAAAAATGATACGTGAAATTTATGATAGCGGTTATCATTTAGAAAACAAAGTTTACACTAATCCAAACAAATATACTAAAACTTTAAAAGATATTAATATATTAAATCCAAACAAAGGTTGGAGCAGTGGTCCTACTGCTATGTTTGTTGCTAGTAAAAATAATCATAGAGTAATTGTTATTTTAGGATTTGATTACACAGGATTAGGCGATAAAAATCAAAACGTAAACAACATATATGCAGGAACTTTGAATTACAAAGGTATTAATGAAAAAGCTACTTACTACGGTAATTGGCAAAGACAAACAATGATGTGTGCAAATTTGCATCCAAAGGTTAAATACATTCGAGTAACAGAAAATAAAAAAAGTTATATTCCAGATCTTTTAAAAGATTTACCAAACGTAAAACATATAACTTTGCCCGAATTTGTACAAAAATTCGGAATAAAACCCCTTCCAAACTAAAAACGGCGTGTTTTTACACCATTTTAAGCGTATATTTTAAATAAAGTGTAAATATAATAGACAGCCTTGTAAAGATATATAAAGGAGATTAACATGACTGATCGCAATAAGTTTGAAGAAATGCTTGAGCGTCTCGTCAATGAAGACAGAGAAGGTGCAGAAGCATTGTTCCACGAAATCGTGGTAGAAAAATCAAGAGATATTTATGAATCACTACTTTCAGAAGAAGAGGAAGAAGTTGATGAAGCAACTGATGAAGAAGTAGACGAATCAGAAGAAGATTTAGATGAATCATCAGATGAAGACCTAGATGAATCAGACGAAGAGCTAGACGAAGATGACGTTGTAGACGAATCTGAGGAAGAAGTTGAAGAAGGAATTTTTGACGAAGCAGACCCTGTAGACGACATGATGGGCGACATTGAAATGCCAGACATGGGCGGCGACATGGACATGGGTGATGAACCAGAAATGGACATGGGCGACGAAGGCGAA
>Ga0255768_10007492_pt1 | contig 10250 bp, 10 predicted proteins | sample 071ome_33_FD_179983 | JGI IMG/M metagenome (GOLD analysis project Ga0255768, IMG submission 179983) | Coastal salt marsh microbial communities from the Groves Creek Marsh, Skidaway Island, Georgia - 071412AT metaG (version 2) | ecosystem: Environmental > Aquatic > Marine > Intertidal zone >...
ACTGTTCTATCATCATCCATTGCTTCAACAATTGTATCATCATCTGTGCTTTCAAGTTTTACTGCTTGAATAAAGCCTAGTGAATGTGTGTGTTTTACAATGTCTAGTAATACATCTCTTAACATATTTTTGTTACCTCCGACGTTTATTGTTTTTATTAATATAACACTTATTTAGGTGCATTGTCAACAACTTTATTTGTGTAATCTACTGCTATTTGTATGTCAATCCACTCAGTTGGTTTTAGTGTTGGTTTCCAACCTAATTTTTGTAATTCTCTATTGTCTGCTGTGTTATCATCTGCTTCTGCATCTTGGCCTTCTTGCACAGGAACATTATAACCTGCGTGTTTAACTATATCACTAACCTTATATCCTTGGCCAGTTCCTACTTCATAGGTTGCATTTTTGTCTTTGGTTCCTGTTTCTATGAATATCATAATTGCTGAAACAACATCTTCAACATAGATTAAATCTCTCACATGTTCTGTAGCAAATTTGACTGTGCCATTTTTTATTCTTGACATCAGCATTGTGTCTCTAGCACCGTCACCAAACACAGTTGTAAATCTTAAACCAACCTGGCCAGGATGTGCCAATGCCTCCATTGCTTTCTTACTTGTACCATAAGGTGATTTCCACCATGCATGTACACAAGAACTTGATGCATAAACTACAGGAATATTACTAGCATGGCATAGATCAAATATACGTTTGCTATATTCAACATTGGTTTGCCAATACAGTTCTGGTTCTTTTAAACTGCGTCTTACATCTGCTATTGCGGCCAAATGCACCACAAAGTCTACATCTGCTGGTATTGTGCTAGAAGAAAAGTCTGCGATATCTTTACCATGAGCTCTGTCCCATTCAATTACTTCATGTCTTGGAATTAGACTTCTTACCAGATGTTTACCAATAAATCCTGTACTGCCTGTTACTATTATTTTCATATTATACCGCCTCAAATAAATTGTCAAATACTGTTGATGTTTTTGTTGATTCTAAATCCCACCCTAGTTCACTCATTAGATTACTGACCTTTTGATCAATAATTGTTTGTTCCATACCGTCATGATCAAATGGCAGTTCTTTAAACCATTTGGGAATATTTAATTCATCAATTGGATATGCAATAGATGTAAAGTTCATTGGATTTGCTTTTAGTTTACATACAATAACCTTTTGTCCATCCATGATTGGTAATGAATACAAATCTTTGTAGGCATCACGCATTGTGTTCCAATTGATACTTGCTCTTACATGCCCAGGCATTACTGGCTTTTTGATTGTGCCATTAGAACCACCGTTGGCCATTCTTGCTGTTGCACGTTTGTATTTTTCAATATCTTGTACATATTTGGTCAAGTTGTTCACACGTTTTGGAGTGCCTTTTTCCCAACCAGGTCTATCTGCAAATTTGCGTTTAAAATTTTGTATTGCTGTGAGTATTTCTTTTTTGTCTACACCTGTTAGCACTTGTAATAATATGTCTGATAAAAAATCTTGCACAAAATCAGGAGTATCTGATCTTTTCAAATCAAGGCCCATTGCTTTCAATTTACCAGGCTTGTCAATGTCTTGTCTGTTGCCTTCTAGATCATATATCAATGCCGCATATCTTTTCTTAGTGATAAACAATCCTTTGGATGCAACCATTTCTCTACCACCTTTGATGATTTCACCATTTTCACGTGGCACATTAGTTGCTTTTTGCATGAAACTTGGAAATGATTTGTTCACTTCTTCTGCCACACTGTCATATAATTCAATTACACTTTCTTTGGTCCAAGGCAGTGCACCACTCTTAACATCTTGTTTAACCATTGGATATGCTGAAAAATATACAGAGTCTGTATCACCATAGATTATTGCTTTGCCTTGATGGTCATACTCGCCTGTCATTATTTGATTTGTAATTGACGCCATGTGTTTGGTAATTGTTCTGCCTGTTAGTGTAACTGATTGTCCTATGCGTTGGTCAAAGAATCTACAACCAGGGTTTAGAATAGCACCATATAAACTGTTTAGGTTAATTTTTTTAACAAGTTGTCGTTTGTCCCAAAACTCTATCTGTGCTTTATCCCCACTTGCAATTGCTTCACGCATTTTGCCCTGCAACACTTTTCTTTCTGCAAACCAACGTTCTAGCAGTCCAGGAATAACTGCTTTTGTAGTTGTATCAAATATAGTACCATTGGCACTCAAACACCAACCTTGATTCTGCTGAAATATAACTGCGTATGCTTCTGCACCGCTCATAGATTCTGTAGTACCATCTTCAAAGTCCACAATAATTTCTGTGCCACGATCTTGTTCCATCACTGCTGTGTATTCAATAGTACCAAACATGCCTTCCCAAGCATCTGCGGCTGATTTCTTTTCTTTGTGAATTTTATTGTTGATGTATTTTTCTGTGTGTGTTGGTCTTAATTGTCCAACAATAGTTTCAGGACCCATGTTCAAACATCTGATTACACTAGGATACAGTGAGTTGATGTCTATTGATGCTATCCAATCATGCAGACCTTTTTTAGGCGTTGCCACATAAGCACCAACCGCCGCACCTGATGAGTGTGGTTCTCTGTATGGTCTATTTGGAATAATGAATCCACGTTTGTGTGCTTCATTAACAATTGCTTGTTCTGTAACAGCAACAGCACCCATTGTGGTTTGTAGTAGCACAGTGTTTGCATGTGCCAACACGTTTGCTAGATCAATAAATTTTAGTTTGTCATCAAGTTTTGCCAACAGTGCAACGTCTTGTCTTGAATAAGCAATAAACTTTTCAAAGTCTTCGTTGTACAGTTGATCAAGTGTGCCTTCATATGGAACTTTCTTTTCACCAATTTCATATTCACCAATTGCATCAAGTCTGTATGAGTGCATTTCATGATATGTGTATTTTCTATACAGTTCTAGATAGTCCAAATGCACACGACCAAACAGGTCATATGTTTGTTGTTCATTGCCAAATTTTGTAAACATTCTTTCACGTGGATATAGATCCCATAAACTAAAACGTCTAACATCATCTTTGCTCAGCACCATTTCAGTTCTGTTTACAATATATGGAATATCAAAACCTTCTGAGTTCCAACCACTCAATATGTCAGCATCTTCAATTAAATGCAAAAATGTATTCAGCAGTTGTGCTTCTGTTTCACACAACACAGTGTTGTCAAATTTTTGACAGATATCGTTTGCCATTTCAAATGGCATGTCCTTTGGAGCAAGACACAGTGTAATCAAACTGTCAAGCCAACTTAGATGCACACTGATTGCTGTGATGCGTTGATGTGGATCATCTGGCTTTGCGAAACCACGATTTTTATCAAAGTCTACCTCAATGTCAAACAGTGCTATGTGTAGGTTTGGTGCTTCTTTGTCAAGATAATTTTCTTCTAAACATCTAAACACTGGATTAAGATCTGCTTCATACAGTCTTTGTCCTTCATACAGTTTCTTTTCTTTTTGAAAAGATTTACTGTTTGTAGTTTCAAATTTGCTTAGAGGTCTTCCGTGAATAGATGTGTAGTCGCCGTCTTTGTCTTCGTAGTAGAATCTATGAGTAGTAGGAAACGTTTTATACACTCGTTTGCCATCAACTCTTTCTACAATGTTGATTTGATCTCTATCTCTGTTTAAGTATGCGTCTACATAACTCATTTAGTTTATTTCTTCTTTGCTTTTTTATTTTTAATTCCGTATGCTTCAGCAAGTTTGTTTGGTTCCATGCCATCAATAGCAACAATCTTATCAATTGTAATCGTTTCCCATTTGCCGTCTACATTTGATCTTGCTTGAAATGTTGGTTTACCTTTGTTGGTTTTTATACTATTAATAGTAAAGTCACCAATGTTATCAACTGTGCCTACACCTCCAAAAGCCACTGCTGAATACCATGCTCTAACTTCTGTGTTTTCTTTGATTATATTTCTTTTGACAAGTTCTTTTGCGATTGCTTGTTCCATAGTTCTCTCTTTCTTTTTTGTTGTTGAGTTGCTGTACTGTATCCAATTAAAAAAGACACTGCTATTACAGTACAAATAGCCAGTAGGTGCCAAATAACAAAGTTACTCATTGCTTTTCTCCTTGAATTGATCAAACGTAACTGCTGATTCAATTTTTATAATATGACTGCTTAGAGCAAGTTTACACAGCATTACATCATCATGGTCTGTTAGATATAATACAGGATTACACCAATATGATCTCCATCTTTCTTTTTCTTTGATCAATTGATGTAGTGATGATCCAAATCTAAATCTTTGAGGATCTTTGTCTGTAAAAAAGTTGTTAAACCAATCTACTGCTTTGTCTATGTCTGTGTGACAGCCAAATGTAATTTTATAAGGATATCTATTCCAAAACAGTCTGTTTCTTGTTACAGTGTCTTTGTTTTGCATTAGATATTCATAGTGTTTTTTGTTCAATGGTTCAAATATCTGCTTTACCCATTTACCAAATTTGTTAACTGTTTTTTCTAGGTCTTTTCTCTTTTTAAAAAACAACTGAATATTTTTATCATGGCGCATTTGATATTCACTCTTTGGCAGTGTTCTCAACCATTCAAGCATTAATTTCATATTAGTATAATACTCATCTACATCAAATGATTCATGTGTCATCACTGCTTTGTAAGGAAACTTACTGTAGAACAATCTTGTTGTTGTTTCAAATTGCATTATTTTTGGTATTCAATTTCTAATTTATCATTAACTGCTTTAACTATCACTGTACCACCGTTGATCAATTTACCAAACAGTATTTCTTTTGACAATGGACGTTTAACACTTTGATCAAATATTCTCTGCATTGGTCTTGCACCCATTGATGGATCAAAACCTTTGTCAGCGATCCAATTTGCCGCAGTGTCATCAAGTACTACAATAACATTTTTATCTTTAAGCATTGCGTTTGTTTCATCTTTTACCTTGTGAACAATTTTCAAAATATTGTCTTTTGATAGTTTGTTAAACTGTATGGTTGCGTCAAGTCTATTTCTAAACTCAGGTGCAAAGAAGTCTTTTACAAAATCATCCATTTTGTTTACTGAGTCAGGAACCCCAATACCCATTGGTGGTTTTTCACTTGCTTGTGCACCTAAGTTAGAAGTTAAACACAAAATAACCTTGTTAAACATCACAGTTTTACCTGTTGATGATGTTAGTTTACCATCATCCATTACCTGTAGTAATACCTGTAACACTTCTGGTGCGGCCTTTTCAACTTCATCAAGTAGTAGCACACAGTTTGGATTGTCTTCTACATCGTTGATCAGTTGTCCTGATCCAATGGATCCTTCTGCATAACCTACATACCCTGGAGGTGCACCAATTAATTTTGATACTGAATGTCTTTCTTGGTATTCACTCATGTCATATTTCAATAGTTTAATACCCAATGCATCTGCTAGTTGTCTACACACTTCTGTTTTACCAACACCAGTTGGACCTACAAACAAATAAGAACCAATTGGTTTATTATCTGGTCTTAGTCCTGCTTTTGCAATCATAATAGAATCAACTAGTTTTTCAATTGCTTCATTTTGTCCGTACACTTTGGTTTTAACTTTGCCTTCTAGGCCAGCATAGTTGTCTGTTTGTTTCTCATCAATAACATCCATAGGTACATTTGAAATTTTGCTCACCTGTTGTTGAATCATGTGTTTGGTAACTGATGGTGCCTGTGCCAATTTTGCTTTTGCACCTGCGGCATCAATAACATCAATGGCTTTGTCAGGTAAGTATTTGTTGTGTATAAATCTGTCTGCAAGATCAACTGCTAGATCAACACAACCATCATCATATTTTGTTTGATGAAACTTTTCATAGTATGTAAGAATACCATTTAGAATTAGTTTAGCATCTGTTTTGCTTGGCTCACCTAGATCTAGTCTTTGGAAACGTCTCATCAACGCACGATCTTTTTCAAAGTTTTCTCTGTATTCTTCAATTGTGGTTGTACCAATACATAATAATTTACCTTTTGCAAGTATTGGTTTCAGCAATGTACCAAAGTCCATGTTTGATTGGCCGGCACTGCCTGCACCCATAATCATGTGTACTTCATCAATGAATAAAATAACATCTTTTTGCTTTTGTAATTTTTCTAATACCACTTTTGCACGTTCTTCAAAATCACCTCTAAATTTTGTACCTGCTACTAGTGATGCAACATCTAATGAATAAACTATTTTGTCTTTGATTGCATCTGGAACTTGTTTGTCTACAATCTTTTTAGCAATACCTTCTGCAATTGCTGTTTTACCAACACCTGGTTCACCAACAACAATACAGTTGTTCTTTTTACGTCTTGCTAAGATGTGTACAATATCATCAAGTTCTGGTTCTCTGCCAATTAATGTGTCAATTCTACCTTCTTTGGCTTCTTTGTTTAGGTCTGTGCAGTAATCTTCAAAACGAATACCACCTGAATCACCACCTGACATTTGTCTTTCTTGTAGATGTGTTTCTTCACCATAACGATCTTTTGTGAGCTGTTCAATGATTGCTTGTCTTGTAATTTTGTTTTTCTTTAAAAAATATAATGCATAACTGTTTTTTTCACTTAATAAACTGACAAAAATATCTTTTACTGTGAGTTTTTTTCTACCTGAAAAAATAACCTGTGTAACTGCTCTGTTAAAAACTCTTTCTAATGCTGATGTTTTTCTTGGTGAATCAGCAGATTCTACCACAATGTCTTTTAGTTTATTGTCTAGATATTCCATACAGTCAGCCATGATCTGTTCAATATCGCCATCTACATCTACAATTAAAGATTGTATTTCTTTTTCATTTGCTAGTGCTAACAATAAGTGCTCAAGAACCACATATTCGTGGTTACGCTCTGAAGCATACTCCATTGCTTTATCTAGTACTGATTCAATAGGATCGTATTCTTCAGCCATTTATTTTAACCTCTTGTCTTTCTTTTTCATTGCCATATCAAGTTTCAGTTTAGAAACCAATGTATCAAATGTAACACCATTTAGATGATCAGTTTCATGTTGAAAAACTCTACTCATCATACCTTCAAGTTTTTCATTTACTGTTTCTCCAGTATTATTTACATATTCTACAACACAATTAAGTGGACGTAAAACTTTTAAAAACAAACCAGGAAAACTCAAACATCCTTCTGTCATAAGACCTTTTTCTTCACCGTATTCAATGATTTTAGGATTAACTGCTAGTTTATAACGTGTTTTATCTCCTATAATAAAAAAACTTTTGTTGATGTTTACCTGCGGAGCCGCAAGACCAATACCATTATTTTGTGCCATAACTGTGTGCATTTGTTCTGCTAATTGTACTACATTATCCATGTCTTCGTCAACACTTATTGTAGGTTTCTTTAGAATATCTGCTGGTGCATATACAAGTTCCATTATGTTGACTCCTTGATCTGTTGTATTAGTTCACGTTGTTTGTCTGTTAATTCTTTGGGCATTTTATAATTTAATTTGATAAACAAATCTCCATGTACACCATTATTTAACACCATGCCTTTGCCTTTGATTCTCACAACATCATCAGGTTGTGTTAGTGCAGGTATTGTAACTGTTAGTGTATTATCAAAGTGTTTGACTTCTATTTTAGCACCCAGCAGTGCATCAAATACATCTATGTCTAGATTTGTAAGCAAGTCGTTACCTCGTTTGGTAAAATTTTTGTGTCCTGATATGTTTAGCACAACATACAAATCACCAGGTCTTAGATTTTCATGTTTTTTAGATCCTAGTCCTGCAAACTTGATTTGAGTGCCACTATCACAAGCCTTGGGAATATCAATCTTTACATTTTGATTTGAGCCATCTGGTGTTTTTATAATCACTTCTTTGGTATTACCATGATACACATCTTCCAGTGATACTGTTAAACTGATTCTCACATCTTGATTGCGTAGAGGATTGGCTTGTCGTTGTCTAAATGATTGTCTAGGACTACCTCTAAAAAATTGTTCAAATACAGAACCAAAATCACCACCTGGCATGTCTATGATAATATCATCAAATCCACCATGACCAAAGTTAAAAGGACCTTGCCCGCCTTGAGCACCAAACTGTCTTTCCATGTCATACTGCTGACGTTTTTTTGAATCTTTTAGTGTGTCGTGTGCTTCGTTGACTCGTTTGAATTCTGTATCATCGCCACCGTTCATATCAGGATGATGCTGTTTGGCCAACTTTTTGTAGGCTCTTTTGATTTCATCTTGTGATGCGTTTTCAGATATTCCCAGTGTTTTGTAATGATCCTGACTCATTGCTTTAGTATATATTAGATTGACAAAATGTCAACTGTTATTTAGGTTCGTTAGTGGATTTTTCTGAAGATTGGGCTTCATAATCTTCATAGTACTTTTTGTATTCTTCTAACAGGGTGTTGGTTTCTTTGAGTTTGTTTCTAATCTGTGCAAAATTTTTAGCCAACAATTCAAAATCTTTGTCAGATAGGCCAAACAGCACAGGATCTAATCCTTCTGCTTCCATTTTGGCAAACACTTCATCTGCGTTTTCACTGTTGATAATAATCCATTTTACCTGCTCTAGTTCTAGTGGTGTAGGCATTGGATAGTCTAACTGCTGTCTTGGTTCTTCAATTGAAAATATTTTTATTTTTCTTTCACCTGCTGAACACCCAACTAATAGTGTTGCTGTTAACAATAATAAAATAATTTTATTCATATGGTACATATGAAGGATTTGCCAATGCTGGACATTCAGGATTAATTTCTGAATTCTTAGTTGCCTTCAACTCCTCTTCTGTGTGTGGTGCACCACTGGCTAATTCAATACAACGTGTGGCATTTTCTGCACCTTTGTTGATAACTCTTTCAACTGGTGCTGTTTTTTCAATTGCAAGTTTGCCTATGTCTCTTTTGCCTTTGTTGAATCTTTTGTCTAGTTCATCTAGATCTTTTTGCAGTGTGCTGATTAATTTGTTTAACTGTTTGTTTGATTCTAGTATATCTTCAAAATCTTCTTTTTGCTTTTGTAGTAATTCTTTTTGTGATTCTACACTGCGTTCTAATTCTATTTGATTGGCTTTTAGTATAGCATTGTCAGAACGTAACTTCATCACATATAATCCTGCACCTGCAAGTGATGATATAATTAATGCTACAAAAATAATCTTAACTGTGCCAAACATTACTTTTCCTTTTTGTGAACTGTGTCACATTCATTAATGTACTTAATATAGTCACTCATACTGTGATCTACAAATCCATCTGCTACTACTTTATTAAAAACACTTGCAACAGCATCTTTGAACAGTCTAACAAATTTAACTGCACCAATTCTTAGATTATGATCACCATCAATGTAACAAAATTTGCCTATATGTTTAAATCCCATGAGTGCTAGTGGTACTCGTGTGACTAGATCTCTTTGGTTTCTAAATCTCCACACTGGGCATTTGATTGTTTGTGTAAATTTTTTGTTGCCTGCTCTTGGTGATCCATATGTAAAACAGCCTCTAGCAAATGTGCCTAAACGTGATGCCGCTATGGTTGCCGCCGCGGCTCCTAGTGAGTGTCCTGTGGTGTAAACTCTTTTGGTTTTACCGTTTGGTCTTACACCGTGTTTAAAAAACAACTGTTTGATGTCATCCCAAATTTCATCAACATAGGTAGCAAAACCTGTGTGTACTTTACCACCTTCCCATGCTGGTTTTTTCCAAAATTTCATGTCTGCAAATACATCTTTCATTTCACTTGGCTGTGTACCTCTAAATGCAATGATAAAATTTTCATCATCCCAAAGTACGTATGCTTGACTGCTGTTGCGATCTACAAATTCATACTTATAGTCGTTTTCAATACTTTCTTTGCGTAAAAAATGCACAAATGCTTTTGGAGTATAGTAGGCCGCACCGCTTAGTTTTGCAAAAAAAAGTGCTGAGTCTTTATCAAACTCATCTACTATAAACTTACGAGGCCCAGACATGTGTGGCTCCATTTTCTTTGCCAACTCTAGCAATGTGATTCATTTGTTTGATAACTTGATTAAAATAACCTTCTGGTTTACCACCTCTAATCATTGTTGCTCCACCTGGTGTTGCATCAACTTCTGGTTCTTGTTTTGGTGATAGTTTACCAATTGCTTTTTGTAACCACTGAGTGGTTCTTGCTATGAATTCATCAATGGGTATATTAGGCATGTCTTCTAGATCTGTGCCATACCCTAGTTCGTCAAATACTTCACGCATGTTTGCATTTGAGAGATTGAGATCTAGTTCAGGT
>Ga0255768_10007503_pt1 | contig 10243 bp, 10 predicted proteins | sample 071ome_33_FD_179983 | JGI IMG/M metagenome (GOLD analysis project Ga0255768, IMG submission 179983) | Coastal salt marsh microbial communities from the Groves Creek Marsh, Skidaway Island, Georgia - 071412AT metaG (version 2) | ecosystem: Environmental > Aquatic > Marine > Intertidal zone >...
ATCTCGGTAATGTCACGAAGATAGCTACCATCAAACAAAAGCAGGTGATTTAACAGAGGGTAAAGGTTATACAGTGGCATGCGTTCCTGCCAGTCACTGGTTATCTCACTGTTGTCGTAATAGCTTTGGTAAAAAGTTGCCGGAAATCTGCCGAACAAGGCGGTCATCGCCAGTTCGGCTTCAGCCCATCCCCAGTAGACTGCCGGATCGATGAGACCGGGCTGGCCATCGGCACAGCAATGCGAATTGCCTATCCACAGGTCTCCGTGAATCAGTACAGGCGTGAAGTCGGGGATCCAATTGTCCAGACGGTCTGAAATCCGTCTCAGCTGCCGAACGCTTTCTTTGGGTATCTTGCCCCGGTCAAGGCACTGCAGCGCAAGCGCCATGATGCGCTGCTCTGCAAAAAACTGATGTCCGTTACTGACAACAGCATTCGACTGGATCGTTGCTCCACAGTAGTTGTCCTGCGTAAAACCAAACGCTTCGGCAGGTTCCCGGTGCAGTGCTGCCAATCTGGCACCAAGCACGGGCCAGTAGTCTCTGCCCGGTGAAGCAGAACCCAGATCTTCCAGTATCAGATAGCGATCAGACACCTGCAGCACCGCCGGTACTCTGACGGCCTGTCGTTGACTGAGAGCTGCCAGTCCCGCCGCCTCCGCGTGGAAAAAATCAGCCGGTGCGCTGTTGTTGACTTTAAGGACGACCGACAGGCCGCTGTCGAGCTGCAGTCTCGCTGTATTGTTTATGCAGCCACCGCTCAGGGCTTCAATTCTGGTGATTTCACCGTAACCTGCATCAGACAGCCAGCTGGCATAGAGTTGTTCCATGCCTGCAGTCTACGGGTTTTCCACGTTATAATCCCGGCTCCATGAGTGTGAGTGTTCGTGATTGATGGAGAGCGATATGCAAAAGTCATCTGGTCCAGACATCCGGGTCTCTGATTTTTTGCCGGTTATTGCGGTGCCGTTGCTGCTTCTGCTCAGCGGAGGGAGTCTGTTCGGTCAATCTCTCAAGGGGGTTACTGAGGAAACCTGCCTGCGGGGTGATTGCGTAAGTGGTGAGGGGACTCTTGAGCTTACGACGGAATTTGGCAAAGGGCGCTACACAGGCGGGTTCCTTGACGGCGAGTTTGAAGGCTATGGTCGCCTAGAGATGCCGATCTCCTGGACTGAGAAAGAAGTTTACGTGGGTAATTGGGAGCGCGGTCTGCGGGCCGGGCGAGGTACGCACTGGAATGGCAAAGGCAACCTCTATGTCGGCCAGTGGCGAGACAATAAACGCAATGGGTTGGGGTCTTATTTTTTCAATTTGTCGGAATGGCGGGAAAATCAGCATTCCGAATTCTGGCTAAAAGAGAATACTGAGAACTATACCGGCGAATTTGTAAACGATCATTTTCAGGGGCAGGGCACCTATCGCTGGGCCAACGGGCACAGGTATGAAGGGGGGTTTTTTGCCGGCGACAAGCACGGCTTCGGCACTTTTTACTACGCGAAAACCGGTACAGCGCGGCAACAGCTGTGGAACTACGGGGATTTTGTCAGATGATGCGATCTCTCGCTGCCGCGCGCTACCGGTAACTGTGCAGAAATTTGCTCTGCCGGCAATGCCAGACTCGAAAACAGTGCGGGGATGCGCCCGCAGATTATTGAGGATCAGCTATGGACTTGAAAGCACTCAGGCGGGAATACCTGCGGGACGGTCTCGACAGAGCAAATCTTGCGGACGATCCCTTTGAGCAGTTTGAACGGTGGATGGCTCAATTTCTCGAGCTGGATCTCCCTGATCCCGCGGCTATGACAATCGCAACGGTTGCGCCAGACGGACAGCCAAGTCAACGGATTGTCCTGCTCAAACATTTTGATCATTCAGGATTTGTCTTTTACTCGAACTATGACAGCAGAAAGGCACAGGAACTGGTTTCAAACCCCAAGATCAGCCTGCATTTTCCGTGGCACGTGATCGAAAGGCAGGTGAAAATCTGCGGGGTGGCTGAGAAAATCTCAGTAGAGGAATCGTGGGAGTATTTCAGCAGTCGTCCCAAGGGTAGCCAGATTGCCGCAGCCGCCTCTCCGCAGAGCCGTGTGATTGATTCACGGGCGGAGTTAATGCGCGAGTATGAAAGAATCGAGCAGCAGTACCAGGACGGCAACCTGCCGCTACCTGAAAACTGGGGAGGCTATCGGGTTATGCCGGATGAGTTTGAATTCTGGCAAGGGGGAGCCCACCGACTGCATGACCGTTTCAGATACAGCCGACGGGGTGGTGGCTGGGTGGTGGACCGACTGGCGCCCTGACTCTGACTGGCTGATTCAGGCCCTTCAGTTCGCCTGCCACTTCTTCAGTTTCTTCTTCTCCAGCACCCGTTTGAGTCTGGCGTACCGGGGCAGGCCGTTCCGGTAGGGCGGATAGTCCTCGCCCGCGATCAGCGGGGCAAAATAATCCCGGGCTGCACTGGTGATATGAAACCCATCGCGACTGATGAAACTGCGGGGCATCATCTTCTCGCGGTTTGCGACATCAGAAAGCTTCGCCTCGCCAATTTCCCAGCGATATTGCTTGGTTGGCCGTCTGACGATGGTCGGCATGACGGCGTCCTTGCCTGCGAGCGCAAATTCAACGGCGGCTTGACCCACGGCGTAGGCCTGCTCCACGTCGGTAGCGGACGCGATGTGGCGGGCTGCGCGCTGCAAATAGTCAGCCACCGCCCAGTGATACTTGTAGCCCAGCGCTTCTTTAATCATGTTGGCAACGAAAGGTGCCACCCCGCCGAGCTGAACGTGACCAAACGCATCTTTGCTACCCGCGTCGGCCAGAAACTGTCCGTTTCCGTAATTGGCGCCTTCTGAAACGACAATGGCGCAGTAGCCGAACTTCCTGACGCAGGACTGAACCTTTTTCAGAAACTTTTCTTTATTGAACGCGATTTCCGGAAACAGGATGATGTGTGGCGCGTCCCCCTGCTGCTCAGATGCCAGCCCTGCCGCCCCCGCAATCCAGCCGGCATGCCTGCCCATGACTTCCATGACGAACACTTTGGTAGAACTTTCGCACATGGAGGCGACATCCAGTCCGGCCTCGCGGACCGATACGGCAACATACTTGGCCACGGAACCGAACCCCGGGCAGGTATCCGTGATCGGCAGATCGTTGTCCACAGTTTTCGGGATTCCGATACAGCTGATAGGAAAATTCATGGCCTGGCTGAGCTGAGAGACTTTATTCGCGGTGTCCTGTGAGTCTCCACCGCCGTTATAAAGGAAGTAACGAATGTTATGGGCGCGAAACACAGCCATCAGTCGCTCATATTCCTGCTGATTTTCCTCAAAGGACTTCAACTTGTAACGGCAACTGCCGAACGCCCCCGCCGGCGTCGCCCGCAGCGCGGCAATGCTGGCCGCGCTTTCTTTGCCGGTGTCGATCAGGTTTTCATTCAGGGCACCGACAATGCCATTCAGTCCCGCATACACTTTGCCTATTTGACTTCGATGCTTGCGCGCGGTCTCGATGACCCCGCAGGCACTGGCATTAATGACAGAAGTGACACCACCGGACTGCGCATAAAACAAGTTAGGTTTGGGCATGATGACTCGCAAAGGTCTTTGGTCTGAAGAGGGGAATGGATCGCATTTCTGAGGCGAAATGCTCAGCTGGGTCAATGGTACTCGCTGAGGAACTTCCTTGCCAGCGCTTCGCTTTTGATGCAACAATCTGTCGCCTTATGCGTCCTTTCAAACAGGTCAACACCCCATGCGACTGATCATCGGGATGAGCGGTGCAAGCGGAGTAATCTACGGTATCCGATTGCTGGAGGTGCTCAGCCGGGTCGAGCAGGTGGAAACGCACCTTGTGCTTTCAGACTCAGCGAAACTGAACATTGCGATAGAAACAGATCGCAGTGCGAAAGAGGTTCAGGCTCTGGCAGATGAGGTCTACTCCAACAAGGATATTGCGGCGCGACTGGCAAGCGGCTCGTTTAAAACTGACGGTATGATCGTAGCCCCCTGTGCGGTGAAAACCTTATCCGCAATTGCAAACTCCTACGCGGATTCCCTTTTGGTCAGAGCGGCAGATGTGGTGCTCAAAGAGCGTCGTCGACTGGTGCTGGTGCCGCGCGAGACTCCGCTGCATACAGGGCACTGTGAGTTACTGTTAAAGGCCAGTCAGATGGGGGCTATTCTGGCGCCGCCCATGCCGGCGCACTACATCAATCCAATGACGGTTGATGAACTGGTCGACCACCATGTCGGTCGCATACTCGATTTATTTGACCTTGATCCCGGCCTGGTTCAGCGATGGCAGGGTCCGGTTTCAAGACAGTCTTAAAAGGATCTGTCGATCCGTTTCGGCGCAAACCTGTGCTCTGGAAGCTCGATCAGTGGGAGGTCACTATGATCAGGAAAATACTATTCGTTGGTTCGCTGCTGAGCTGTTCAGCTATGGCGCAAGTCTCTGAGCCCGACTGGCCCGCAGTCGAGGAGGAGACTCTGCGCCATTTTCGTGCGCTGCTGCAGTTCGACACCAGTGACCCACCGGGTCGCGAGCTCCCCGCTGCAGAATATCTGCGTGATGTCCTGGAGGCTGAGGGTATCGAGGTCGAGATGCTGTCAAACAGTCCAGAGCGGCCGAATGTGATCGCACGACTGAAGGGTGACAGCAGCAAAGAGCCGCTGCTGATCATGGCGCACACCGATGTCGTTAACGTTGATCCGGAAAAGTGGACCTTCCCGCCGTTCAGCGCGACCGTCGACGGAGGTTATGTTTATGGCCGGGGCGCAGTTGACGACAAGGACAACCTGGCATCAGCGCTGATGGTGATGCTGGAGCTCAAGCGGCAGAACGTGCCGCTGGCCAGAGACGTCATCTTTCTGGCGGAATCCGGGGAAGAAGGCGCTACTGAGTACGGGATTGAGTTTCTGGTTGAAGAGCATTTCGACAAAATAAACGCTGAATTCTGTCTGGCGGAGGGCGGTTCGGTTGCGCGGGTCAATCGTGAGGTTCAGTACGCAGGGGTCCAGACTGTCGAGAAGATCCCTTACCGACTTGAGCTGGTTGCGACGGGTGTGGCCGGTCACGGATCGGTGCCCCTGCAAAGCAATTCAGTGGTTCGGCTGGCGAAAGCCATTGCGGCAATTGCTGATTGGCGTTCACCCATTCGTCTGAATGAGACCACAGCTGCCTATTTTGAGCGACTGGCATCCATTTCTCCCGCCGACGCGGCGGAACGGTATCTGGCAGTCCTTGACCCGGGACGGGCCAGTGAGGCAGACGACTATTTCCTGGCTAATGAGCCGCGCCACGCCTCAATGCTGCGCTCTTCGCTCAGCCCGAACATTTTCGAGGCAGGCTACCGCATCAATGTGATCCCGTCAGAAGCGCGAGCCAGTGTCGATTTTCGCGCCTTGCCTGATGAGGATATTCCCGGTTTTCTGAATCAGGTGCGCACCCTGATTGATGATGATGTTGTCGACGTCAGTTTGGGTGAGCGCAACACGAGGCCACCGGGACAGGCAAGCCTCAGTACCGAGGCGTTCGCTGCGATCGAAGCCGGAGTCAACAAGCATTATGGTGTGATTACCCTGCCCACCATGAGTACCGGCGCCACCGATATGGCCTATTTGCGCAATCGGGGTATTCAGTGCTACGGGATTGGACCCGCGATTGATCGTGAGGATGCCGCTCTGGGTTTTGGGGCTCACAGCGATCAGGAGCGGATTCTGATTTCCGAGCTGAACCGTTTTGTGAAATTTAACTGGGACGTCGTAATCGATCTGGCCGCAAAACAATAATCGCCCGTAACCGGTACAAATGGCGGCAACAGCTCTGAGGCTGATCAAGTTTCAATTGCTGGTGCCGAAGGGAAACTAGAAGCCTATTAATTCTTAACGTTGACTGGAGACAGCGCGATGTTTAACAAGGAAACCCGTTTTGCAAAATACTCCAAAGGTCTGTGCTGGGTTGTCTCAGTCATCTGGCTGGCGCTGGCCGTTTTGTCATTTACAGACGGAAACGGAGGAATAACCGGGTTTCTGTGGTTAGCCGGCGCAATTGCATTCGCCGTTTCTGCCATCAGTATTGGCAAATCCGAGGGGGCAGACGCAGCCGAAGGCGCGACCGACTAGCCACTCAGCCTGATCGCCGGCGGTCTCTCCGGCGCCGTTTCCCTAGTCAGCGAATCGACTGTTCGCCTTCCGAACAAGGCTGTCGAAATGCCCGTCGACAGCGGTATCTGCTCCGGCACCTCGGGACGCCGCGAGAGCGTCAAGATTGGTTCGCGCGGAACGTTCTCCCCTTGCAACAGGGCTCATTTTGTTGGCCGTCACGATTAGCTTTTCCAGTTCCTGTTGCTGTATCCTCTCGGCGTCCAGTTCTGCGGTCTTGATTTTTTCTCTCAGGGCGGAAATCTCGGGGCTGGAGGCGTAGGCGCTCTCGACCAGATCGCGTTTGAGGCGGGTTCGCAGGCTTCGCAGGGGCTGCACCACCGTTTCGCGCCAGCGATCAGCGGTATCAAGCGCTGTTTTCAGCAGGTCTTCGGTCAGTACGCCGTGCCGAAATCCGTACCAGAGGCAGAACAGCACCAGGTTGACATCAAACCCATGCTGATTCTGTAAGCTCAGGCACGATGCTGCGACTCCGGGCTCGGCATATAGTGTGAGAGAGAATTCCCAGAGATCGTCGTTTGCAGGGTTCATTATCACCAGTGACTGCATTTCAGAAATACCACAATGAGGTAATACTAGCGCGCTTGGACAGGTTTTACATGATCTCAACCAGCGTCCTGTTTTTTTGAATTATGCACATTCATATCCTTGGCATTTGTGGAACTTTCATGGGGTCGCTTGCGGTCATCGCCAGGCAGCTGGGGCACCGGGTAAGCGGCAGTGACCAAAATGTGTATCCTCCCATGAGCACCCAGCTTCAGGAGCTGGGCATCGAACTGAGGGAGGGATATCACCCCGAGCATCTGCAGCCGAAACCGGACCTGGTCATCATTGGCAACGCTCTGTCCCGGGGCAATCCCGCTGTTGAAGCCGTTCTGCGTGACAGACTGGTGTACACCTCAGGACCTCAGTGGCTGGCGCAGGCGGTGCTTCAGCACAAATGGGTTCTGGGGGTTGCGGGTACTCACGGGAAAACCACCACCAGTGCCATGCTGGCGTGGGTGCTCGAATACGCCGGGGCCAGGCCGGGTTACCTGATCGGAGGCGTGACCAAGAATTTTCCCCGGTCGGCCTCATTGGGTGAGTCTGATTTCTTCGTGGTGGAGGCTGATGAATACGATACGGCATTCTTTGATAAGCGATCGAAGTTCATTCACTACGCGCCGCGAACGGCGATTCTCAATAACCTTGAGTTCGATCACGCCGATATTTTTGAAAATCTGGCGGCCATCGAGCGTCAGTTCCATCATCTGGTGCGCACGGTGCCCGGAAATGGTCTGATCATTTCTCCGTATCGGGATTCTGTGCTGGAAGCTGTTCTGTCACAGGGGCTCTGGTCACCGAGGCAGCAGTTTGGTGTCAACGTGCCGGACGAAGTTTGTCGTCTGCTGGCTTCCGGGGGTGGCGCATTCTGGAATGCGAATCTGTCCGGAGACTCTGGAGAAGCCTTTGAAGTCGTCCAGTATGGTCAGGGAGCGACGGGTGAAGTGGTCAATCGCTGCGCAGTGCAATGGGCCCTGACCGGCGAGCATAACGTGAGAAACGCCCTTGCGGCGATTGCTGCCGCGCGCCATGTGGGGATTGATACAGCGACCTCCACTGCAGCCCTGCGCGAATTTGCAGGGGTCAAGCGGCGCATGGAGCATCTGGGCACGATTGGCGGTGTATCGGTCTATGATGATTTTGCCCATCACCCCACCGCAATTGACACCACGCTCAGAGGCATGGCCGCCAAAATGGCTGCCGGCGAATCGGGCGGCCGCCTGGTCGCGATCATAGAGCCACGCTCGAACACCATGAAACTTGGCATTCATCAGACCGATCTCGCTGCGGCGACCACAGCAGCTGACCTCGTGCTCTGGAAGAAACCTGAGAGCTCAGGTCTTGACTTTCACACGCTGCTTGCCCAGAGCGAGTGCCCAGCCCACGCTTTTGACTCGGTCGAAGAAATCGTCAGCTTTGTTAAAGAAGGCAGCGCTCATGGTGACCGGATTGTTATCATGAGTAATGGCGGGTTTGACAACATCCATCAGAAGCTGCTGTCGGCGCTCAGGGGCACGCCAGGCTCACTAAACTAGAGCTGCCCTGCTGGCGTAGACAAGCAGATGACCACCCCGATTCAACTCGATTCCCCTCAGGATATTCCGCTGTTTCCACTGCGAGTGGTCATGTTTCCCGGAAGTCGCCTTGATCTGCAGATTTTTGAACAGCGCTATCTGGACATGATCAGCCGATGTATGCGCGGCGGGACCGGGTTTGGCATCTGTCTGCTGCGCGAGGGAGACGAGGTCGTCAGTGAAGAGGGGCGCCAGACCATTCACCGTACCGGGACTTATTGCTCGGTGATCGACTGGGATCAGCTGGACAATGGGCTGCTCGGCATCACCGTAGAGGGGCTGGCGAAATTTCGTATTACCGACTGCTGGCAGGGAGACAGTGGTGTGCTCGAGGCAACCGTGACCTTCAGCGAGCAGGATCGCCTGGGCGAAGAGGCCATTCCGCTGGATGATGCGTATGCCGCACTGGTGGGTTTGCTTCAGAGTCTGGAGAAGCATCCGCTGGTTGAACAAAAACAGCTGACGATCGACTACGACAATCTCTGGGACCTGGGCTGGCGCCTTGGCGAGTTTATCCCGATGGCGATTGATCAGAAGCAGCAGCTGCTGGATCTGGACGACCCCTGGGAGCGGATCAGCGCGATCGAACAACTGGTGGCAGAAATGGCCGGAGAGCCCTGATACCGGTCGGCTGCACTTCGTGCCGGTTGAGTGTCAGTGTAGGTCAAGACGCAGTTTTGCCACGTAGTACTTGCCGTTGTGCCATCAGGCCTGACAGAATCTCTCCATGCTTTCCGATCTGATTGACGCATCCGGCTGGAGCCATGAGCAGTGGCTTGCGGCGAGTATTCTTGCATTCATCGCAATAACGCTGTGTGTGGTGATGGCGAGGGTGCTTAAACTGATACGGATGTCGCGCAAAACTGCCTATCGGCCAAACCTGAGACCGTTGAGGCGACGCAGATTCGAATGAGACACGTTGCTGTCATGTCCCGCTGCCTGTTCGTGCTGTCAGCGCTGTTCTTCACCGGATCCGGTCACGGCATCATTATCCGTCATGATGTCGGGCAAGCCGCTTATGAAACCCGGAGTATCGATTATCCCGCGATCTTTTATCTTGAGCGTCAGGGGGTGCGCAAAGTGTGTGTTGCCACCCTGATTGCCCGGCAGTGGGCCTTGACTGCAGCGCACTGCACCGAGGAAACGTCTCTGGGCGTCGCAACAGCCCGGGGTGGAACCTTTGCCGTAGAAGTTGCCGGCCAAGCCAGAGAGATCGATCTGGTGGTCAAGCATCCCCGCTACCAGCAGGGCGCTGTAGATGACGTGGATCTGGCTTTGATCAGATTCAAGGCCCCCCTCGCGAGTCCGCGTCCGATTCCGCTTAACACCGCAAAGGATGAACTCAGTCAGATTGTGACAATTGTCGGATGGGGGTACTTTGGCGTAGGCACCCAGGGTCGTCAGTATGATGATGGTCGGATGCGACATGCTACCAATCGAATCACTCAGTCAGGACGTTACCTGCGGACTCTGTTCGATGATCCACGGGAGCGCTTGGCGGAAAGCCTGCCAACCGAGGGGACACTGGGTCTGGGAGACAGTGGCGGGCCCGCCTTGCTGGTTACGGAATCCGGTTTAAGCCTCGCCGGGATCGCAGTGGGTCAAGTGATCGGCGCAGATTATCGGGAGGAGACGCAGGGTCGCTACGGCGCCATTGCGGTTTATGAGCGCGTGTCATCTCATCTTGCATGGATTGAGAGTATCGTGCGCCCACTCAACTAGACATAAGAGGACAACGTCTATGTTAAAGAAACTTGTCGCTAGTGTTGTGGTTTTGCTCGGCGTTGCCTTTGCCGTGGCCTGGTTTTATCTGGATCGGCTGGTTGTTGATGGTATCGAACTGGTTGGAACTGAAGTGCTTGGCACTGAAGTCGCAGTGCAGTCTGCATCGATCTCACCCCTGGCCGGAACCGGATCCATTTCAGGTTTGACAGTCGATAACCCCGAAGGTTGGAGCGCAGA
>Ga0255768_10007514_pt1 | contig 10226 bp, 10 predicted proteins | sample 071ome_33_FD_179983 | JGI IMG/M metagenome (GOLD analysis project Ga0255768, IMG submission 179983) | Coastal salt marsh microbial communities from the Groves Creek Marsh, Skidaway Island, Georgia - 071412AT metaG (version 2) | ecosystem: Environmental > Aquatic > Marine > Intertidal zone >...
CACCTTTGATTTTATTTATCATTGGGAAGGCAGCGAAACATACACTGATCGAATATCAGTGAAGAAAGATGTCATCTCTCTTATGTACAGTAGCGATGAATACAATGGCCGTTCGATGAATGGAAGGATCCAGTTCAATGAAGTTGATCAATACATCGATCAATATGTTACTGAACGACCTGAGCTGAAGGACTTTGATTTAAGTACCGTTGCTTTGACTGACAAAGTAAGTGATGTGGTTTCTAATCAAGAGAAAGGTTTAGTTTGGGTGGCCTTGAATGGTAAATCTGCTTATTTTTTGACTGGAGAAGGCGCTCGTATGACTTTTGTGTGCGATCGTTATGAAACTGAGTGGGAGCCTACCTAGAATTGGTATGACAAAGGAGGCGTTGCCTCCTTTGTTTTAGTTAGTACGGTTTAGTGACAGACATATTCATCTCGAACGTCGCGATCAAGATCAATACCGTCAAACAACCTGGCAATAAACTCTTCAGCTTCACGAGCGCTCATGTCATCCGAACAGCCTTGAAAAAGTTTTATCGATAACAACCTCAGAGCAAAGCAGGTGGCTATAGGATTAAGTGGGCCAGGATGGTTTGCAAGCACGCGTCGAATAAGTTCAGAAATTTCATTAATTTGGTGTTCGTGATTTTTTAAATTAATCATATTTAATTTTCTCATAGTCACAGAAGAATTTATTTCTCCTCTATGCATAGGTCCCCAATGAATTACCAAATAAAGATAAATCTGGAAAATTTGGTAAAAAAATCACATAAGTAAGACGATAATTCACGCTTCCTTTCAGTCCGCTTGGCGCGGACGCATTTGATTAGTCGTCGATTCAAAATACGATAGGCGACTTAATTCTTCCTTGTTTCATGATGAACGCATAAACCAATTGCGTGAGGTGTTCAGCATGTACCTAAATTTCTATGTCTACGACGGTCAAGAATTTGATCATTTTCGAAAGCTAACGAACCACCCTTTTTCTGAAGTTGGAGTGCTTATCGAGAGCGTTCAAGAGCTTGCCAATTATTTAAAGAACATTGCTCGAACAGCAAAGTTCACCACACCAGTTTCTGAATCCAGCCATCGAATTGCGATAACTTACTCAAACGATACTTTCATGGCCGATTTTCAGTTTAACCAGGTTGAACGTGAATTAGGTGATTTATTGGGCGATGTATTAGAGATTTCTTTGGAGGATGCCGAAGAGGTGATCTATAAGAAATTTGCGCACCGCGGTAAGTTTTTCGCAATCATTGAGAAAGAATCGGGAGAAATTCAAAGCGTACACCCAACGATGTCGATTGCCGACGAACAAATGAGCAGTTACTACCGTGGTGTGTCGGACACCCACCCAATGGATCGCGTTCATAAAGATGTCTATGTACCCGCTTCTATGATCGGTGCTGATTTGGTTGGTAAGACCATTTCTGAAATTAATCAGCATTTTGCAGCACTGCGAAACCCTCTTGGCGCTCAATGGGCGCTTTGAGAGTACTTACTCATAGGATAAATAAGGAAACTCGCATGTATTTAAACCCCCAAGGCAACAAGCAGGCTCTGCAAGAGCTTGAAGAAAAGGTATTGGCTCGTTTGCGAGCAGAAGGTATTGATTATCACGATGAAGTTGCGGCCATTGCTAGCCTGGAGCAATGTGTTATGCCGACCGTTTGTGTACAAGCATACAAAGCTTGGCTCAAGAAAGAGAAAACGGATGATGTTCAATTTCATCTCGGGCATGAGTTCTCTGGAGGGATGCCCGAAATCGGGATGGTGAAAGGTCGTCCTTTAGCTGACCTCATTGAAGATCATCAGCCATTATCTTTATCAGAAAATGAATTTTTGGATGAATTTGAAAAGGCCCTATCTCAACTGACTGAAAGTGATATTGAGGTGGTTGGTTCATTGCCGGAGGGGGTAACCGCTGTAGATCATTTAGAAGCCTGCTGGAGTGGGTTTGTCGCTCAGTATGATGATTAGGCATTAGTTGATTGGGCAGCCCTTGCGTTTGGCTGTCCTGCCTCAGATGGCCGCTTGGCGCGGCCTGGTTATATTAGTTCAAGGCTTGATTCCGGTGGGTAGGGTGGATTTTCCCCGAGTTGTAATCTGGATCTATCAAATGATTACTTGAAAGGGCAATGATATGGCTACGTTTGAGTTACCAAAGCTAGATAAGAAGGTTATCCAGTCAATGAAGAAGCATTTAGAGACTGGGTATTACACGGATAAAACTAAAGTGAATGAGGTTATTCAGGCGATTGAGCTTGGAAAGATTTCATTGACTCGAATGGAAGATGATCATTCTACGTTTAGTGACTTGGCTGGTGATTGCTTTAACCCCGAAATCAATACTGATATGCGGCCATGTGATTTGAAGCGTCAGGAAAACAATTTTAGATCGCGCATCAGTAAGTCAGGGGTGTGGACCATGATTGCTCAATACTGGACCGGGCGAGAGTGGGAATGGCTTGAGGGTGTTAATCACAACACAATTTCCGGATTCGTAGGTAATGATTTTTTTGGTTCCGGATATGAATGGCAAGTAATGGAAGCTGCAATGGATGCCTATAACAAGCAAGATTTAGACAAAGATGGATTCGTGATTGACCCATACCAACGAGCTGCGTAAGCGGTTCGTTTCTAGTGGGGTAGATATAAAAAGGATTGCTATGTCAAATATTGAAAGCGAAATCAAAAGAAATGTGTCTGGTGCTGGTATGCGAGCGAAGCAATATCTGCCTTTTTCACAAGTTAATGAAGGCACTTATTTCCTTACAAAGAGATACCCTAATAGTGCTGTGGAGGCTGATTCTCTAAAGTTTTATAAGGAAACAAAAGAAGACTCTAATGCTTGGAATCCCGAGTTTGGGGAGCAATTGATTCATCAAGATCAGGAATGCTGGATTTACATCTAGCTTTGTTTAACTTTTAAGTTAACTCAAGGAATCGAAATAATATGTCCGAACATCATTACATCACCGATTTATTTGGCAATAAAATTAAGGTCGAGAATCCGAGCGAGGCTATCAATCAGGCCCGTTTCAATTGTTCATCTTCGTATACGACGCAGCCGTTTGAACTCGATAAAGATGGCTTAAGTAATGTAATTAAGGGGCGAGAGAACGAACGTATCCCGTGGGCAGCCTATTACGAGGATATGCTTTATAAACTGAAGCTTAATCAACTTGATGTCCTTCCTAAGGGTGTAAATATTTTCTTTTCTCAGGAAGCGGAAGGAATTCACTGCTGGGAAACAACGAGCGCTCGATTAAATGATGTTCCTCTTTTATGTGAGGCTGTTTGCTCTACAGGTTTAGTGCAAGAAGATATTCCCGTAGATTTTCTCGTTTGTGAAATTAACAACCCAGATAATGTATTAATCCAGGGACGACTCTTTACGAGCGTTTATTAATCCGATAAATGATCTTAAGCGTCATTCAATCATATTGTGAATGGCGCAACCATTTTGAGCTCGTTGTCATGCCGCTTAGCGCGGCCTTTATTATCTTAGGCAAGTACTTGTAGTCGGGACGTTAGGATAATTAGTCCATCCAGTTAATCTCATATCATCATGTTTAAAGGAGTAATTACCGATGGCTATCCCGCTATTAAAGCGAGCATTATTTAACGTTTTTGGGCACTCTGATGACTCTCGACTTCATGTAGAAGTTAAAGGTCTAGGAATGATTACAATTAATCGTACTTCAGAGGGCGTGATCATTGATGTGCATGATAAGAGTGATGAGGCAGATTCAATTGCAAGTCTAGCTCTTAGCGATAGTGACTTTGAAGATCGTTACGCGAGCACTCTTCAGAAAGAGATAGAGCGCTTTGATTATTCGATTGATCTCGATAGCTCGTATACTAGTACAGCCTACAGAGATGAGCGTGAGGTCTGGCAAGCCATCGAAGATTATTATAGTGATGAAACCTTTGATATGACTTGCTTATCTCCATTGAAGGGGTCTTTTGATGCCTTGAATGTGGATGTAAGACACTTAACTCGACCATACATCAAGATTTCTGAAGAGAAATATCAAGACCTGCTGGCGGGCACAGTCTGTTTCTTCAAAACGAGTGGAGGGCATGTTGTTACCTTCGGGCAAGCCGATGGCGGTTTTGCATTAATGCCTCTGCAGAATGACGCTCAACAAGCCGTATTGAAAGCTCAAGAGTAACAAGGAGAAGTACAATGCCTCACAAGGAAATGTTAACTATCACAATTCGAGCCAAAGGAAAGGGTGAAATAGACTCATTCACGGCGCCTTACTCTATGAAAGAGGAATTCGATGATCTTCCAATCATCCATGGGGAGGCAGTTGCTGAATACGTTCACAATTTGGTTGAAGGTGAATACATTGTTCAAGTGTCGGTTCAAATACCTGACAAGGTTATTGAAGAGCTTAAAACGGTGCTTGATATTGATAATAAAACTAAAGGACAGCTGATCGCTGATAGAATTGGCAACCCAATGAAAAGTTGCTTCTCTGCTTATCGAAAAATTGCGTTGTCATCATGCAGTGTAATGGTTAAACAAGTTTCGATTGGATATTGCTGCGCTGTAGTCGTCCCAGAATGGGTACAAGAAAGAGGGGGTAAATCAAACATCTAAAGCCAGAAAGAACAAAACCTCCCGAAGGAGGTTTTTCTTAGCAAGGGCTTAGGTATGGAGTCCGAAGATATCCTGATGGTCTTAATAACCATCACCCTTGCTGGTTGCGTTATTAAATTTAATTCATGCCGACATAGTAGTCAAGCATTAAGCTGGTTAATAGCTGTAATATTGCCTAACAACCAAAGTTGCTGATTTATCTCTTGATAAATACCTAACAACCACCAGAAACACTGACAGAATTCCAGCCATGTTCCTAACAACCACCAGAAGCACTGGCAAAACAAGTTCTGCTGACCTAACAACCACCAGAAGCACTGGCCACCAATACTATACCTGCCTAACAACCACCAGAAGCACTGGCTATATAGATAAGTTGATGCCTAACAACCACCAGAAGCACTGGCAAATTACAAAGTTGAATACCTAACAACCACCAGAAGCACTGGCCAATAATGTCATTTTTGCCTAACAACCACCAGAAGCACTGGCCCTCAAGAACTACATTTCCTAACAACCACCAGAAGCACTGGCGCCGAGTTGGTTTTGTTCCTAACAACCACCAGAAGCACTGGCTGCAGGTGATGATGCCTTCCTAACAACCACCAGAAGCACTGGCAAATTTCTTAGCCTCTATCCTAACAACCACCAGAAGCACTGGCTAAAAAGAAAATTTTCGACCTAACAACCACCAGAAGCACTGGCTTGCGAGATCATATCACCCTAACAACCACCAGAAGCACTGGCGCTCAACTTTCCGAAAACCTAACAACCACCAGAAGCACTGGCTGCAATGTACGAACTCGCCTAACAACCACCAGAAGCACTGGCGCGTAACGCTTATCTTAACCTAACAACCACCAGAAGCACTGGCAGAAGAACTAATCCCTTCCTAACAACCACCAGAAGCACTGGCTTATAATGATACTTTCGGCCTAACAACCACCAGAAGCACTGGCGACAGTGCTGATGGCTTCCTAACAACCACCAGAAGCACTGGCAAATTACAAAGTTGAATACCTAACAACCACCAGAAGCACTGGCGAGCGATAAAAGTCTAACCTAACAACCACCAGAAGCACTGGCAATGGCTCCTACTCGATCCTAACAACCACCAGAAGCACTGGCAGAACACAATATATCTATTTGATATGTGTGTGTAAATAGCTTGAATGAGTGTGGTATTTCAGTATGCTTTATGACATGAATGATAATGAAAATCTACCTAGCAATTTATTTGATACATGGGTTTTTGAAACCTCAATAGATCGCACTATTTGGATTCCTTACCTGCAGGCTATTGAGAAAAATGGAAGTTTGTGGCTAACAAGATTTCAGGGCGGAGAACTCGATATTGATTTGGCTATTACTGACACGGTAATGATCTATGGTTATTCAGGTGACCTGCCAGTTGCTTTTCTGCTTGATGCCTCTAAGACAAATACCACCGTAATAATCCACTCTCGGTATAATGAGTCACCTCTTATTTTTGAGCCTCTTTTGCGAGTAGGCAAGATTGATGTTCTTCAAGAGCAGATACTATTCAGAACGAATGAGCGCAAACGTGCAGTGATCGCTAAAGAATGTGTATTGGCAAGACTGCGCCAAATGAATTGGTTGATAGATGTTCCGGCAAGTCATATTAAGAACATTAAAATAGCAAATGGTGTTAATGAAGTTCGTCAATATGAAGCTCAGTATTCGAAAATATATTGGGAAAGATATTTTTCTTGTCTTGGCTACCCAGATTATTCACGTAGAGGTAAAAACCCGATTTCAGATGCGCTGAATGCATGCTCTTTGTTTCTAGTAGGGCCAATACTTAGATGGATTTACTTGCATCGACTTTCTCCGAGTCATGGGTATCTACATGTTCAAACCACTTATAATGCGCTTGTTTATGATTTGATGGAGCCGGTTCGTCATTGACCTGAAAAAATTGTCTTTCAGCTTGTTAAAAATTCGGGCGAAGATAAATTAACAGCTAAAGCCATTAACCGATTAAAAGAATCATTAAATCAAGTTGTTGAAGTGCCGAATTTTCAATGCGAAGTGAAGCGAAAAAATCTCATGCATGCAAATGTTCTTGCATTAAGGGCATATTTATTGAGAGACATGACTAGGCTGGTTTTTCCCCGTGATTCAGAAGGGCGTGAAAAAGGTAAGCCCGTTAAAGCCAGCTTTATAATACCTGGTAGTAAAAAACGCTATCGTTAATAATTGACAGGATTGATGTATGAGTATGACGAAGGCCACCCGCCCAGAGGAAAAGCAATTCATTTACTATGTTGAAAATGAAGAAAATGGATTTGCTCTAGAAAAAAAACGCTTAAAGGCACTTCCTGCCGCCATGCGATCCAGCGGTGTCGTTCTCTCTTTTCCTATGACTCGTAAGCCTAGAGGAAAAGATGAACTTACGAGAACTCAAACAATTGAGTTTCCTTTAGAAGGGCCTGAAGTAAGATCGGTGACAGATCTTATTGAAAGTTACAACACGTTCTCAGCGATCAACTCCGAGTCTATTTTTGGTTACTACGCCAAACTGTATACGCTTGGGTGGGATGTGTACGGTAGTTCTGCGCCTGCCATTGCAGCTCAGGTTGCTAAGAGCAAACAGGGTTTTATTAATCAGGTTGAACAGGCTATTGCATCAGAGGAAAAGCCATTTAGTTTTGATGCAATCTCATCATGGTTGGCAAAAGGTAAAAGCAAGCCAAGGAGCACTGCTAAGTCTGATAATAAAAAGTGGGATACTGAAACGATGACTAGGTTAGTCACTAATTGTTTTAGTAAAGATGTGGAGACTTTTACAGATAAGCTGGTGGAATTAACTCTGGCGTCTGCGGAGAATTGGGATGCTGTTAACACTGACGTTCTTGCTGCAAGTACAGCTGTTGCACTGAATGAGGTGTATAGCGCGAATGTGACGGGTGAGGCGCTTATGAACGCCTGTATTCAAGGTGATCCCGACTTTACTGGTTTGGATAAAGATTCTATTTCTTTGGCCAAAAAACTAACTAAAAGGACGTTATGTTGGTCTGGTGAGTTTAACCAACCTGAGTTATCGGATACTTACTACCTTCATCAAGCGATCTCACGCGCAGCGCATTTTTGTTATGCCGAAGTTGATGAAGGAAAATCACTTAAGACTTCCATGATTGTTGAACGGTTACTACCGGGCTTGAACTTCTCGGGCGCCGCTTGGATCCTGGGGAATGGCCTTCACTTATTTAACCAAAGCAATAAGGAATTAATTTCTAAAACGTTGGAGGCTCCAATTAATGAAGTCGAAAAAATTGTCGAGCTTGCAAAGCCTATTGCTGGTTGCACAAAAGCTTTCGGCTCTGCGTCTGATTACCGGGTTCATTTAGGCGGAGCAATAGCCAGTTTCGTTGAATTGTATTGGAAGCGTTTGGAAGAAATACAGAGTTATCTTTACCGATTAGCTGATCTGGTAGGTAGTCATTCGATACCTGATATATTTTTTGACGAAACTAATGAATATAGCCTTTCGTTATTTAAGTCGTTGGCCGTTGATCAAAACGAACTTCAGGAGCTGTGGGCGTCGTTGCCTGGTCAGTTGGATTCATTAATCGAAATTCATGCTCAACTAATGGGTAAAGGGTCAAGACCTCCCGTGGAAAATGATATCCACACATACAAGGAAGGACTAGAGAGAATTTATGCTCTAGGAACCATCTTAAATCAGCTATTTAACAACTTTAACCAGTTCGAGCATGTTAATAAACAAATAAGATCGGAGCCTGAAGCCCTAAAAATCGAAGAATATATAGCATCTGTAGAAATTGCACCTGAGCTATTGAATGCATTGGCGCGTAAGGGTGCGCAAAGAGATCAAGGTGATTCAGAAAAAAAATCGGCGCAAGTAGGAAAGAAAAACCTATTTAACCCGCCGTCATTGAACATGATTGGTTCATTTAGGGAATCCTCTGAAAAGGTCTACCAAGATGCGAAAGCTCGGTTTCCAGAAATCATGCACTGGTTTACTCAATATTCGAATACAATTGGATCCAAAGAGGCATACATATCGGATCTGATCGAGGTGTATGCTCAAAAGGAATTTACTCAGCGTTCCGCTCGGATGCTTGAGGTGTCTGAAGAACAGGCTTTGTTTTATGCCCGTCGAAAGTTGTTTGATGAGTGGTTTACATTTTGGCGAACACTCTCTGAAGAGTCTCGATTATTTGCAGCTAAGACCTTAATTGAATTAAAGAGGTCCCTTGCTTTCAAGAAACATGCTGACAAATGGAGTGAACAAGCACGGAACTTTATCTTCGAAAGGAAGGGCGCTTATTATGTTGGCTTGTTGTCGCGTCGACGACATGAGCCTCTACCAATACTAACCAGCGGTCTTCTTGAGTTGGATTTTAACCAGCTTATTACCCAGATGGTGGATTGGGTAAGGGCGCATCAGCATGATTCTCCAGCATTACAGCTTGATGCGGTTAACATTGCGATCAAGCTAGCTGACTTAAAGGCCAAGAGCCTGGTTGAATCTATACGTTCTGAGTCTATTAACCCACTGAGTTCAGCCCCGGAATGGTTCTCCATCCCTCTGGCCACTAATGAAAAAGAAGCGTTGACGAATGGGTCGCTTATTCATCCCCGGATGTTGGAAAGGATTATCTCTAAAGTCGGGGTGGCCGTGCGAGGTTACGCCATTATCTTATCTAAAGAAACGAGCAATGAATCGTTTGCAATTAAGCCGACCAGTGCGTTGAAGGTGATGGCCTTACAGATTCAAACCTTGAATGACGACGGTACTCCACGACTTTGGCGTCCGCCTGCATGGATTGCAAAAGGCACCTGTTCTATTGCTAAAACTTGGCGATCACTTGAATTGACTTCAGACGAAGCGATCGAAGTTAACGATGTATATGACGCGATCAAAGATCGGTTGGGTGATTCGAATATACGTGCGTTGCTTTCGGTTCTTCCGCATCGTTGGGGGTGGGGCACATCTTTAAGTGGTATTACCCAACAAGGGTATGAAGCCAATCAGCCAGTGTTATCCGTTGAGAAGAAAACCATTAAACCAGCGAATTTCACTTGTTTCTTTACTTTGAATGTACCGCCAAACAAACACCTGATTCTCGATGAAATATTGAAAGGTAAATCCGATAATGGTGCAGGATCCTTAAAAATCGAGATTACGCGTAGTTCATTCGATCCCGAAGCTCCCTATAGCCAGCAATTGACGATGCAAGTCCCATTATCAAGAAAGGTTGAAGAGGTTGAGCCAGATGTCGGTTATTATGATCGGGTGATTGGTATTGATTTGGGTGAACGGGGTATAGGCTTTTCGGTACGAAAGCTTGGCGAAAGCAACCCAGAATTGTCATTAATTGATCGTGGCTTTGTACGTATCCCATCCATTCGTAAGTTGATAAATTCAACCGAAGCGTTCAGAAGAAAACATGTTCGTGAGATGAAGAACAATCGTAATGACTTTGTTGATTATGGCAAGTTGCGCGATTCTGTCGCAGGCGATGTTTTCTCTCGAATCAAAACCTTAATGTACCACTACAAAGCATTTCCGGTTCTTGAGGATGCTGTCGATGTTGATAAGGGCAATAAGCATCTCAAT
>Ga0255768_10007522_pt1 | contig 10216 bp, 8 predicted proteins | sample 071ome_33_FD_179983 | JGI IMG/M metagenome (GOLD analysis project Ga0255768, IMG submission 179983) | Coastal salt marsh microbial communities from the Groves Creek Marsh, Skidaway Island, Georgia - 071412AT metaG (version 2) | ecosystem: Environmental > Aquatic > Marine > Intertidal zone > Salt...
CCCGGGAAGGCGCCTGCACTCTGGCTTTTGCCGGAGATCTGATCATCGCCGCAGATAATGCTGATTTCGGCTACCCGGCCGTTCCCAATCTGGCGGGCCCTCCCGGTATGCATGTCTGGTTTTTGCAGCGTCTGATCGGCAGAATGAAAGCGGCAGAACTGATCTATACCGGCGAGCCGATCAGCGCTCTCGACGCTTCCAGCATGGGTCTTATTACCAAAACTGTGCCGGCCGCTTCTCTGGAAGCAGAAACCCTGAGCATGGCTGCCAAAATTGCTGCGATGTCTCCGCTTGCGATCAAAAGAACCCGCAAGCTGCTTTTCAAAATGGAGGACATGGTGTTCTCAGAGGTGCCAGATGTCGCACTCAAGGCGCTGTCAGAAGCCTTTTCCAGCGAAGACAGCAAAGAAGCGCGGCTTGCGTTTCGAGAGAAGCGCCCCCCGAACTGGCGCAACAAATAAACGGTTCAGTCAGCGATACCCGCCGACGGGACTTCTGAAACACCTCAGCGTTCAGGGCAGCCTGAAGACGTAAAGGATATTGCCACCCCGTCGCTGACGGATTTCAGGCGTCATCATCCGGTAGTTGACCCCGCCGCCGGCAGCGATTGCCAGATACTGAACCCCATCTAGCTCATAGGTCATCGGAAACCCGCCCGCGGAGGAGTTCAGAATCTGCTCCCAGAGCACCTCACCTGAATCCGCGTCAAAGGCGCGAAAACGTCGCGCATCGTCGGAGACAAAAACCAGGCCGCCGCCGGTGGTCAGCACCGAACCGGCAACACCAGCACGCTGCCGGTAGGTCCACTTTTCTTCACCGGTTGCGACATCAATCGCGGAGAACATACCCACCTGCCCGTCAAAATCCTCCGGCGGCAGTTTTCTCTGGGTCGCGGAACTGTGATAGCCACCGAGCACAGGATCCACCGGATTCAGGTAGTAATCCATGCAGACGTTGTTACTGGGTACATACAAAGCGTTCGTATCAGGACTGTAGCCAACCGAATTCCAGTTGATACCGCCGGTGGTAGACGGGCAGACGAAGCGCCGCTGGCGGATTTCGGTAATCTCGAGATTCTCATTGGTGATGCCTTTGTGATTTTCGATATCCACGCCAACAATGACGTTCTGATAGCTGGTTTCCTTAGCCCATAAAAACTCGCCGGTAGCGGCATCAAGAGTCCAGACGATGCCGGTTTTTCCGGGAACACCGGTAATCAGCTTTCGACTTTCGTTGGAGACAATATTCGGATTGATCCAGTCGACAGAATCCGCATCCGGAATCACCTCTGACTCTACAATGATCCGTTCAAAGGGATGATCCAGATCCCAATTTCCCCCGGGTATGTATTGGAAATACCATTCAATTTCACCGGTGTCGGCATTGAGCGCCAGAGTCGAGTTCGTATACAGAACATCTCCACCGCGGGTATCCCGCTGAATTTCACCCCAGGGAATGGGTACTGCAACCCCCACATAAATCATATCCAGCTCAGGGTCGTAGCTCGACGGCATCCACGCAGAGCCCCCCCTTCGCTCCTCATTGGGCACGTCGCCCCAGGTCTCACCGCCCGGCTCCCCGATTTTCGGCACCGTGTTGGTTCGCCAGATCTCCTCTCCGGTCTCCGGATCGTGTGCGGTAATCCAGCAGCCGGTATTGATGTAATAGCAGCCGGACATCCCGACAACCACTTTGCCATCGAGTATCTGCGGTCCGCCTGAATAGTGCTGACCAATTGTCCAGTCACCGATCTGCCGTTCCCAGCTCACCTCTCCCGTCAGGGCACTCAGCGCCACCAGATAGGCGTCACCGGTTGCGATGTAAAGCTTGTCGCCATAGAGCGTCGCATTGCGATTGGCACAGGACAATGACGCTGCGTGATCGACCCGCTCACGCCGATATTCCCAGATGGGAGTTCCATCGCGGGCATCCACTGCCTCAATGAAGTCGCAGGCCTGAGGCAGGAACATGATGCCATCTCGCACCAGCGGAGTTGTCTCCTGCATGCCCGGCTCCATGGTCCAGGCCCAGGCCAGCCGGAGGTCGCCCACTGACTCTTTGTTGATCTGATCGAGCGGGCTATAGCCCCAATGATTCTGGGTACGTCGCCACATTAACCACTCGCTGGGGTCGGGATTTTCAATTTCTGCGTAAGTGACGGGGGTATACGCTTCCAGCAGCTGCTGCGAATCCTGCGCGTGCATCGCGAACGGGGCCAGCAGTGCCAACCCTGTGACCAGGGCGGTTCGGGATAGGTTACGAGGCATGATCAGTTCCTTTTTATTATGTGACAGAGGATAAAGTCTCTGGCTGGGAAGGTCCACGCCTATCGCAGAATGCGCAACAGGGTACAACCCGTAAAACAGACCACACCGTATCGAGCATTGACCCGATCTGTGCGATCATCTTCGCACGAGTGGACGTTAACAGGAGAGATTTCGTTGTCTCAGGCACAGGGTAATTATGTGAAACCGCGGCTGTTAGCTGTGGTACTGACTTTATGCGGGGTTGGGTTGAGCTTTCAGGGGTGGACACTGGCCTCTCTGGGAGGTTCGCCCTACTACCTGGTTGCCGGTCTGCTCCTGATCGCAGTCGCCCTGCTGCTGTTTCGGGGCAAACCGGAGGGCGCAAAACTGTACGGCGCTTTTCTGGGTGTGACCTACCTCTGGGCCCTGTTTGAAGTGGGTCTTGACCCCTGGCAACTCATGCCGCGCGTTGGTCTGTTCACGGTTCTGGGCCTGTGGTTTCTGTTACCCAGAGTCAGGCGGGGTCTGCTGCAGCGAGAGCCTGATGCCTTACTGCAGCTGCCGGCTACCCGCCCGGTCGCAGCCGCCCTGGCGATTCTGATTGTTGCCCTGTTCGCCACCAATGGCAGATACGAAGTCAAGGTGCCCACTGCAGCGGGCACGGGGCAGGTCTTCGATGACACTGGCCAGTGGCGGCATTATGGGGCAAGCCAGCGCGGCACACGCTTTGCCCCCACCGCACAGATCAACACCACCAACGTGGGACAACTGGAGCCTGCATGGACCACCAGAACAGGCGTACCCGGAGAGTTTAAAGGCACACCGATTCAAATCGATGATGGGCTCTATTTGTGTACCGGTCGAAACGTCATTCTGGCGCTCGATCCGGACAGCGGCGAGGAGCGCTGGCGATATGATCCGGAAATCCAGTCTGCGCGAATCGGGTTCTGGGACACCTGCCGTGGCGTCACCTACTATGCCAGCCCGCCAGAGCAGGCCGACAGCAACAGCAACTGTCCGGAGCGAATTATCACGGCCACAACGGACGCGAGGCTGATTGCGGTGAGCAAGGAAACTGGCGAGACCTGCTCAGACTTTGGCGATGAGGGAGAGGTCAGTCTGCTGACGGGTATGGGGGAAATCAAGCCCGGTTATTATTTTGTGACCTCTCCCCCCACCGTCGCTAACAATACTCTCGTCTTAGGCGGCTGGGTCCTGGATAACCAGGAAACCGAGGAACCGTCCGGTGTCGTCCGGGGTTTCGATCCGGTGACCGGTGCACTGAAATGGGCCTGGGACATGGGACGGGAGGACCGTATAGGCCTTCCTGCGGAAGGTGAGACCTACACGCGGGGAACGCCAAACGTCTGGAGCCTGACCAGTACGGATGAGGAGCTGGGACTGGTCTACGTCCCCACAGGCAATGCAACGCCGGATTATTTTGGCGGGCACCGCAGCGAGGCCATGGAAAAGTACGCCAGTTCGGTCGTCGCGCTGGACGCTGAAACCGGTCGCGTGCGCTGGCATTTCCAGACCACGCACCACGACATTTGGGACTATGACGTTCCATCACAACCGACTCTGGCGGACATCCCGATCAATGGCGCACTGCGTAAAGTGGTCATCGTCCCGACCAAGCGAGCACAGATTTTTGTCCTCGACCGGGAAACCGGTGAGCCGGTTACCGAGGTTGCGGAACTGCCAACACCACAAACCGACATTCCTGAAGAATTTACCGCCCCGACTCAGCCTTTTTCGGTGGGCATGCCGAGATTTGATCATGAACGACTCAGAGAAGCTGACATGTGGGGCATCACGCCTTTTGATCATGCTTCCTGTCGCATTCAGTTCAAGCGGATGCGCTACGAGGGACCCCTGACGCCGCCAACCACCGGTTACGGTTCACTGTATTACCCGGGCGTCGGTGGCGGAATGAACTGGGGTAGCGTGGCTGTGGACGAGGTCAACCACCTGATGGTAGTCAATTCTCTGCACAACCCCTCTGTCGTGCGCCTTATTCCGAGGGCCGATACAGAAACAGGATACAACTACGGCATCGGCGGCGCCCAGGCCGGAACGCCCTATGCTGTCTATTCGTTCTTCTTTCTGTCGTCTGTCTTCGCTCCCTGTCTCAAACCGCCCTATGGGGAAATCGCCGTGGTCGATCTTGCCAGTCAGGAAGTTCTCTGGCGCCGTCCACTGGGCACCACAACCGACATGGGGCCTTTAGGGATCCCCACCAGACTGCCCTTGCCGATGGGCATGTTCTACACCGCCGGTTCCATGGTCACAGGAGGCGGACTGATTTTTAACGCGGGAGTAACGGACAGCAAAGTCAGAGCCATCGATGTCTTGAATGGCCAGGAACTCTGGACGGATGAGCTGCCAGCCGCCTCAACCGCGACGCCGATGAGCTACGTCAGTCCGAAGTCGGGACGGCAGTACGTCATTGTCACGGTGCCGGAAGGCGGTGGCATTTTGCAGCTTGAGACTCAGGTCAACGAAGGGGGCGAGGAGTCTGAAGTGGGTGGAGGTTGGGTCTATGCCTACGCCCTGCCGCAGTCGGTCAGCGCTCCGTAGCCGTTAGCACAGGCCGAGCGGCACGCAAGTCCCGCCCACTGTCCACTGGACAGGAGGCGTCACACCGGAAGCCGTCAGCGTATAGGTTACCGCGTCCAGCGTGCTGTCGTCGTCACGCCAGGTGAAGGTGATCACTCCGTCAAAAACATGCAGGCCATGTGTCGTGGCAGTGCGCTGAATCCCTGCCGGAATCCCGTTGGTTTCCTCATCAATGTCATTAAGTGATGAAAACCGGCCCGCGTCGGCGGCGACGATCACAAAGTTGCGATACGGGACGGCTGCCAGCATGGCCTCTGCAAAACGCGCCCGATTGGTGTACATGTTGTAAGCAGGCAGCGCCACGCTCGCCAGCACACCGATAATGGCCACCACAATCAGAAGCTCAATGAGGGTGAAACCCCTGTTTTGCGCTGCCCGGTTCAAGAAACCTCCCCGCCCAGCATAAACACCTGGTAGGACTCACTGGTGACATACATTTCCTGCAAACCCAGCATGGCAGGGTTCGGGTGCTCTACCCGCACTGTCTCTCCGGCTCTGCGCACGATGTTGGGTACACTGACGCCCTCACAGGTCTTTGACTCATCAGGCAGCTCGCCGGCGCGGAGCTGATAGCTGATTTCCTCAAACACCAGGCGACAATTGTTCAGACGCTGCTGTTGCTCCAGCCTCGACAGCGTCTGGGCATCCATCAGCAGGGTGGGAAACGCGTAGATGGCGCAGCCAACGAAGATCATCGCTGATGACACGCCGATACCCAGTCAGGCGTACAGTTTGTCATCAATTCGCCTTCGTGGCGGTGCAGTCTCCCGGGATTGCTGCGCCTGCCCCGGCTTTTCAATACCGGCAGGCCGATTGAGGGAGGCCGACCGCTTGCGCACAAAATTCTCACTCTCAATCGCGGCCGCGCAGGGCTCACAGTACTCCCCCTGCTCAAGAAACATTGTGCACATACCGCACAATTCTTTTCTGCAGCGTTTGCACACGGCGACTATCGCCGCATTGGGATGGTAGTAACAGGCCACTGAAGTCTTCTGTGTTCTTCTTAATGCGTCTATTTAAACGGGTGAAACGGGCTTAACCGTGCTTTGCGGGTTGCGCTTTGAAGCAGCGATCCATCCGCCAATCGTAGTGCGAATCAGATCGCCGCGTCAAAGTGTATTGCCGATCCCGCTCGGGTGCTTCGGCTGCGCCAGCAGTCCGCGCGATCAGAATCTACGGACAGCGCCCGCGGGAAGCCTCAGGCTCTTACTTGAGCTTGGAGTAATCGGTAGCGCTCATCATGTAAGCTTCTGCTGACAGCGGTACTGCGTATTTCTCCCGCAGCGCATGCCAGGCGGGATCCGCGGCAAACGCTTCCCAGACTTCCTGGCGATGGGCCCGATCTCGATAGGCCAGCATCCAGACCAGCGTGTTCGGGTTGTCCAGACGCTGCCAGACAGCGACAACCTCGGCGCCATGCTTCTCAAAAATGGCCACCTCCTCCTCACGGAACCGCTGGTGCAGGTTATCAATGCCGCCCTCACCATCCACTGCAGGCTCAGCCGTGTACATGCGAAGCTCAAAACAGCGCGAACCGGCATCAACATTTTTGCTGAAATCCTCAGACAAATCGGCCGCAGGGCCGCAGGGTTCCGCATTTTGTTGCGCGGACGCTGGCAAAGTGACAAATAAGGCGAACACGCTTAGCAGGATAATTCTTGGCATGACTGGCTCCCTCGAGACTTGTTATTTTAAGTGAGCCCCCATTGTACGACTCTTAAGGTGACTGGCAAACGTCGGTGCCTACCCTCCCAGCCGTGCTGCTTCTGAAGCAGGACAAGCAAACGGTGCTGATCAGCAGCCAACTGCGAAGGCCCGCGACAAATCAGCAGGCGGGCGCTGGGCCCTATGACCGGCAATCCAGCCGCCAAATCCGCCTTCAGTCTGCCGTCAGGATCGGTTATTTTGAGCCTCCACCAATCGTCAACGTGCAAAAGGGAGAATAGCGACGTGTCACACAGGTTTCGATCGGCCGCGTTCGGACTTTCCATCTGCCTGCTCCCGGCGGCCTGCTCGGAGCAGACCCCGGGCAATGAGCCCGGCCTGGCAACGCAAAACGCGAGCGCAAACTGTGAGGCTGCAGATCTGGTACTTCACAACACCACAATTTATACCGCCAACGACAACCAGTGGACCGCCAGCGCTCTGGCAGTGCGGGGGGACCGCATTGTCTATGTCGGCGATGAATCCGGCATCGAGCCCTACCTGTGCGGCAGTGCGCAGATTCTCGATCTGACCGGGCGGACGGTATTCGCCGGCTTCACTGATGCCCACCAGCATCTGGAAGGTATCGGGCGCCGGACAAAAACCCTCAGCCTGTTCGGTATTCCGACGCTGACTGAAACGGTGGCAGCCATCGAGGACTGGGCAGAGACCATTCCCGAAGGAGACTGGGTGCAGGGCCGCGGATGGATCGAACGGGAGTGGACCGACCAGCAGCGCTTTCTCAACAAGTTCGACGTAGACGCATTCACCCGGAACAAACCTCTGTTCATGCCGCGGGCAGATGGCGTCTCGGCACTCGTCAATTCCCGGGCACTGGAATTGGCAGGCATCACCGCAAGCACGCCCGACCCTGAAGGAGGGCGCTTTGAGCGAGACCTCGACGGCACACCAACCGGCTATGTGCTGGCTAATGCGATGAATGTCTTTCGTGAGCTCATCCCCCCCGAAACCGATGACTACATCAAAGACAATCTCGAGCGAGGTCTGCAGGCTAATGCCGCGCTTGGCTGGACTCAGACCCATGACGCGGGCATGGCATTCAGACAGATTGACCTGCTTAAAGAAATCCATGCCGAAGGGAACATGGCGCATCGGGTCTATGCCGCTGCGCTGGTGCAGGAAGCGGATTTGATGATCGAACGGGGTCGGGAAACCACCCCGGACCACTTCTTTGATCTGCGGGGCATCAAGGTGTTCATCGATGGCACTCTGGGATCAAGAGGCGCTGCCTTACTGGCGAATTATTCTGATGCAGATCACAACGGTTTTATGAACCGCACAACCAAAGAGCAGGTCATGCCAGTTCTTGCCGCGTCACTGCGGCAAGGCCTGCAAATCTGGACCCATGTAATCGGCGACCGCGCCGTGCGAACGCTGCTGGACTGGTATGCCGAAGCACGCTATGCCCTGCCGGAGTCCGAATGGTCCAGCACCGATTTGCGATGGCGGATGGAGCACGCCCAGATCATTCCCCCGTCCGATCAGGTGAGGTTCGTGGAGATGGGAGTCTTTCCCTCCATGCAGCCCAGTCATGGCATTGGCGACCTGAACTTCGCTCCGGACCGGCTGGGCCCCGACCGTCTCGGCTATGCCTATCCCTGGCAGCAACTGGTTGACCGCGGACTGATGATTATTGGTGGATCAGATGCGCCGGTTGAAGTGGGCGACCCCCGTATCGAATTCTATGCCGCCGTCACGCGCAAACGTCTCGACGGCACAGACGGTCCCGGTTGGCATCCGGAGCTGGCAGTGTCCCGCGAGACCGCGCTGAAAATGTTCACTATCTGGCCGGCACATGGCGCCTTTCAAGAGCATCTGCGAGGCTCGGTAGAAGCAGGAAAGCTGGCGGATTTTACGGTGTTCGACAGCGACCTCATGACCATCCCTGAAGCGGATATCCTCACCGCCAGAAACGTCATGACCATCGTGGGGGGCAAAATTACTTTTCAGGATTTATAGGGCAGGCGCGCAGCAGCCTGACCCGGCGGCTCGCCTTGTCCTGAAGAGCGCACAGCCGCGCCACCGGTTGACGCGGCTGCGGCGCGATTACTTCTCGTAAAGTACGACGAATTTGCTGGTGCGACCCTGAATAGAGGGATCAAAAACCCCGTTATCGAGCGGGTCTTCCGCGTTCATGTGCATCGCTGAACTGCGGATCACACGCAGACCTGCGGCCTCTGCATAGCCAGTGATCAGATCATCGCGAATGCGGTGCAGGCTGCCCCCTACCTCCGGTCCCGAGTCTGCCGCTGCCTGATGGTCAATGGCGAGCAGTCTGCCGCCGGGCTTCAACACCCGAGCAATTTCATTGAAGGTTTCTGTGGGATCCCCCAGAGAATTACCACCCGGCGCGAACCACAACTCATGGGGACCCAGAATCCAGGTAACCAGGTCTATCGAGCCGCTGGCAGGCTCCAGTTCGTCAAAATTGGTTGTGCTGAGTGTGACGTTTGAGAGTCTGGCGGCACGGTCATTGTCCGCATCGCCGGTAAAGCTCTCAAAAGCCGGAGGATTCTGCATGGTAACACTGCCACCGGCCCCGACTGCCCGACTCATTATCTCGGTGTACCATCCGCCTCCCGCTTCCATCTCCAGTACGTCCATACCGGCCGACAGCCCGGCAAAACTGAGCACTTCCAGTGGCATGCGGCGTGCGTCATCCTGCGCCTCTTCGCTGGGTCGGTCAGGATGACTGAGGGCGGCTGCCACAAGATCCGCTGAAGATTGGGCCTGCGCCGAATGCAGGGCAAACAGGGTCAGCGAGGATGCGAGACCTGAAATGCCCAGTTTGATGATTCTTTTCATAGCTAACTCCTGCAATACGTGGGTCGAAAACCTGCCCATCATTCCATTTTTAGCGAAGGGAATCCAATTCAGTCTGGGCTTGGCCAGATCCTGCGGCACAGATGAGGCTCACGGTGCACCAGTGGCAGCACCTTCGGCTGATACAGTTGCGTGAAGGCTTTCGCTTTCCTGTGCTGTGCCAGATGCCCCTCAGAGGCCCAGACCTCAATTAAAAAAAAACAACTCAGGCTCTGTTTCAGACTGGTAGACGTCAAACTGCTCGCAGCCGGGCTCCTCTGATGACAGGGATGCCTGTTGCCTGAGCAGTCCGGAAATTTCGGTGACCCGCTGTGGATCTTTGGCTCTCAGTAACACGTTATTGAATACCATCTGCTTCCTCCTGACTGTCGGGGTATGTCAGACAACTTGGTAGCAAATCCGGCGGACCATGTATACTGGGTATTAAACAGACCCGGACAATCCGTCCGGCCAGCCAAGCGACAATGAGAAACACCAATGACAGATCAGCAACCGTCGGAACGCACCAGAGTTTCCCGCTACAGTGGTCGCGGCATTTACCGGCGTGACGAAATTTATTCCCTGCTTGATAAATCGTTTTTATGTCAGGTCGGCTACACCATTAACGGGGAAGCCAGAGTCTTACCCAATGCCTACGTGCGAATTGGCGATGCCCTCTATCTGCATGGACATCTGCAGAATCAGATGCTGAACGCGCTGCTGGATGGACAAACCGCCTGTATCAGTATGACCCTGCTGGATGGCCTCGTGCTGGCCCGCACCGGTTTTAACCACTCGGTCAACTACCGGTCGGTGACGGTGTT
>Ga0255768_10007523_pt1 | contig 10216 bp, 10 predicted proteins | sample 071ome_33_FD_179983 | JGI IMG/M metagenome (GOLD analysis project Ga0255768, IMG submission 179983) | Coastal salt marsh microbial communities from the Groves Creek Marsh, Skidaway Island, Georgia - 071412AT metaG (version 2) | ecosystem: Environmental > Aquatic > Marine > Intertidal zone >...
CTGCAAATTTTATACCATTTCTATCTTTGTTAGATATTACAAGATCTGACTCGCTAAAGCCCCAATCAACTTGAAGAATATCATCATTCCAAATAATTGTTCTATCGTGCTCTGGAGAAAAATAATTGTCGACTTTGTATGAAAAAATAGCGCTGTCTGATAAGGTTAAAAAAGCATGGGCATAGCCCTGAGGAATAAATAATTGTTTCTTATTGTCTGAACTAATTTTAAATGCCCAATATTTACCAAAATTTTTACTTTCTTGCCTGATGTCTACAACCACATCTAGTACTTCTCCCTCTATAACTCTTACCAATTTTGTTTGGGTATAGGGGCTTAATTGGTAATGAAACCCCCTCAAAGTTCCTTTAGTTGACTTCGACTCATTATCTTGAACAAAAACATTTTTTTGTTTTAACAAATTGTCAAATTTATTTTGATTGAAGCTTTCAAAAAAATACCCTCTATCATCTTTAAAAGTCTCAGGAGTGAGAATTAGAAGGTCTGAATTTTCTACTTCTGAAATCTTCAATTTTTATTTGCCCTGTCAATTAAGTATTTGCCATATTGATTTTTATTAAGAGGCTCAGCGAGCTCAATGAGTTGATCCCTTGAAATATACCCCATTTCGAAAGCAACCTCCTCAATTGCAGCAACTTTAAGGCCTTGTCTGTTTTCTATAGTCTCAATAAAATTTGAAGCACCAATAAGAGATTCATGTGAGCCAGTATCTAACCATGTAAACCCTCTGCCTAGCAATTCAACTTTAAGTCTATTTTCTTTCAAATAAATTGCATTTAAAGATGTTATTTCAAGCTCACCTCGTTCAGAAGGAGTAATTAAACTAACTTTTTTCACAACATCATTAGGATAAAAATAAAGCCCTGTAATTGCATATTTACTTTTTGGATTTTTAGGTTTTTCCTCAACGCTAATTACGTTATGATTTTCATCAAATTCAGCAACACCATATTTTTCTGGAGAATTAACATGATAGGTAAATACTACGGCGTAGTCTTGAGCCTGTTTCTCTTTAGCTAGTTTAAGAACTTCTGGAAGTTGATGACCATAAAAAATATTATCGCCTAATATCAGACATACGTCATCTTGTCCAATAAAATCTTTTCCTAGAATAAATGCCTGAGCTAGACCATCAGGAGATGGTTGGACCTTATAATTTAATTTAATCCCAAGTGAACTTCCGTCTCCTAATAAATTCTCAAACTTGTCTTTATCAGTTGGAGTTGAAATTATCAATATATCTTTTATCCCAGCCAACATTAGTGTTGAAAGTGGATAGTAGATCATAGGTTTGTCATATACTGGTAATAACTGTTTTGATGTGACAAGTGTTAGGGGGTAGAGTCTTGTTCCACTTCCACCAGCAAGAATAATTCCTTTCATTATTTTTTTATACCTAATCTTTGCAGCTCATATTTTGATTTTTTGAGAGTTTCTTTACACCAGGATATATTATCTAAATACCAATCTATAGTCTTTTCCAGTCCTTGTTCAAAGTTATTTCTTGGTATCCAACCCAAATTGTGTTTTATCTTACTTGAGTTTATTGCATAACGCTTATCATGTCCTGCCCTGTCTTCAACATGCAAAATTAGTTCAGAAAATGAAGTGATACCTTTTTTAGTGGGCTTAACTTTTTCATCGAGAATATTACATATTGTTCGAATAACATCTAAATTGGTTCGCTCTTCATTACCTCCTATATTGTATGTTTCTCCATTTTCACCTTCCATTAAAACTTTATAGATTGCCTCAGCATGATCATCAACATATAGCCAGTCTCTGATTTGGGTCCCACTTCCATAAACGGGTAATGGCTTATGATCTAATATATTTAGAATTATCAACGGAATAAGTTTTTCAGGAAACTGATAAGGGCCATAATTATTTGAGCAATTTGTTATAACTACTGGCAAATTATATGTTCTATGCCAGGCTCTGACCAAATGATCAGATGCAGCTTTTGAAGCTGAGTAGGGAGAACTTGGAATATAAGAATTTTCTTCCGAAAAGGGGCTTTCATCTTCCTCAAGGTCGCCATATACCTCGTCTGTTGAAACATGATGAAATCTGAAGGATAACCTCTCGTCTATATCAAGAGAATCCCAATATCTTCTAGATTCTTCTAATAGATTAAAAGTGCCAAAGATATTTGTCTTTAAAAATTCCTTTGGACCTTCAATAGACCTATCCACATGAGATTCTGCAGCAAGATGTACGATTTTATTAGGTTTAAATTCTTCAAAAACTTTAGATAATGCTTTAGGATCATTGATATCAACTTTAGAGAATAAATATCTTTCATTTGAAGAAATGTCTTTGAGATTTTCTAAGTTTCCAGCATAAGTTAACTTATCAATATTTAAAATAGAATGTTTGGTTTTGGTTATTAAAAATCGAATTAGTGCAGAGCCAATAAATCCAGCACCTCCTGTAACTAATATTCTCATACTTTATCCCTAATAGACGATAATAAGCCCATTCCAATAGATAGATAGGCTGCAAAAAATAGTGTGGTGTTTTGATGGTCGAAAACACCATTGGTCATAGAGTAAAAAATATAATGAAGCAATAATGATAATAGGAAAACTAGTAGTGTATTTGAATGAGTATTAACATCTGCACATTTAGATTCTTTATAACATTTATATAATGGGCTAAAGAAAAGAAATAAAAGAACAATTAAACCAACTATGCCCTGCTCAACTATAGTTGTAATGTACTCTCCATGAGGATGATTGAATACGCTAATATATGAATCGACTTGCCCCTTATTAATTAGTTCATTATTCTTTTCTTTAAAGTTTCCTTCTCCAATGCCAAATATTGGATTCTCTTTAAAAATTAAGAAAGAGCTTTTCCACATTTCTAATCTTGCGCCAACAGAAGAAAAGGAAATCCCTTCAGACTTATAATCAAAAAATTCTTCTACTGCTATATTTGTTCTTTCCTTAACACCACTAACTGGTGAGAAATATCCTATAAATCCATAACAAATTGCTATGAAAAAAATCAACAATCTTCTATTTTTTGAGGATCTTAAGGGATTAAGATAAAGAATGATTATAAAACTTAAAATTGCGGCAATCCATACACCTCTTCCTCCTGCCAATAAACTAGTAGCTATACCCAAAAAAGAAGAAATTAAGATAATAAAATTGTAGATTATAGATTTATTTTTACCCAGAAAAAAAATAGCGGAAGTGCCGACAATTGATCCGTAAAAAGAAACTATACCGGTGTGTTTTGAAAATTGAAAGAGTTTGTATGAGTCATAAAATTCTGTAAATATAGAGTTTATTCCGAATATGAAACAAGCCATTAAGACTCCATACTCTAATGATCTGATGTTTACTTTTGATTTTCGCAAATAAAGATAAATCGGAATTACAAATATGAATCTTGAAGCAGTGTCAATATCCCTTAAATTGCCATTAAAGAATACATTACTAAAAAACACTAAAAGGAAATAACCGATAAAACCCAATAATAAGAATTTCTCCCATGTTTTAAGATCTTTTTTTATATTTCGTTTTAGAAATAAGCCAATGATAGACAAAGCAAGAATCAATAAAACAACCACTCCTCCTTTTGGAGTGAGCAAAAAGAGAGAAAATCCAAAGAAAATCAGGAAAGAGATTAATTTATCAAGAAATATAGTCACAAATATATATAGAATTAAACCTATGAGGTTATTTTATCATCCACTTTTATTTATTCTCTTTTATCTTTGTATCCATCTATCTATTCGTCTGATTTTTGACAATAGTATTCAAGTAGACGATAGAGAGCAAATACTCCATGCTCAAGAAATACTGCTAGGCTATGATATGCCTCAACCACCTCTTTATAGCTGGCTTGTTTATTATTCATTTAAGCTATTTGGCGTAAATCTATACGCCCTATCAATTCTCAAATACTCGTTAATTTTCATTACATTTGTTTTTGTTCATAAAATTTCCAATCTAATTATAGGTAACACAAAAGCCTCTTCTTTACTTACATTTTCATTTTTGCTAATGGCTTCGTTTGCTTGGCATATGCACCAAGGCTTCACCCATACAATTATGCTTTCTCTTGGAATAGTAATGAGCACTTATTTCATATTAAAGATAGCCAATGGTGGCAGTCTATGGGAATTCCTTATGCTTGGAATTTCTTTTTCTATTGGAATTCTGGGCAAGTATAGTTTCTTGCTATATATGCTGTTAATGGTCTTAACTCTATTAAGCAATAAAGAATTAAGAAAGAAATTTATTGAAAAAAGAACTTCAATAACTATATTGTCATTTGTCTTCTTTACACTTCCTCACTTTTTATGGTTACTAGATAATTGGAATAGAATTTATTCTCAAGCTAGTATTAGGCTTGGAATTGAAAATAATTCTTTATCATTTATTGAAGTTCTGAGTAAGCTTATAATTGGAAGTGTGGGCTTTTTAAGTCCTTTAATTTTTATCTTAGTTTTAATAAATTTCGACAAGTTTCTAATTAAAGCGAAATCTATTAAGAATATCTCCTTAAATGAGGTACTATTTCGTAATTTCTTCCTATACCTAACCTTTTTATTAATAATATTCGCTTTATTCTTTGACATAAAAGAAGTAAGAGTAAGATGGCTTCATCCCATTCTCATGATAGCTCCATTTTGGTTTTTTCTCATTATCGAGAGATATGGAGGCTTGAGTATTAAAAGAATTAGGATCTACTCAAGTGCAGTAATCATCTTTACCATTTTAGTTATCGCAATTAGACTAATCCAAAATACAATTGGTCCTCAACTGGGACATTATGGAAGACTAAATGTGCCTATCATTGAAACATTAAAGTCTATACCTAGGGATAACTTAGATGAAATTTCGAGAATCAAAACTCCTGACTTTAACTTAGGCTCTCATTTGTTTACAGTCTTCAGAAACAAGACAATAATTATTGGAAATAAAACATATGGAAGCAAGAATCTGGTTGCAAGTAAAAAATGTTTAATACTATTTGATAACGATGGTTCAGCAGATGTTGACAGGCATAAAATGGAGACCAAGTATGGTAAATTTCTAGAATTAGAATCTAGGTCAGAAGACACATATAAGATTTACTATCAATATCTTGAGGGCAAAAAATGTTAATTATCAGTTTTTTCATTCTTTAGCAACATTAAGTTCCTTAAATAAACAAAAAGTCCCAGCCCCTGACCTGCTATAAAAACCGGGTCTTGCCTTAAAAGCGCATAACTAAATAAAGTTATTCCGCCAGCTAAACTGAAATACCAAAAGGCTTTGGGAATAAGGCTCTTTTTGTGTTTTTCACTATACACCCACTGAATAAAAAATCTCATTGAAAAAAGGGCTTGTCCTAAAAAACCCAGAATCAGCCAAGAAGTTGGTATCTCTTGCATACTAATCCTCCTTAAAAGAGATGTGTTTAGATCTTTTTTGAAGCCACATAACACCAAATAGGTCAGTTATTCCTACCCAAAAACGATTATTAAACCCATATTTGGAATAACCTTTCTCTCTATGTCGATGATTGACCTCTAATGAAAAAACAACCCCGCCTCTAGAAATATAGAGAGCGGGAATGTATCTATGCATATGATTAAATGAAGGCAAGTCCAAAAAATACTCTTTTGAAAATAATTTCAGCCCGCAACCAGTATCTGGAACTTTATCTTTTAGCAAATTAGATCTGACTTTGTTGGCGTATTTCGAAGAAATTCTTTTCAACCAAGTATCTTTACGTTTAAATCTGTAACCAGCTATAAGAATATTTTTATTTTTTCCGCTTTTTTCGATTAATGCATCGAAGAGTCTTGGAATATCTGATGGGTCATTTTGACCATCGCCATCAAGTGTAGCAATCCATGTTGATTTTGCACATTTAACTCCTGATCTCACGGCAAATGACTGGCCATAGTTTTTTTTATGTCTAATTATTCTCAATCTTTTATTATTTAATTGCATCTTGTTTAAAACATCAACTGTTTCATCTGTACTACAGTCATCTACTACAACTATTTCGTAATCAATCTTATTAAGAGCATCAACAATTTCAGCAATCAAGTTACTAATACTTTGCGCCTCATTGAAAACTGGAATAACAACCGATAAATTCATAATTTGAAATCAAATAAAAAAAGAATATACTACCTAATATTTCCTGTAATTTCTTTCAAGTGACCAAGAAAGTTATCTTCCTAGATAGAGATGGTGTAATTAATCAAGAGGTGGGCTATCTCCACAAAATTGAAAATTTCAAATTTATAGATGGAATTTTCAAATCGCTTAAATCTCTTCAAGAATTAGGCTACTATTTCATAGTAATAACAAACCAGTCAGGAATAGGAAGAGGCCTATATTCTGAAACAGACTATCTTCTTCTAGATAAATGGATGAAAAAAGAGTTCGAAAAAAATGGTATCAGAATTCTTTACTCTATTCATTGTCCCCACACCCCCGATGACAATTGTGATTGCAGGAAGCCAAAACCTGGCATGTTTACAAACTGTTTCAATTTATTTCAGATATCAAAAAAAGACTCTTGGATGATTGGTGATTCAGAAAGAGACATTGAGGCAGCAATTATGGCTGGAATCACTAATAATATTTTAGTTAGAAGTGGCCACCCAATTTCTGAGAATACAACAAAATCCTCCATTGTAATTGACTCTATTAAGGATGTTGTCAAGATAATTAAGTCTTAGATTTGTAAAATTCTTTAAACCACTCAGAAAAATTCTTTACACCTTCGGCAACTGGAGTAGAGGGTAGATATCCTAGCTCATCAGATAAATCAGAAATGTCTGCGTAAGTATCTGGAACATCTCCAGGCTGAATAGGAAGAAATTCTTTTTTGGCCTCTTTACCTAAATTAATTTCAAGTTCTTTTATATAGTCCATAAGATTTACTGGATTGTTATTCCCAATATTATAGATTTTATATGGCGCACTTGAGGATGAAGGGTCAGGGTTAGATGAGTCCCAATTAGAATTTGAAACTGCAGGATTGTCAACAACTCTAATAACTCCATTTACAATATCATCAATATAAGTAAAGTCTCTCCTATGATTTCCATAATTAAAGACTTTAATCGTTTCTTCATTCATAATCGAATTGGCAAATTTTTGGAGCGCCATATCTGGCCTATCATAAGGGCCATATACTGTAAAAAATCTTAATCCAGTTGTAGGTATCTGATAAAGATGGCTATATGTATGGGCCATTAATTCATTTGCTTTCTTAGTTGCAGCATATAGACTTACAGGGTGATTCACTGGGTGATGTACTGAAAATGGTTGTTTAGTATTTAGGCCATATGTCGAACTTGAGGAGGCATAGACCAGATTTTTAACCTTGGTCTGTCTGCACCCTTCAAGGATATTTCCAAAACCTACAAGATTTGTATCGATATAAGCATTAGGATTTTCAATTGAATATCTCACACCTGCTTGAGCCGCAAGGTTGACAACACAATCAAATTTTTCACTGCTGAAGATTTCTTTAATAAACTCTCTGTTTTCAATATCCCCCCTAAAATGAAAATAATTTGAATGATCAATATGTCTTGATAATCTTAACTCTTTTAGTTGAGGGTCATAATAATCATTGTGGTTGTCGATACCAACAACCTTATCCCCTCTTTCTAACAACTTAATGGAAAGTGAAGAGCCAATAAATCCAGCACTCCCAGTAACTAAAATTTTCATACTAACTAGTCGGAATTAAAAATATCTCTTGTATAAACTTTTTCCTTCACATCCAGAATTTCATTTGTTAGTCTGTTGGTAACTATTACATCACATATCTCTTTAAACTTACTGAGATCGTTAATTACTTTAGAATTGAAAAAATGTTTCTGTTTTTCTGCAGAAAGAACAGGCTCGTAAACTACTACCTCTATACCTTTGGCTTTAATTCTTTTCATGATACCTTGAATAGAGGAGGCCCTGAAGTTGTCAGAACCGCTCTTCATAATCAATCTATACACTCCAACTAATTTAGGTTTTTGAGCTATTATTTGATCAGCAATAAAATCCTTTCTAGTTGAATTAGCCTCAACAATTGCACCAATAAGATTGTTGGGCACATCTTTATAGTTTGCTTTTAATTGTTTGGTGTCTTTAGGAAGACAATATCCTCCATAACCAAAAGATGGATTATTGTAGTGGCTACCAATTCTTGGGTCTAGACCAACGCCTTTAATGATACATTTTGAATCCAAATTATGGATTTCAGCGTATGAATCAAGTTCATTAAAGTATGCAACTCTCATAGCCAGGTAAGTATTACTAAATAACTTTACCGCCTCAGCTTCAGTGGAATCCATATATAAAATATCAACTTGATCTTTGGCTGAAGCATGTAATAACATTTCGGCAAAAGTTTTAGCCTCATTAGAATTATCTCCCATAATAATTCTTGAGGGGTAAAGATTGTCATACAAAGCCTTTCCCTCGCGGAGAAACTCAGGGGAAAAGATTATTTTATTTAAAAATCTTTTCTTGATGTCTTTTGTATAGCCAACAGGAACTGTCGATTTAATTATCACGGTAGCATTGGGATTGTTATTCTGTATATCTTTTAGTACATTTTCTATAGAACTTGTATTGAAAAAATTACTTTCAGTATCATAATCAGTTGGGGTGGCAATAATAATAAATTCTGCAGAATTAAAAGCCAATGAAGAGTCAGAAACCGCCTTAAGATTTAAACTTTTTTGCTTAAAGAAAGCTTCAATTTCACTATCTTCAATCGGAGAAATTCTATTATTAACACTATCAACCTTCTCGTTGTCAATGTCATAGGCAATTACATTATAGAATTGAGACAATAAAACTGCATTAGAGAGTCCAACATAGCCAATTCCTGCAACAGCAATATTCATAAAAGTCCTTTAATTAAAGATAAGATTAATTCTGGCTTTATAAGATTTATTGAAAAATCTTGTTTATTGATTTTATACGCATTAACCTTGTTTCCATAACTTATGGCTAAATTTTTATCGGTAATAAAGCAATTTCTTTTGAGCGGCGTCGAGCCAAAGATAGTGATGGATGGAATATTTAATGCCCATGCAATGTGCGTAGGCCCTGTATCCCCGCCAATAACTATATCAGAATTAATAACCAAATGTTTTAACTCTGAGAAATTCTCGCACTTAGTAATTGATAGACTTTTAGATAGAGAGTGTAGCCTTTCAGCCATCTGCAATTCCTTTTTTGAATGACATAATGCAACAAAGTTAGCTTGAAGTGAATTTACTATCTGAGCATATTTATCTACAGGGTAAATCTTAGAATCAAAAGAAGCTCCCAAAACTATAAGAATATTTGGTTTATCATTTCTAGCCTTATTTGATGATAAATTAAAAAAAGGCTTTTTGTATTTGATCTCACGCTCAATAACAGAGATATCTAAAGCGGAGGCAACAATATTGACATATCTCATTACAACGTTTTCGTGGTATGGGAAGTAATACTTCTTGGTATAAAAGTATGATGCAAATTTTTCTCTAATAGAGTTCTTATCAAATCCAATCCTTTCTCTTGCTGGAATAGACCTAGTTATCACTGCAGATTTAATAAGCCCTTGGAGGTCAAAGACATAATCATATTTTTTTAAGGCTCGTAATTTTCTTATTGTCTTAAATAGAATAATTAATGACTTGTTTTGCTTGATCTTCTTTATATCTAATTTGATAACATTATCTATTTCAATACAATCATCGAGCAAAGCGGCAAATTGTTTGTCTACAAACCAATCAATTGAAGAATTCGGGAATTTCTTTTTAATAAACTGAAGAACAATCATTGATTGAACAATATCTCCAATAGCTGAAAGTCTTACAATAGCAATTTTCATTATTCATATTTTAACTGCCTTAGAGAATCATACAAAGAAACCGAATACCTGAAAATGATATAATCCCACGTCATGTCAGATAACAGCACCAGCCTCTCAACAAATTTTATTTTTAACCAAATTGATCAGGATTTGTCGAAAGAGCTTCACAAGAAAATTCAAACTCGTTTTCCACCTGAACCCAATGGTTATCTTCATATTGGCCATGCTAAATCAATATTTCTTAATTTTGGTATTGCAAAAAAATATGGCGGATCTTGTAATTTAAGATTCGATGATACTAATCCATCTAAAGAAGATATTGAGTTTGTTGATTCAATAAAAAAAGATATCAACT
>Ga0255768_10007524_pt1 | contig 10216 bp, 7 predicted proteins | sample 071ome_33_FD_179983 | JGI IMG/M metagenome (GOLD analysis project Ga0255768, IMG submission 179983) | Coastal salt marsh microbial communities from the Groves Creek Marsh, Skidaway Island, Georgia - 071412AT metaG (version 2) | ecosystem: Environmental > Aquatic > Marine > Intertidal zone > Salt...
CTCGACGGTTATTGATACCTTGAATACGAAGACCGTACGCTACGTTTTCATAAATGCTTTTTGGGAATGGGTTTGGCTTCTGGAATACCATACCTACACGACGACGAAGCTCAGTTACATCAACAGCACGATCGTAGATGTTCTGATCTTCCAGCATGATTTTGCCTTCGATGCGACAAATATCAACCAGGTCATTCATTCGGTTAAAACAACGCAACAGCGTTGATTTACCACAACCAGAAGGACCAATGAATGATGTTACACGATTCTTTGGAATCTTCATGTTAACACCGTGCAAAGCACGCTTCTCGCCGTAGTACAGCTGAAGGTCCTTAACTTCCAAACACGTCTCTTCCTGAGCCAAATCAAGTTGCTCTGAGTCGCGTCCTAGCGCTGAAATGTCTATCCCGTGAGTTTGTGTATCCTGAGTAGTCATAGCGGTATACCTAAATAAGTTAAATTCTTTCGTTTTCCGGCAGGCCTTTAATAACCTGCCTCATACATATTCTTTTATCAGCTTACTGATGAGCGATTAGTGCTCTAGTGACTTATATTTCTCACGTAAGCTGTTTCGGATAGCAACGGCTGCCAGGTTCAAGGTCGCAATCACTACTACCAGTAGCAATGCTGTGGCGTAAACCAATGGGCGAGCTGCCTCAACGTTCGGACTCTGGAAACCAACATCGTAGATGTGAAAACCAAGGTGCATAAATTTACGATCCAAGTGCAAGAACGGGAAGTTACCATCCAGTGGCAGCGACGGTGCCAACTTAACTACACCAACCAACATCAGCGGAGCTACTTCACCTGCTGCACGGGCAATCGCCAGAATAACACCGGTCATGATTGCCGGACTCGACATTGGCAGAACCACACGCCATAGCGTTTCAAACTTGGTTGCACCTAATGCCAGGCTACCTTCACGAACCGCACGAGGGATACGTGATAAACCTTCTTCTGTTGCAACAATCACAACAGGAACCGTTAAAATCGCTAGCGTCAAAGAAGCCCATAACAAACCAGGAGTACCAAATGTTGGCGCTGGTAACGCTTCCGGATAGAACAATTGATCGATTGAACCACCTAAGAAATAGATGAAGAAACCAAGACCAAATACACCGTACACGATCGATGGTACACCTGCCAGGTTGTTCACTGCGATACGAATAACACGAGTCACTGCACCCTGTTTAGCGTATTCACGTAAGTAAACTGCCGCGATTACACCAAATGGCGTCACCATGATAGACATCAACAATACCATCATTACGGTACCGAAGATTGCCGGGTAAATACCGCCCTCAGTGTTCGCCTCACGAGGATCATCCAACAAGAACTCACCCAACTTTCCAAAGTAATGACCAATTTTGTCGAATACGTTCATGTTGTTTGGCGCATAAGCCAGAACAACCTTACTCAGAACCATTTCAACCGTATTACCCTGGATCGTTTTAACCTGAACCTGGTCTCGTTGAGCCTGTTTGTAAAGCTCATTTAATTGTTCCTTGAATACTTCGTATTGAGCATTCAGTTCTGCACGCTCTTCAGCCAGAGCCTGAAGCTTGATCGGATCCATATCGCCTTTCAGCTCAAGACCACGCTCTTTCAAACGAAGACGCTCAAGACCGTAGTTAATAGAACCAATCTCACCGTACTCAATGCCATGAATCTCTTCATGAAGCGCTAGTGCACGTTCAATACGTTGCTGAAGATCCGCCCAGCTCGCCTCAAAACCGTTCTTTTCAACATCTGAAACTACAACGCCATTTTCTTTTACTGAAACCAAAGAACCGTAGAAGTTACCCCACTCACGACGCTCCAGAACAATAAAGTCCTCAGGTACCGTCTGGCTGGTGATACTGGTGCCCAACACCCACTGGAAGTCCTGACCGTAGACATCACGGTTACCCACTTTCAACAACTGACGTGGGATGTATTCCATATTCTCAGGAACCGTATAGCCCGCTGACGTCAGCTGTACCGCAGGCACCATACGCTCGTCTGTAATCTCACCAAGAATCACTCGGTTTTCACCTGAACGACTCTGGAACTCAGTCACATGAACGCTGGCTGGCCAGAAGTGACCCAAACCACGAACTGCGATCAGCCCCAATAATCCGATTACCATGATCACACAAAGCGCTACCGCACCTGCGTTCAACCAGATCCATGGGGAACCGCTTTTAAACCAATCTTTTACTGATACATTCATCTTTAAAACCCCGAATACCTTAAATCATCTAACCAGACTGGTTTACAGTGAACCGTACTTGTTGCGTAGACGCTGACGAACCAACTCAGCCACCGTATTCACAACAAAGGTAAACATGAACAATACAAATGCTGCCAGGAACAACACACGATAGTGGGTACTGTGTACTTCGGTCTCAGCCACTTCCACCGCAATGTTTGCAGACAAGGTACGCATACCTTCAAAGATGTTCCAATCCATCACCGGTGTGTTACCTGTAGCCATCAATACAATCATGGTCTCACCTACTGCACGACCCATACCGATCATTACCGCAGAAAAAATACCTGGACTCGCCGTTGGCATAACAACACGAACCAGCGTCTGCCAAGGTGTCGCACCCAAAGCCAACGAACCCTGACTCAAGTGTTTTGGCACACTGAAGATGGCATCTTCAGCAATAGAGAAGATAGATGGAATAACTGCGAAGCCCATAGCGATACCAACCACCAAAGCATTACGCTGGTCAAACGTAATCCCTAAATCATTAGAAATCCAAGTACGCATGTCGCCACCGAAGAACACTTGCTCAATAGGTGTTGCCAACGTCATGCTTAACCAAACAAGAAACAGCAGTACAGGAATTAGCAGAGCAGCATCCCAACCGTCAGGAACCGTATGACGGATAGTTTTTGGCAAGTTGGCCCACATAAATCCGAATAACAAAATCCCGACGGGTAAGAGAATAAGAATCGCGAAGACACCAGGAAGATTCGTTTCAATAAATGGCGCAAGGAACAAACCAGCCAGGAAACCAATGATTACGGTAGGTAGCGCTTCCATCAATTCAATCACAGGCTTCACTTTACGACGCCATTCTGGAGCCATGAAGTAAGCAGTATAAATAGCACCACAGATTGCCAAAGGAACCGCGAATAACATCGCATAGAAAGCCGCTTTAATGGTACCAAAGGCCAACGGCGTCAAACTCATTTTTGGTTCGAAGTCGTTAGTTGCAGCAGTAGACTGCCAAATATAATCAGGTTCATCGTAGTTCTCATACCAAACTTCGTTCCACAATGAACTCCACGATACTTCAGGGTGCTTGTTGTCTACAGACCAGATTTTAAGCATACCACCAGACTGAACCATCAACCGGTTTGCTCGAGGTGCAACGGTCATGAAGTCAGCCTTACCCTCGATCACGTTTTCAGCCAACAAGCTACGGTGTGCTGTCGTGTTATAGATGCCTAACTCACCTTCGTCAGACAAGGTGAAGAAACCTTTACGACGCTCTTCTACAGCAACCAAATTAATAGCACTCGAAGAGTCATCCATTTCAAACGCTCGGATTTCCATAAAGTCAGGCACGCCTGCTTTGTCACGAGCCATAAACCATTGTGTTGTTGTGCCAGACGTATCACCGACCAACACTGATAGACCACCCAACAGTGGACGGAACTGAGTCAAACTCTCAGACTCCGAAATCAAACGCTTAGCATCGAAACTCTCAACGGCGTCAACATCTTCAATGTTAAAACGTTCCATAGCGCCTGATGAGTTTGCAGAGAACAACCAACTCATTTCTGCATCAATAACTAGGAAATCAGCGCGCTGGCTAAGATCAAACGCTGGCGCGTCATAACGCTCCAGCTCAAAACCATCACCAAACAAGTCTTCTTCTTTTTCAAACTTAATTAATTGCAAGGATGAAGAGTTACCGGCAGCCGCAAGCACCATGTTCTCTTCATCTTCATTCATAGCCATCGAGATAATTGGCTCATCAAGAAGATCAATCGCCTCTTCACCATAAGGAAATTCAATACCAGGGAATAAGGTGCGCTTGCCTTCTTTATCGTATTCTGCAAAGTATTTATGTTTGAAAATTACCGCTTGGCCATTTTCAAGACCCAACACAACCACTCTGCTTCCTATTCGACCTTCAGTGACATAACTTACTTGGCTGTCGATCTCAGTTAACAAAGCCTCTTCTTTCAACAGAGCGCCTGTCTTCACATCAAAGAACAATACGTTACCTGAAGCGGTAACTCGCAGAGCGATCTCTGCCTGTTCTTCCATCGCCATAAATACCGTGCGACTGTTTCTATCCTCTGCGAAAAGTGCAGGTACTGGATACTCGGCTACTTCTTCGATTGAAGCTGACTTAAACATGGGTGCAACTTCATATAACAGGTACAAGAAGATCAACATGATGGTCATGATCACACTGATACCACCAATCCCAATTCCATGGGTAGCAACTTTATCTTTCAGGTTGCGAATCTTACGTTTCCGCGCAAGAGCAGGAGAGTTTAAATCAAGATTTGCTGAGCTCATGGGCTAACTTCTCAGAGGTTAAAAAAGTAAAAAAGTACTAATGACTTTATTCAATTGCAGCCAAAATAAGTCACTTGTGTTACAGAAATATTACAGCACACAGTCAAAAAAAAGGGGAAGTTCCCTTCCCCTTTTAACTTATTGATTTTACTAAATTTTAAAGACTTAGCGCCTTCATAGTTTTAGCAACTACTTTGCTTGGTAGAGGGATGTAGCCATCTTTAACTACGATCTCTTGACCTTGCTTAGAAAGAACCATTTTCAAGAACTCAGCTTCCATTGGAGAAAGAGCTTTGTTAGGCGCTTTGTTTACGTATACGTACAAGAAGCGAGATAGAGGGTAAGTTTTGTTTACCGCATTGTCTGGAGTCGCTTCAACGAATGCTTGACCTGGTTTCTTAGCTAGAGGTACTGCACGAACGCTTGAAGTTTTGTAACCGATACCTGAGTAACCGATGCCGTTGATAGACTCAGATACACCTGTAACAACTGAAGAAGAACCTGGCTGCTCATTTACGCTTGACTTAAAATCGCCCTTACAAAGTGCTTTCTTCTTGAAGTAACCGTAAGTACCTGATGCTGAGTTACGACCGAACAACTGAACGTCACGGCTAGTCCATTCGTCAGAAAGACCTGTTTGACCCCAGTTAGAGATGTCTTCTTTGTTCTTACACTTACGAGTGTTAGAGAAGATTGCATCAACCTGAGCAATTGTCATGCCCTGGATTGGGTTATCTTTGTGTACATATACTGCTAATGCATCAATTGCTACAGGGATAGCTGTTGGCTTGTAACCGAATTTCTTTTCAAATGCTTCAACTTCTTTGTCTTTCATCTTACGAGACATTGGACCGAAGTTAGAAGTACCAGCAGTAAGCGCTGGAGGCGCAGTAGAAGAACCCGCTGCTTGAATCTGAATGTTCACGTTTGGATAAAGACGCTTGTAGTCTTCTGCCCAAAGAGTCATCAAGTTTGCCAAGGTATCAGAACCCATTGAACTAAAGTTACCAGAAACACCAGAAGTCTTAGTGTATGCAGGGATGTCAGCGTCTACTTTAGCACCAGCAACAGCTTGACCACCGAAAGAAGCCGCAGCCATAAGGGCTACTGCAGAAAATACTTTCTTCATTTTCATAACTACTCTCCGAAATTTAAGTAGGTAGATGATTATTTTTTAGTAATCTTGTTTGATTGGTGCCCAATTTAGCGCTGCTTTATGACAGCAATGTTACAACCAACGATAGTTTATATTTTTTATAATGCTTATTTCTTAACCAATATAATCACTGTCTCTCACAGCCCTTGTTCTTTATAATGCGAGCCAAAATCGACTATTAAAAAAACAACACTGAGAAAAGCCTTTTTATTTCAGTTAATTAATGGATTCCAGCATGCAGGGACTGTTCAGCGCCATACATCAGCGGCTATCTGCGTTTACAGAAAAGCTCGGCCAATTTATCTCATGGCTTACCTTCATCATGACCATTGTCATGTTTTCTCTGGTGGTACTGAGATACGTCTTTAGTTTTAATTTAATTTTTCTACAAGAATCAGTCCTTTACCTTCATGCCATCGTCTTCTTATTGGGCGCAGGTTACACCTTTAAAGCCAATGAACATGTACGCGTAGACATCCTTTATCGAACCCTGCCTGAACACAAGCAAGCGCTAATCAATCTTCTAGGCTGTTTATTTTTATTGCTCCCGATGATGATTTTCATTGGGGTCATCAGCTGGGAATACGTCGGTTTCTCCTGGTCCATCATGGAAAAATCCCAGGAAGCCGGCGGTCTGCCTTTTGTCTATTTACTGAAATCCATGATTCTCGGGATGGTATTGACGGTAACCATTCAAGGGATTGCTGAAGTATGCCGCTGTATGACTGTTCTTCTGGAACATAAGCAATCAACACGTAAAGATAATCAAAAGGAGGCCAACTGATGGAATTTATGCCTCTGTTTATGTTCCTCGCCATTTGCGTGGTGTTAATGATGGGCTTCCCGGTGGCCTTCACCTTGGGCGGAACTGCTCTGATCTTTGCAGGCATAGGGATTCTAACCAACACGTTTGACCCTGCCTTTCTGGAAGCCTTACCGAATCGCCTGTTTGGTTTGATGAGTAACCAAACCTTAATGGCTGTGCCTTTCTTCGTCTTCATGGGCGTCATGCTGCAGAAATCGAAAATTGCCGAAGACTTACTGGAAAGTATGTCCATCGTCTTTGGTCGCTGGCCGGGAGGCCTGGGTATTTCAGTGACGGTCGTCGGGATGCTGATGGCCGCGAGTACCGGCATTGTCGGTGCCACCGTAGTCACCATGGGACTGATCTCCTTACCCACCATGATCAAACAAGGCTACAGCCCTCGTCTGGCAACAGGCGCTATTTGTGCAACCGGCACACTGGGTCAGATCATTCCCCCTTCCATTGCTTTGGTGATTCTGGGAGATGTGCTATCAAGCGCCTATCAGCAAGCTCAACTCAGCATGGGCATCTTTTCTCCAAAAACCGTTTCCGTGGGCGACTTATTTGTCGGCGCCATCATACCGGGTTTGATTCTGGTGTTACTTTACGGCCTTTATATCTACGCGGTTGCGCTTTTCAAACCACAAGCTGCGCCCGCAGTGAAACGTGAAGATCTGATTGCCCAAAGCAAACACGACCACCTCGGCCTGATCATTCTCTTTGGTCTGATCCCGCCACTGCTACTTATAATCTGTGTGCTGGGTTCTATTATTGCGGGCGTAGCTACTCCTACCGAAGCCGCTGCGGTAGGTGCCTTTGGTGCAACCTTACTGGCTGCTTTCCGAAGAAAACTCACTATCGCCACCTTAAAAGACGTTTGTCAGCAAACCACGCAGGTCACCTGTATGGTGTTCATGATCTTTATCGGCGCGGCTATTTTCTCGCTTGTGTTTAGAGGTTTTGGTGGTGAAGAGTTGATTCAATCCGTTTTCAATGACATTCCTGGCGGGGCGTTGGGCGCGATGCTGGTTGTTATGCTGGTGATCTTTCTACTGGGTTTCATTCTAGACTTTATCGAAATTACATTCGTTGTCGTGCCAATTGTCGCACCGATCTTACTGGCGATGGGCTTAGATCCTGTATGGTTGGGTATTATGATTGCCATTAACCTGCAAACGTCTTTCCTGACACCACCGTTTGGATTTGCTCTTTTTTATCTGAGAGGCGTAGCCCCGGCGTCCGTCAAAACATCCGACATGTATAAAGGTGTTGTACCTTTCATCCTGATTCAATTACTGCTCTTGCTCGGACTTTCTATCTGGCCAGAGCTGGCTACCTGGCTGCCAGAACAGGTCTACGGTAACTGATCCTTCTCAAAACCTTCACAAATAACGTCTATTTGTGGAGGTTTTAGGACATTTTCGATCAATAAACCACCTTAAACTGGGCGACTTTGACACATATCAAGACGCGGTTAGAGTCCCACGCCTAAAATTGCCTCTACTATATTTGAGGTGAGGCTAAAGGCAATGACAGAACTATCAACCGACTTTTCCAACTTTCATTGGGACGATGAGATGATTCGTCGCTATGAAGGAAAAGGCCCTCGCTATACCTCTTATCCTACTGCACTCAGCTTTACACCGATCAAACACGATCAGTTCATCACCCATGCCATTCAATGCAAAGATGTGACGGATCCTATTTCGCTGTATGTGCATGTGCCTTTCTGTGAGCGCCTCTGCTTTTACTGTGGTTGCAACAAGATCGTGACCCAACAGAAAGAAAAAGCCGATCCATACATCGATGCGCTCAAGCAAGAAATGGGGATTATCAGTCCTTATTTTAAAAAGCGTAAGGTTCAACAATTGCACTTCGGGGGTGGTACGCCTAACTACCTGACCAAAGAGCAATTCCAGCAAGTAATCACTAACCTGCAAAAACATTTCGATCTCAATATGACCCGTGAAGGTGAGTATTCCATTGAAGTGGATCCTCGCACCTTGACAACTGAGCAGGTGTCCCACTACAGAAAGCTGGGCATTAACCGTATCAGCATGGGCATTCAGGATTTCGACCCTAAAGTACAAGACGCCATTAATCGCGTTCAAACCTATGAAGAAGTGGAAGAAATCGTCAATGCCGCGCGTGGCTGTGGCTACAAATCCATCAGCTTCGACCTCATTTACGGCTTACCCTATCAGTCAGTTGAAACCTTCACCGAAACACTTAAACAAGTTGTTGAATTGAACCCTGACCGAATTGCCGTCTTCAACTACGCGCATTTACCTGACCGTTTCAAAGCACAGAAGCTCATTGATAGCGACAGCATCCCAAGCAGCGCCACCAAACTTGATCTTCTTCATCTGACCATTCAGAAATTGATGGAGGCAGGTTATGTCTACATCGGTATGGATCATTTCGCCAAAGCAGATGATGAGTTATGTGAAGCCCAGCGAGCTGGGACTCTACAACGCAACTTCCAGGGTTACTCAACCCACAACGAGTTAGATTTAGTCGGCTTAGGTGCGTCCTCTATCAGCTTGGTACAAGGGCTGTATAGCCAGAATGCAAAAGGCTTAAAGCTTTATCAGAACTTCTTGAAACAAGGCATTCTGCCAACAGAGAAAGGTTATCAGTTGAATCAGGATGATGAACTACGAAAAGACCTGATCATGACACTGGCCTGCCAATATCAGATTGATTACCAGGCCTTTGAGCAGAAATACAACATTCACTTCCATCATTACTTTGAACAGGAACTGGCGTCACTCAGTCACTTTGCAGAAGATGGAATGATTAATCTGAACGAGAATTCATTAGTCATTAATCAGTCGGGACGCTTGCTGATTCGTTCTATTTGCATGGCCTTTGATGCTCATATGAACCCGGAGCTACAGCAACGCTTTTCAAAAGTAATTTAAACGTTCGGAATACACCACAAAAGGAGCCAAATGGCTCCTTTTTATTCGAGCAGATTCCCGCAAAATTCTGTTAACGCTCACCCATAGCTCTTAACTTCGGCAAGAAAGGCCGCACCATATCCTTATCATGTTGAGGTACATCCTGAGACGATTGATACATATTCATGCCTTGTTTCATTGATTGCATCATCATTTCACGCTGAGCAGGAGGTAAGTTCTTCATATCCGCAGACTGCATCATCGCCTGCATTTGCTGCATCGCTTGCGCCATCTCAGGCCCTTGAGCTTCCATTTCCAAAGCCATAAAGGCATTCATAATTTGACCACCTACATCCGCCCATTGCTCCGGTGAACTAAAACCATAGTCGTCGACAATATCATCAAACTCAGCGTATAAATTGGACGCTTTCAAACCTATGATGCCCTGCTTGTAGGCCATCGCTGGCGAGCTCTGATCTTTCATATTGGCATTGTACTGGCTCAACTCACCATCATGCTTATCACCAAAAGCCTCAACTTTTGGCTGGCTTTCCAACCAGGATGATACCAAGGATTTGGTCAACGTCTCGGCCATCAAAGTGCCTGCTGATGCCAAATAAAGAACCCCAGAAACCAAACCAGAGATAACTGCTTTTTTAAGCTTCATATCCATATACCCTCAAAATCCATACAGCATTCATTAATCATTTATAAACAGTCTAGACACAAAAATGTATGGTTCCCCTCGATATTGCAACTAATATTTAGAGGGATGGTTTGCGCTAATGTATTCGGAGTCTAATTGAGGGGCTTAATCCTCGCTC
>Ga0255768_10007530_pt1 | contig 10212 bp, 8 predicted proteins | sample 071ome_33_FD_179983 | JGI IMG/M metagenome (GOLD analysis project Ga0255768, IMG submission 179983) | Coastal salt marsh microbial communities from the Groves Creek Marsh, Skidaway Island, Georgia - 071412AT metaG (version 2) | ecosystem: Environmental > Aquatic > Marine > Intertidal zone > Salt...
AGGCTGCCCGCCGCGAGTAGAAAATGAATCGTAGACTCAACCCCAGTCCTGTATCGACGCCGCGCTCCCGGTCAGCCGCGCCTCATGCTTGACGCTCTGCGAGGAAAAGGAAGACCACAATGAAGTTGATGCGATGCCTGTTATCAGTCGGTTTGATCGCCCTTGGCTTTTATATCATCACTGTAGAGCAATCATTCATTTCCAGCTCGTTGCGAGATGCCTATGACCAGCTAAGCGATGAATCCAGGAAGTCCCGGGTAGGACGTCTGCTTTGGACTTCTCACGGTGTGCATCATCTGCACTTGTTGGGCAGCCTCGTCTGGATGGCTGGTTCATTCGTTTTATGCCTGGATTTGATCGCCTGGCGAAAGGGAAATGCGAGAGTGCTTGTCGCGACCATGTTTTTCATTGCATATTTGGTCGTCAATTACCTCGCAATGGCAATCCCGTTTATACCGGGCGACTTCGCCAGCTGGTTTGGTGTCCTTCCGATTTTTCCTGCCTGTGCCATCATCACCACCTGGGTCTTTTTCTGGAAATCCAAGGCACATCTCAAGCGCTGGAAACTGGCAGGAATCGTATTTACCGCCGGCTTTCTCTTTCTTGGTGGTTGCACTGCGTATGGGCTATCTGCGATCTGGGCAAGCATCTAACAGTCAGTTAAGTTATGACACAGGTAGTCCAAGATACCGTTACCATATCCGGCCTGGACAGTCTCTCAGCTCAGGCAGCCCGTGGCAGCACTCTGACCTTCGCCCAATAAAAATAACCGCATGTCGAACAAACAAGGCAGACAAAAAAGCATCAAGTCCGGCTGCTTAATTGCCGGCACCATTGTTGGCGTGGCAGCCATCTTGGGAGTTGCCGGAATAGTCTATTTCGTGAACAGACAGCTGAGCGATTTTGACTCACGCCGAGAGATAATGTGCCTTCGCCCCGGACTGGTGGTAAGCGATGAGCATCTACGCTACGGACCTGGAATGGATGCGGCGATGTGGAGCAAGTTTACCGTCAGGGTGAAGGGAATCGACGAAGTGTTTGATACTTCCAGGGTGGACACGTCCGAGTTCACTCAAGCTGGATACGATTTCAATGTGGACTGGATCGATGACGCTTGGTGGGACGCCGACAAGCGCACGCTCATAGGCGGCGAGGACGAGGTCGGCGGTGACTTTATGCGTGTCGGCTACTTCGACAATGGAGGGGGAACGCTGACCATTTATGTATTCTGGTTCGAAGTCTGAGATTAAGTGCGGATTCAGGATAACACCAAGCAACCCACAACTGGTGATAACAAGACTTGGCTACCGACAGGCTGCCCACCGCGAGTCGAAAGCGACCTGAGAATTCAACCATCAACCCACTATCGAAGCCCTGCCCTCGGGCAGGTGTGGGACTACTTCTACATTCTGCTGAAACAAATGACCTCGCAAGCCAACACACGTAACGCTCATATGAACAAACCTAAGTTTATCTCTGCACTCGCCCTCTTTAATGCCGCGATTTTCCTCTTGGCGACGTTGTTTCTGCCAAGCTCCGGGAGCTTTTCCTACGGCAATCCAATTTCGTACTACATCAATTCACGAACAGATTGGCATGTCGCGTTTGGAGTGCTCATTGCCAGCCTCTTAATCTCTTGGGGCGTATACCTTGTTTTGATTAGCTTTCGAGATCCGAAAAAGGGGGGCGACTAAGAGTTTGAAAAAAGCTCTGCTTCAATATACAATTCCATTCTTTGCCCTTTGAATCGTAGGCACACTGACCGCTGGAGACTCGCTCCCGGCCCTGCCGCGATCCACTCCGGGCACAAACATCGTTCTGCACAGGATTCGCGCAATTTTCATACTTTATTCACTCTGATTTCACGCGGGTTTGTAAGCCTAACAAAATGAATCATTCAATGCGAAATGCATTACTGATTTTCGTGGATGTAACGCTCGGATTTTTAATAATCTGTGTTCTCCCTTTTGCCTGGATCCTTAGGAACGGACTCGGGCCGGACATGGTTCCGGCGACAGGCGTCTCGGCTCTATGGAGATTCTTAATGACGTTCTATGTGGGCCCCGCAATCCTGCTTTTTGGCTCCTTTGATATACTCCTTCGGAGGGTTGGCGGACAGGATAGGGCCTCTTCGAAAAAGGCAACGATTGTCTTATGGGTAGCGGTGATAATTGCAGTCTCCGCTCTTTCATTGATCTTTGTGCAGATTGTCTTTCGACCATAGAGTCTGTTTGCCTACGATTGACGGCGATGGATTTGTCAGATTGAAATGCAAAACAAGGGTATGCGGAGCAACGGCTGAGATACCCGGACTTCAAATTTTTCACCGCAACCTCAGTCCTGCTTCGTTCGCGCGCTCCCGGACAGCCGTGCCTCATGCTTGACGTTCTGCCAGAAATCGAATTCGCTACCTTGCTCTGCTCTTCGACCGTCCATTAGAATATGAACATTGATACACCTTAGGCTTTAGACCATAAGGAAACTTCAACATGCCAATCATTCTTCCACCGATCACTCGTCGTCAATTCATCAAGGGCTCGATCACGCTTGGCGGTACGGCGATGGTGAACTCTCGTGCGTTAGGCGCCCCTGAGGATAGCGAAGGTTCTGAGTTGGATCAGAACCGAGTTGCTTTGCTTGCTGATACGCACATCAGTGCCGATCCAGATCAGATTTACCCGGGGACGAAGTGGCCTGGTTCACCCGTCAAAGAGGGCGAGCACGAAAGCGTGCATATTGCGGAATGCCTGGCAGAGGCGGGCAAGAGCGTCATCGCACTTGAACCTCGGCCGGCTCACCTTATCATCAATGGTGACTGTGCTCTCAGCAGAGGCACAGAAGCTGAGTACAAAGAGTTGTTAAGGCTGGTTGAACCAATTCGTGCGGCAGGCATCACAGTTCATGTGACGATTGGAAATCATGACAATCGCGGAAATCTTTGGAGATTGCTGCCTTTCCTGAAGAAAGAGCAAATGGGCGTTCAGGCTGGCGTGATTGAACTGCCCCACGCGAACCTCATACTATTGGATTCAGGAAGAAAAGGAGTTCTGGGAGAGGAACAGTTGAGCTGGCTCGCGGAACAACTCGATAAACGACTGGATAAGCCAACTCTCATCTTTGGTCACTTCAACCCATATCCTAACCGCGGCGTGCGTCCCATCAAGGGCATGCAAGATGGGGCATCTCTGTTGAAACTTCTTGCCGAAAGAAAACACGCCAAGGCCTATTTCTATGGTCACACGCATGAGTGGCAGTATGATCGATTCGACCATCTCCATCTCATAAACCAACCGGCGGTCAGTTATTATTTTGGGAAAGGCCATGCGCATGGCTGGGTCGATATGAAGCTCACTGAGGCTTCCGCTGACCTAGAGTTGCACTGCATCGACAGCGAACACATTCAGCACGGTGATCGGAGACAGATCAGTTTCAAGGACCCTCACGTCAGCCTAAGAGAAGATAAGCCCATACGTGTTCGCGTTGCCTGTTATAACGTTGAGTTCGGCAGGAGCACGACCCCCGAACAAGTTGGGGAGATGCTCAAACCATACAACTTGGACATTATTGGGTTCAGTGAAGTTCCAGGTGGCGACTGGACTGCTCGCGTGGGCAGAGTTCTGGAAATGAAGCACAGCTATGTAGGCAAGGTTTCATCTGCAAACCACAAGGACAAATACAAGTCGATTCTCAGCAGGACAATGGTAGGTAGTTCTGAAGAATACACGCTCACGGGGCGCGGCTGGAATCCCGCATCAGTTGTCAGAGCTACAACTGAAATTGGTGGTGCTACATTCGCGTTTTACTCGCTGCATATCTGCAAATCGCGCGCAGATGATGGCCATGCGCATAGCCTTGCCACCAAGGTTCTACATGCGGAGGAAACTGAGAGGGTTATCGTCGTTGGGGATTTCAATAACAACATTGGCGACGCTGCTATGAAAACGGTCGAGCGGGCTGGATTTAAGACAACGTGGAACGATCTGAAGATCGATGTCTCCAAGGAGTTTACCTACAACGCTCAGAACCCCGAAAAAAATCTCGGTGTAATCGATCACATTTTGTACAAGAAACTGTCAGCAACTCGGGCAGCAGACGGAGGCATAATCGAACTTGGGAAGCCTTTGTCTGACCACAAGCCGATCTGGGCAGAAATAGTATTTCCTCAAAAACTTTCAGTGCCAGATAACCAGCCAGCAGAGCAAGGCGGCGCTGACCAACCCGCTACCGGCTCGAAATCGAAGCCTGAGGGTAAAGAGAAATCTAAACAAAAACCGGAGGGACGCCCCCAGTAGCGGGTGGCAGGCCTTCGACGTTAAGCAGAGAGGCGGATTCTTGGGTCCGGTATGCGGGAGCTCTCCCCACTGGATAAAAGGCGATTGGATCGTCTGTGGAACGGCGAATGTTTCCGTGTTGCTGGCATGTTCGAGTATGACTCCGGCGTGGAGCACTGTCTCAATAAAGAGGCCCCCGATCGGCCTTGATGCAATGCTTGGCGCTTTGCTTACTTCCCAGCATCAGACCACTCTTTTGGAAATATATGGCACGATTACTCTTCTGATGTTTGGTTCTGCTTCTCGCTCTGCTTTGAATGTGGGACCATACTCGCGTTCAATTAATGCAGCGGGCCCTCTTTGGTGTTGCATTGAACAGGGTTTGATCGGATGTCTTGCGAGTTGTGATTGCCCTCTCCGAACTGGGCCAGCCTTCTGAATCGCTGGCGAACTATGCTTCCGAATTTTTCGGAGAGAGCGGAGCTTTGTCCGGGCTGAAGGATTTTGAGTATCGCCGCCAGCAGCAGCAGATGGCAGTCGCAGTAGGAGAGGCTCTCGACGAGGAACGCCCTCTCGTCGTCGAAGCGGGAACGGGGGTCGGAAAATCGCTGGCCTACTTGGCTCCGGCGGTGAAGAAGGCGATCTCGGAGCGGCGGAAAGCAATCGTCTCGACCCACACGATCAATCTCCAAGAGCAGCTGATCGAAAAAGATATCCCGCTGCTGCGGACCGTTCTCGATGAGCCGTTTCGGGCTTTGCTTTTGAAAGGCCGACGCAACTATCTTTGCCCGGAGCGTCTCCAGAGTGCGATGTCGGGTGGGGGAGACATGTTTTCGTCTTCGGAGTTGGAGGAAATCAAGGCGATCTGGGAATGGGCACAGCACACGGATGATGGAACGCTGAGCGATCTCGATTTTGTCCCGTCCGGACGAGTCTGGTCTCAGGTTGCCAGCGAATCGCACGCCTGCACGCCGCGGAGATGCGGCCCGTCGGGAAAATGTTTTTATCAGGAGACCAAGAAACTCGTCGCGGAAGCGGATCTACTGGTGGTGAATCACACGCTGTTCTTTACCCTTCTCAACAGCCAGTCGGAGTTCAATGAATCGGGCGAGGGCTTTCTCTTCGCGGGTGATTTTCTGATTTTTGATGAGGCCCACACTCTTGAGCAGGTGGCAGCGCGTCAGCTCGGAATGTCGATTTCGCAGATCGGAATGAAGTTTGATCTGCATCGACTTTTTAACCCGAAAAATAAGAAGGGACTGTTTGCCCTGACGGGAGACAGCCAGGGGCGGCGCGCGGTGATGAAGTTGCTCGACGATATCGACGAGTTTTTCGAGGAGGTCGAGCACACGTGTCATTGGGGCGAATACGGACGGGAGTTTCGCGTTCGCGAGCCGGAGCTGGTGGAGGACATTCTTGGTGCCGGTCTCATCGAAGTTGGACGACGCGCCCGGACCGTAGCTGATCTCGCGAATGAGTCGGTGAAGAATGAACTGGCGGAGCTGGCTCGACGGATGGCGGATGCTCGTGCAGCGCTGGCGACGTTTCTCGATCAGAGTGAAGACGGGCTGGTCTACTGGGTGGAGAAGAGCGACCGGGAATCGATCAGCCTGAATGCGGCACCGGTCGATGTTTCAGAACTGCTGCGCCCAGTCTTTTTCGAGCGGAATCGTCCTGCGGTTTTTACAAGCGCGACACTGGGGATTGGTGATCGGGATCTTGGTTACTTTCGGAATCGGGTGGGAGCGCAGGAGGCAGAGGCATTGCAGATCGGGAGTCCGTTTCTTTACGACGAGCAGATGAAGATCCATCTCGTGAAGTCGATGCCTTTGCCGAACGAAGAGGGCTACGAAGAGTCGCTCATCAAATGGATTGGGCATTTTGTGAAAGAGTCGAAGGGTAGCGCTTTCGTTCTTTTTACGAGCTACTCGCTGCTGCAACGCGTCGCGGATGAGATGTTCGACTTTTTTGATGACGAAGATATCCAACTGCTGGTTCAGGGCAGGGGGAAATCGCGGGGGCAGATTATCGAGGAGTTCAAGAAAGATACCTCAAGCGTGCTTTTCGGGACGGATAGCTTCTGGACGGGCGTCGATGTGCCGGGAGAAGCGCTCACGAATGTGATCATCACCCGATTGCCCTTTGCGGTTCCGGATCATCCCCTGACGCAGGCAAGGCTGGAGCACATCGAAGAAAATGGCGGCAATGCCTTCATGGAATACAGTGTCCCGGAGGCAATTCTGAAGCTGCGTCAGGGCGTCGGGCGCCTGATCCGAAGCGGGGAAGATGAGGGAATGGTCGTGCTGCTCGACAATCGAATTTTAACGAAGCGATACGGGAAAACGTTTCTCAATGCTCTTCCCGAAGCGCCTGTAGTCGTGGCAGAGTGAGAAAAATGAGTTACTTCGATCTCCAGGTAAATGGCTATGCAGGCGTAGACTTTTGTTCGGCTGATCTCACTGTTGAGCAGGTTCGGACAGCTTGCGAAGCGATGCGTAGTGACGGGATGGATCAGATCCTTGCTACGATGATCACGGACACGGTCGATGCACTCTCAGCAAAGCTGAAAAACTGGGGCAAGATTCGCGAGAGCGATGATCTTATCGCGGAAATGGTCGCAGGTTTTCATGTCGAGGGGCCCTTCATCAGTTCGCGCGAAGGCTACGTCGGGGCGCATCCGGCCTCAGCAGTTTCTCCTGCGACGGTCGATGATGCGAAGCAGCTGCTAGATGCAGGTGGTGGCCTCGTTCGATTGATCACCCTTGCTCCAGAGAACGACGAAGGTGCGAAGACGACGAAATTTCTCTCCGAGTCGGGTGTGACAGTGTCTGCCGGGCACTGCGATCCGGACCTCGAGACGTTGGAGCGCGCCATCGACGCGGGGCTTTCCATGATTACTCACCTCGGGAACGGCTGTCCCGTCGACTTGCCGAGGCACGAAAACTTCGTTCAGCGCGTTCTTTCGCTGCAAGGCCAGCTCTGGGTCGGATTCATCATTGATGGATTTCATGTGCCGTGGTTCGCGCTACGAAATTACATCGATCTCGTCGGCAAAGAAAAAGTGATCGCCACGACAGACGCGATTCTTGCTTCCGGATTGGGCCCTGGAACCTACGAACTGTCGGGCGCGCCGGTCAAAGTCGATGAGCAGGGCGTGGCCCGGCGCCCGGGATCACTGAATCTGGCCGGATCTACCGTGCGAGCCCACGAGGTGGCTGCGAATTTGCGTGAGCATCTCGGCTTTACGGCTGGGGAGGTTGATCAGGTGTTTTCGCGTAACCCGCGAGTGGCTTTGGGATTGCGGTGATGAACTGAGTGCGAAAAATAACAACTTTGTCATCTTTTCATTCATAAAGCTGTCATGATCGAGTTGCTAAATGTGTCATGATGAAAAATCGCTCTCATTTTTAGCCTTTCCGGCGACGACATCTACAACACGACTGGTGCCGGACGGACTCTGCGACGCAAGACCCGGAAAGATCGGGTCAAGTATCGCACCGTTTCTCCCACAGCCGCCAATATTACTGCCGCAGTGGTTGCGGGTACGACCACGAGTGGTGAAATGGAATCGGCAGAGGTTTAAGCTATCGAAATGGAAATCAAGCCGATCCGATCCCGACAGAAGAATCTGAATCGGACCTAGCGCCACACGGCCCAGTTTGTCGCTGTTTCCACACTCGATGAAGACGAAAAGGATTGTGTGCGGCTGATCACAAAAGCAAAATACTGAAAACGCGAGAACCCTTTCGCCGGAAAGAAATTCGGGCCCGGGCCTTAAAAGAGGAGTCCGTTCCTTTTGATTTGAAATAAAGCAAGGCAAGGGGTGAGATTTTACACTCTTCGTTGAGGAGATGCTCCCCAAGTTAAAGGGGTAAGGAAACGGGAGCGTGACAAAGAAAAGGCTTTCCCCGAGCGTGAGCACGGAGATGGCTGCAATGAGAATAGTTTTTTCATGTTATTTCCTCGGAAGGACAGCGACACCCCGAAGTCATCAATAATTAAAGACAACGACATTGTCGCTGTTGTCTCGGCTCTCTCGAAATCTGACAACATTTCAAGCGAGAAGTTCTTTTTTAACCCTGGGAAAATAACGTAGACCGGACCGCAATATATGAGCAGTTCAATCTGAGAGCGCCGAATTTACTCAGAATTGCGGCATTCAGCAGCGGTTCACCGCGCAGATCAGGCTTGTTTAGTGAGTGGCTGCCGTGATACATTTTTAGGGATCTATTGCTATGAGTGCCGACAATATTCTTTTTTTACCCGGTCGCAGTCGTTTCTCTTGTATACTCTCGGTCGCAGTCCTGCTTCTCTTTTCTCACCTTACCGACGCGATCACCCTGACGGGGGCAAATGGACGCAAGGTTAACTTTGCGGGGATCAAGGAAGCGCGAAAAGGGGGGATCATGGTTCAGATGGAACCCGATGGCGACCTGATTCCGATTCGCTGGGAAAAGCTTGATCTGACCGCTCTGAAAGACGAAAACGCGCTCGTCTATTCGGCCTATGAACTGACGAGAGAAGGTAAGACGATCGATATCAATCTGGGCACATTCGCTCCGGAAGGCATGGAGCATGCCGAGGGAAAACCAAATACTCCCGTGGCACCAAAAGGACGCTGGCCCGGTTGGGCTGACGTGAGGGCGGGAGGAGTCCAGTTTCTCCTTCAGATGCCACTGGGAAAGCCACGTGGGATCCTGCTGATCGCGAAAGGGGACGACGGCAATTCCTTCCGTTTCCTGATGGGCCACCAGAAAGGCGGCGGAGAATGGGGGGAATTTCAGAACAAATACCAACTGGCTCTGCTCTGTTACGAATACGGGTATGACGAAGCCACTTTTGAAATTGAGAAGATGGATGACTTCGGATTTGCAGACAAACGAAGCGGAGAACAGATTCTGAATGCCATAAATGATTTGGCCGTCAAAATCGGCAATCCGGACATCGTAGACCTTCCGATTGCTATATATGGGACCGGCCGCGTGGGAGCTGCGCTTTGCTACAGCTTTACCCAGTGGAAACCGGAACGAGTGATGGCGGGAGTGGCGGTCAAGGGGGCTTTCTTTGAAGCCGACCCAACCGAAGCTTCAGCGAAAGTGCCAATGGTGTTGGCTTGGGGGCAATACTGCAATAAGCACGAAATTTGGAAGTCCGAGGACGTTCCGAAAAAGGTATTCGAGGATCACAAATCCATGCCGCTGAACTGGACGAATGCGATGGAATATCGCGGTCGTTCTGAAATCGACCATTTATCAGAGCATTTTGCGAGGGAGGTTCTCAAAGAACTGATTGAGCTTCGGATTCCGGATAAAGTCTCTGATCCTCCGCCCGAGCCAAAGTCAGACGAGGAAGGGGACGACAAGAAAAAAGAAGAGGATAAGAAGCCGGAAGAACCGGAGAAACCAGAGCCGCCGAAGATCAAAGAGATCGACCGATCCAAAGGATACATCGGAGTGGTCAAGACAGGGGAAACCCGTAAAGTAGAGTCGGCCGACGAATTGCCGGGTCCAGGCGAAACCTTTATCCCCACACTGGAGATCTCCCAGATGTGGCGAGACTATGTGAAGGGCGAGTTTGAGCTGCCGCCTCCTCCGCCCCAACCGGATCAATAGTTGGTTCTACAGCTCCGAAGGGTTCTGGAGCAGTTGCCCGATGCGTTGTAGGAGTCGACCAGCGGCGCCGCCATCAAGGATGCGGTGGTCGAAACTGAGGATAAAATTCGACTCGATTCGGGGAATGAATTCTCCTTTTTCGCCATCCCAGGTGGGAATCTTCCGACCAGCCATGAGACCGAGCACGAGATTTTGCTCGGGCAGTGGGATTGGGGTGGCGTCGGTGATGCCGAAAGGACCGACATTGGTAACCGTGGCGATTCCGCCTCCGGTCGTTTCGGGGGCGAGCTTTCTGTCCTGTCCGTTGCGGACTAGTTCTTCGTAAGGAG
>Ga0255768_10007531_pt1 | contig 10211 bp, 20 predicted proteins | sample 071ome_33_FD_179983 | JGI IMG/M metagenome (GOLD analysis project Ga0255768, IMG submission 179983) | Coastal salt marsh microbial communities from the Groves Creek Marsh, Skidaway Island, Georgia - 071412AT metaG (version 2) | ecosystem: Environmental > Aquatic > Marine > Intertidal zone >...
CGATGTTGAAAAAGCAATTGATTATGCTTTTGACGGTCAATTTGTAATGAAGTTTTATGATTATTTAAAAGTTCGCAAAACAAAAAAAGCAGAAGTTGATGAGTTTATTGTTAGTGATACTGCCCATGAACTTAATGATCTTGTGAGTGAACTTGAAGAATACCTTGAAGGTGGTTCTGACAATGAGCACAAATTACTTCGAGAAGCATATGGCCATATTCCCAAACCCCAGGCAAGAAAAATTAAAAATTATTTGTATGGCATCCTAGAAGATGCGCGGAGGTATAGTCATGACAAAAGACCTGGACGACGAAAAAAGACCACTAAATAAGTCAGATACCCACATTAACCGTGGGGTAGAGTTGCTTCTACGCAACAGGAGGAAGAAACCAGAACCGCCAAAAACTTTTCAGATAAAGTTCGGCAAAATGGTCTCTCTCTTCCGTCGAGAGATTGTTTTACATCTGAACTTCTATCTAGATATCAGAAAAAAATAATCTCTGGAGATAGAAAGATGTTAGCAGTAACTCTAACCATAGGAACATTAGTTTCAATTATGTTCTTTTTTGTAGGAGGTGTGGTAGGATGGCTAGCAAAGGAACACTTCTACAACACTCAACCGGTTTATACTCATCCAGAGATGTTTGATGAAAATGGAAACATTATTCCTGATGAAATTTTAGCAGTACGATTTGAAAACGATTATGACTACGACGAAGAAGAAGACGACGACGACTAAACCAAGAACTACTAGAGCAAAGGCAGAGTCGGCAACTACAGCACTTCCAGAACTTCCCCCTAATCCTTTTGTATACGAAGTTCTTGATTTAGCTTCAAAACAGAAAACAGCAGCAAAGACAGTTGAAGTTTTGAAGAAGTATGAGCACGATTCTCTGAAGAGTATCTTTATCTTCAACTTTGATGAGACTGTGATTAGTCTTCTTCCCGAAGGTGAAGTTCCCTATGGAGACGCAGAAGACCAGTCAGTCTACTCTGGAACGCTCTCTGAGAACCTTTCGCGTGAAGCCAGAGGTGGTGAGTCCGCTACAGGTCAAGACCTTGATGGCCGAGGCAAAACCTCACTCCGTCGCGAATGGCAGAATCTCTATCATTTTGTGAAAGGCGGTAATGATTCTCTCAACAATATTCGTAGAGAGATGATGTTTATTAATCTTCTCCGTGGACTTCATCCAAGAGAAGCAGAAGTCCTTTGTTTGATTAAGGATAAGAAACTTACAACTAAATATAAAATAACTCACGAAAATGTGAAGCAGGCATATCCCGATATTCAGTGGGGTGGTCGTTCATGAGTGCTGTTTTAGATATTAATGCAGAGGAAAAGGAAATGGCAAATAACATTAATCCTAATGACCCCTCTGCATATGGATGTCAGATTCTTTTAGAAAAAACAACGATAGAAGCAGCAAACGATAAAAGTTTTCCTAACGATGCTAAACTTATTTGGTATGTTGTTGATGGAAAAACTCATGTCGATTTAACTCGTTGTAAAAAAAAGGTAGATCTTTTTGATTTGTACTATGATAAGTATGGACCTGGAGCAGTCCAAAAAATTGATTTTGGATACGGAACTGTAAATCCCAAATTGTGGGGAAATAAACCAAAAGAAACTAAAAAAAGAAAATGAACGGTGATGGATTTAAGGGATTTGCTGGTCCTGCTGATGATAAAGAATTTAGACTAAAGATTAGAAACAGCGAAGTAAATAAAATTATTAAAGAGTATAAAAAACTAAAGAAGTATCAGAAGTCATCAATCTTTGAGATTGAAAAACTTTCTGGAAAAGAAACACAGATTGATAGGCTAATAAACGAATATGGTATTGATCCTGAGGCCTTAGAGTAATGGGAAAACATTACTTGTTAAACCTTTATGGGTGTTCATTTGTTTTGCTAGATGATGAGAAATCTCTCATCGAATTATTGGAGTATGCTGCGACTATTAGTGGTGCTACAGTAATTCAAACAATCTCAAAAAAGTTTGATCCACAAGGAGTTACTGTACTCACGTTACTTTCTGAAAGTCACATTAGTATTCATACTTGGCCAGAGAAAGGTGAAGCAGCAGTAGACGTTTTTACTTGTGGTGAATGCGATCCCAAAATTGGTTGTGATGTTATTATTGAAAGATTGGGAGCAGACAATCATACGCTGAGTTATATTGAGCGTTGACAATTTCAGAAAATGGCAATATGATCTGAGTAAGTAACTTTATTAACATGTACAAACCATACTCTCAAGAGTGGCACAGATATCGCTACCTCAAAGAAGCGATCGATAAATATCTAGATGATGGTATTGATCCAACTATTATTGTGGATGACATCAAAGATATTTTACATATTCGCTCTGAATTGGCGTACTTAGAATTTACTAGGATCAATCAACTAGAACACTATCTATCGGAAGATTAGTATGCTTTCTACTCAATACAGGCTACGATTAGAATTTATTTGTAAGTGTATTGTAAACAGAGAAGAAGTAAAGTTAGAGGATATGATTTGGGCAGAAAAACTTGGTAAAGCCAATACAACTGCCCGAGAGATGCTTAAGAAAGCAAGACGCCAGGCTGCTAATCCAGATATGGTAGAAGGTAGTATGGATGACTTTATGAATAAAATGGGACTAGGTGACCCTGACCCATCAAACCACAAAACAGGATTTAGTGGTGCGGACGAAATTGTAGATTGGTTTAATGAGGATAGACCAGATGACTGGAGGCAACGTGACTGAAACTGCAGTAATTTATTCTAATGGAAGTCAAGAGTGTGAGCGTATTGCCGCACTTCTGAAGTCTCTTGGTGGAGAGTTTTTGGAATATAAACTTAACGAACACTTCACTCAAAGGGGATTTGAATCGGAATTTGGCCCAGATGCCGAGTATCCTCAGATTAACATTGGATTTAGGCATATTGGTAGTCTGAAAGAAACACTTCAGTATATGAAGGATCAAAAATTATTTGTATAAACTGTATCACATTTTACAAAACTATTTGACTATATACAGTATCTGGTATATAATACCAGTACGTTCATCCCATTCGTTGTTTGCGAATAGCGAATGAGACGCAAGTAAGTCGCGGAACGGAGCGTTCATCCTATGTTATCATTAGCATTAATTTTTGCCAGTCATGTCTCACCTGATCTTTTTCTCAGGTGCGAAGACTATGAATGGTTGAAGCAGGGGTTAGAAGAGAGTAGTCTCTTCACACCCGTGGAAAAGTTGGATATCACCCTTCATTGGATGGAACATACTAGCCCTGCTTGTTTTGATAACAAGGACGCAAACGACTGAAGGAACGGGAGATTAAATTCACCCTAGTATTTCAGGAGACCGACAATGAACACACTTCTAATGATCAAGAAGCAATTGGATAAAGCCAATGCTCTTCATGACGCCCAGATTCACCACACCGCTTATCGTGGATGTGAGTTTTGTGTGGGCACCCATGAACCCAAAGAGACTCACGGCACATTCCATTATCGCGGACACGTTTACACCAAGTAGAAGAGGCAGAGGGGTTAACCACCCCTCTTTTTTTGTCTAGGTATAAACTCGTAGGCATAAATTTTTATTAAGGTTTCCTGACAATTTGTCTAGATAGTGATAGAATTAAGAGGTGAGAAAGGTGTACTGAAAATTCGATCTACATTATGTGTTAAATCAATCGTGGAGGTTATCATGCATAATCTTATTTCATACAATCAATTAGCAGGATGGAACGAAAGCTTAATGAGACTGGAGAATACTTTAGATAGGAGTGTGGAGGAAGCAGATCTCATTAACGACTATTATAATTGTCTAATTGAATGCGATGACGACCAAGGAACGTGTAAACGAATCTGTAGGAGAATTCTACAATAGTCTTTTTGAGGGGTTGACTACCCCTCTTTTTTTGTGTATAATAAGCTTTGTCAGCGTTCAATAAGATGGATAGAGAAAAGCTTAAGCTGATTGTCAGAAACCTAGAGTCTCTGGTAGACTGCTTAAAGTCAGAAGTTTATTCTGATGTAGATTCATATAAGATGAACTACGAAGAGATTTCACAACACATTACTGATTACGACGAAGTATTTTATGACGGAGATGATGATGGTTACCCCGATTAAGTTGATTAGTGTGACTCCTGATGCGGAGAAACATATGGCATACTGTGCTCGGGTAAGTAATCCTAACAATCAAGATAATGATAACTTCTCTGGTTTGCTGAAGTATTGTATCAAACATCAGCACTGGAGTATCTTTGAGCAAGCAACAATGACTCTGGAGATTAATACTACTCGTGGTATTGCAGCCCAGATTCTGCGTCACCGTTCTTTCACATATCAAGAGTTTTCTCAACGATATGCTGATAGTTCTCTTCTTGGAGATACTATTCCTCTTCCCGAACTCCGCCGTCAGGATACAAAGAATCGTCAAAATTCTATCGATGATTTGGATCCATTCGAGGTACAGATTCTAGAGAAGCAAATGCAAACTCTATTTGACTCCTCTATGGCGCTGTATAAGCAGATGTTGGATCGTGGAGTAGCAAAGGAGTGTGCAAGGTTTGTATTGCCCTTAGCGACGCCTACACGCCTGTATATGACGGGTTCAGTACGTTCTTGGATTCATTACATCGATCTGCGTTCAGGACACGGTACACAGAAGGAACATATGGATATTGCTCTTGGTGCAAAGAAAGTATTCTGTGAGCAATTTCCTGCTGTTGCTGAAGCAATGGAATGGGTTTGACACCTATTCCTAAATAGTACATATTTGAAATTGATTTATGGCTACTTATCCTGTTGTTAATAAAGAAACCGGTGAACAAAAAGAAGTAACGATGAGTGTTCACGACTGGGATCAGTGGAAAAAGGATAATCCTGAATGGGACAGAGACTGGAGCGATCCATCCACCGCACCTTATAGTGGTGAGATTGGAGAGGTCTATGACAAACTTAAGAAGTCTCATCCAGGTTGGAATGATGTACTTCGTAAAGCATCTAAAGCTCCAGGTTCAACCGTTCGCCCCATCTAATCACGTATGCCCAGAAGAAAGAAGTCTGATCAACCTATTGGTGTAGGATTGACTGCTAAGCAGATGAAAAGGAAAAAACCAATTAACTCTGATTTGCTCAGAGATATTGATCCTCTTACAGATAACCAAAAAGTTCTGTTTGAATCATATGATAAAGATCAGAACATTGTTGCCTACGGTGCTGCTGGCACAGGTAAAACTTTTATTACCTTGTACAACGCACTGTGCGACGTATTAGACCAAACAACTCCATACGAAAAGATTTACATCGTTCGTTCTCTGGTAGCAACTAGGGAGATTGGTTTTCTTCCTGGAGACCACGAAGATAAATCATCACTTTACCAAATTCCATATAAGAATATGGTGAAGTATATGTTCCAGATGCCTACAGATGCTGACTTTGAGATGTTGTATTCCAACCTCAAGGCTCAGGATACGATTAGTTTCTGGAGCACATCTTTTATTCGTGGAACAACTCTTGACAAGGCAATCATTATCGTTGATGAATTCCAAAACCTAAACTTCCACGAACTTGATTCAATCATTACTCGTGTTGGTGAAGATTCTAAAATTATGTTCTGTGGAGATGCTACACAAACAGACCTCATTAAAACCAATGAGAGAAATGGCATCATTGACTTTATGACTATTCTTAGGTCAATGCCATCGGTTGATATTATCGAATTTGGTGTTGATGACATCGTTCGTTCTGGCCTCTGTAAAGAGTACCTACTTGCTAAAATGGAACTTAATTTATGACCTTTACTCATCATAATTATCTCGGTGAAATTGAACTGAACAAAAAAGAAGTGAATGGCATCCGTCTCTATAATCTTCCTAATGGAGACTGGGTGCCTTCTATCACGTCTGTGACTTCTTTCTATAACCGACAGATCTTTGTCAAGTGGAGAGAAAGAGTTGGTATTGAAGAAGCAAATCGTATTACTAAGAAGGCAACAGCAAGAGGAACTGATTTCCACGAAGTAGCACAGGACTATCTTTTAAACAAAGAACTTGATTGGAATAATTATCTTCCAGCATCTAAGTTCATGTTTCATCATTTGAAACCTGAATTGGACAAGATAAATAATATACACGCTATCGAAAGAACTCTCTACTCCGAATACTTTGGACTCGCAGGCCGAGTTGATTGTATTGCCGAATATGACGGAGAGTTGGCAGTCATCGACTTTAAAACATCAGAAAAAATCAAACCTGAAAAATGGATTGAGAATTATTTTGTTCAGGAGATGTTTTATGCTTCTGCTTATTATGAGATGACTGGAATCCCCATTAAAAAACTCATCACACTTATGGTTACTCCTGGTGGCGAAGTTCAAGTATTTGACAAAAGAAACAAAGGGGATTATATTAAGTTATTAGTTAGATACATTAAAGAGTTTGTACATCACAATATTGGGTCAGCACATGGAGAATGAACTAGAGAAGGTATTAGAAAAGAAATTTTATTGCCCATCTAGATTTACTCAGGAAATTGAAAACGTCGTGTCGAACAATAGTGACATGTCGTACATTGATGCTGTGATTTATTTTTGCGATCAAAATAGTATTGATCTTGAATCAGTTTCAAAGTTAATTTCAAAACCATTAAAAGAGAAGATTAAGTATGAAGCAATTGAACTTAATTTTCTGAAGAGGAGCTCTAGAGCGAAACTACCACTTTGATGAATGATGCCATTTGATGCTTATAAACAATATCTTTCGTTGAAGAATCACTTCACGAAAGATAAGTACGATTACCACAAGTATTGTGGAAAAAGTCGTGCGACCGTACAATCTTTTTACAAAAGAAAAGATCGCTTCTGGTTTGAGAAACTTGCGCGAAACAAGTCGGACCAAGAAGTGATCGAATTTTTTGTATCCAACTTTATTACCTGTGCCGATCCAAGCAAACTTTGGATTGGAGAAATGATTCGCGAAGGTGATGGTAGATACACCGCATGGAAGAAAAGAACTCAATCTCTTTCTTATATCTTTAAAGAAGAGATCGAAACTGTCTTTGCTGATGGTAACTTTGATTCTATGTTCGCAAGGGATGGTTCTCGCCATCCAGAAATCCTTAAAGCCTATCTGAGAGGTGATGTATCTATTGAGACTATGGTTATTCTTGATAGAATACTTGGGTACAGACAAGATTTTGATAAGCACTTGTCTGATCCAGTGTGGGAAACCGTAAGTTTGAGAATAAAAAAATATTCTTCTTTCCTACATATAGATGTATTTCGATACAAAAAGATTCTAAAGGAGATTGTTTTAGGGAGAGTTAAATGAGTTTTTTTGATTCTGAATTTGTTCGTGCTGAGATGGTAGAGATCTCAGAACTTCAAGAGGAAATTTATAACAATGTTTTTAAGTTTCCATCTATGAACAAAGAGGAAAAAGTTGAGCATGTTGAGATGCTGGAGAGACTTCTGAACAAACAGAAAACTCTTTATATGCGTCTTAGCTTGTCTGATGATCCCGACGCAATCGAAATGAAGAATCGAATTTGTGAGTCTGCTACTCTTATGGGTATGCCTGAGAATGTTGATATGAATGTTATCTTTAATAACATGTCAGCACTCCTGGAAACCATGAAGAAACAGATTGACAAGACTGGTTCTGACCTGTAGAATAACGAAGTACACACAAGCCAAATACGTACAAATCCGAGGTAATCCGAATGTCTTTTGCTGATCTTAAGAAGCAGTCTTCTCTTGGTTCTCTGACCGCCAAACTGGTCAAAGAAGTTGAGAAGGTAAACAACTCTGGTGGCGGTGGTGATGACCGTCTCTGGAAACCCGAAATGGATAAGACTGGTAACGGTTATGCTGTTATCCGTTTCCTCCCCGCACCTAATGGAGAAGATCTCCCTTGGGTCAAAATGTACTCCCATGCCTTCCAAGGCCCTGGTGGTTGGTATATCGAAAACTCCCTGACCACGACTGGTGGCAAGGATCCTGTTTCTGAGTACAATCGTGAACTCTGGAACAGTGGTATCGATTCCGATAAAGATACCGTTCGTAAGCAGAAGCGTAAACTGTCCTTCTATAGCAACATTTATGTTGTGAAGGATGCTGCTAATCCTGAAAACGAAGGTAAAGTTTTCCTCTACAAGTATGGTAAAAAGATCTTTGACAAGATTATGGAAGCCATGCAACCTGAGTTTGAGGATGAGACTCCTATCAATCCTTTTGACTTCTGGCAAGGTGCTAACTTTAAACTGAAACTGAAGAAGGTTGCAGGTTACTGGAACTATGACTCTTCCGAGTTTGATCGTCCTGGTCCTCTGCTGGATGATGATGATGCTCTGGAAGCACTCTGGAAGAAGCAGTATTCTCTCGCAGCAATTACTGCTCCCGACCAGTTCAAATCCTATGAGGATCTTGAGAAGCGTCTGAAGTATGTTCTGGGTCAGAAGCCCGCATCACGTCCTCGCCTTGATGAGGAAGTTAATGATGAGGATAATGATCGTGGTTCCTATACTCCCGACTTCGGTTCTCGTTCTCAAAAGTCGGAACTTCCTCAAGACCTGAGTGAGCAACTTAACAACCTTTCTTCTTCTAACGAAGATGAAGATGATGCTCTGAGTTACTTCCAGCGTCTTGCTGAAGAGTGATTACGTAGTTAATCTAATATTGCTAGATGATTTCAAGGTTCCGCTGATATAATCAGAGGAACCTTTTTCATAACTCATTACACGCTCAATGTCATCAAGAGCAACACTTAGGTATCTGGGCTTAAGGAGGAAAATATTTCTCTTTGCTTCTTCTATTCTTTCTTCATAGACTATGTTTGTAATTGGAGTTGTGATATCTCCAGTTGAATCATAACTCTGATCAAAAGCATCATAATAAGAATATGAAGAACCTTCATCTACTCTAAGACCAGCAGGAATAATAACAACTCCCTGAGAATTTACTACTTCGATAGTTTCGTAATGATGAATAGCATTCGCATTATCATAGGAACCATACTTGTTAAGAATGTATGAATCAAATGTAAGTTGCGGCATTGGCCATTCAGTTTGAATATTGATAATATTATTTGCTATCAGTACCAACCAGTCTAATTCTGGATCTCCATATACTTTTTGAGCAACGTTGTCTGGACGATCATCTCCTTTGATTTGATACTTTTCAAAATTTGTTGAGTCTTGGAAAACATCCTCTTTGAGTTTAATTCTTCTAAAAAGATTTTTAACTCTGGTGTAATCGCCAATTTTTGCACCGATATTTCTATCGACATAGTTAAAGTCTGGAACGTAATTGAAGTAACCCATTTTTAGTAACCTATGTTGTCGTAATCATTACCATAATCAGAATCAAATACAGGTTCAAGTTCTTGGAACGTTAAAGTCACTGTATATGAAACCATTGATCCATCATAGTATGTTGCATAGTTTCCATCGGGAGTATAATTTACTGCCATTCCCGTTAAAGCACACTCCTTAAATTTATTTAAGAATGGTTGTGGTCCATTGATATTTTCATAACTTAGAAAGAATGTATGCGGAGCTTTAATGTATGCGAATCCATTTGCTTTTTTAGGACTCATCCCCTGCTTAAGAGTTCTAATAATTTTTTGAACCTCTTTAGATTCTGGTCCACTTCTAGGAGCAAATTTTATATTAAAAGTAAAAGTTCTTAGAGTCACTCCATCAAATAATAATTCCGTATTTTTATTGATTAATGCTCCTTTTCTTTGTAGAACATTGACGCCAGTTAAACCTTCAACTATACGGTTTGCTACCATATTTTGAACCGCACCAGGGTTGTTTTGTATAGCATTTGCTGTTCCAGAGGCCGCATCTCTTGCTCCAGCCCCACCACCACGAATAGATTGATCTGCCAAGTTTGCTAAATTTTGATCTACAATATCCATATCATTTTTTGACCAACTCACATTATTGTTGTCGCCTATTCCTCCTGGGATTGGTAAGAATATCGTAGAAAGTATTGTTCTGTCTTTTAGATCATTTGGTCTGGATGGAAGTACTCCAGAAGAAACTCCCCTTGCTTTAAATTCGACCATTTGAATCTTAAAAAAGTCTTGGTAGGTTCTTGATAGATCTGTAGGATATTTTAATTCCGGAGCAAAATCTAGTCTTTGATTGTCTGCTGTTATCTCTGGAATAACGGCAGTTTGTTCACTTTCTCCACCTCCTCCACCT
>Ga0255768_10007535_pt1 | contig 10208 bp, 8 predicted proteins | sample 071ome_33_FD_179983 | JGI IMG/M metagenome (GOLD analysis project Ga0255768, IMG submission 179983) | Coastal salt marsh microbial communities from the Groves Creek Marsh, Skidaway Island, Georgia - 071412AT metaG (version 2) | ecosystem: Environmental > Aquatic > Marine > Intertidal zone > Salt...
ACCACGTCACCCTGCTTGCCATAACAGTCCACCGGGCGGGTCTCCCTTTCAACGGATTGCACTGCAGCGAGATAAGCCTTGGGATGAATGATCCCTTTGTGGCTGGGTAAGTGAGGGTAGAAAGGGATGCGGGCCTGATCGTATTGCATCGGGAACAGCGGGTAGAACACCTGATGGCTTCCCGGCCAGACCTTGAATGCGCCGCTATCGGCAGGACAATCTTCAAGCAGGCAGACCACACCAAAATGGAACGGGTGCCCGTCAGTATGGAGTTGATCGGGTAGCCCTGCCGTCGCTGGGTCTGGCAAGGTCGCGTAGATGCCTCTGGCACCCTCGGTCAATTGCGGGTCAACCGGGCCGCCGGGCCAAGCGGGACCCTCATGCCCCATGGGCAAGCCGCCGGGTTTGGGCGCGCGGACCTTTTGCTCGCCAAGGAGTTGCTCCGCCCAGGTCCACAAGGGACCCTGAGCCATGATGTCGATGATCATCGGCTCGGTGCTTAGCGCGCGATATTGCCATTTGTTCCTCGAGACGGTGCGAGTGGCTTCATCTGAGTGGGACGCATGAGGAAGGGGGCCCCAAGTGGTTGGATTGTCTCGATCGAGGTGCTCGGGTGCGCTTGCCCACATCGCATCGAGGAGTGACTCGCATTGGCTAGGGGTTAAGACCTGTTGTTTGATGAGGTAGCCGTAGCGTTTGAAGAAACTCAGTTCAAGGTTCGTCAGTCGCAAGTTATGTTGTGATGCCACCACGCGATCGTCTCTTGATGCTCGGAAAAATCATACCTCAAAGTGAGGATGTCCTCCTTGCCCCGAAGTTCGGACTCAGATTTGCACCGGCTCGAGCAAAGCGGTCCTACGAGCTCGATTAATTTCGAAGCGTTGAGTAAGGTTCGGTAGCAGTCCTTAATCAAAACATCAGTGGATGTGGAGGCTGTGGATGAGGACTCAATCCAGCGCAATGGGCAATTCTGTGGAGTATTTGATTTCCTCCATCGAAAGCAGCGCGGTGACATTAAAGACTCTGATCTCGCGAATAAGCGATTGATAAAACGCGTCATAAGCTCGCGCGTTCTTCACCCGGACCTTCAGAATGTAATCGATCTCGCCAGCCAAACGATGGGCCTCCATGACTTCAGGGCGCTTCTTTAGCGCCCTCAAAAAGGCGTTTTGCCAGGCTTCGTCGTGCTCACTCGTACGGATTAGGACGAAAAAACAAGCCTCTAGAGAAAGTGCCTCAGGGTCAAGAATCACGGTTTGCTGTTTGATGACGCGTGATGCAATCAATTTTCGAATTCGGTTCCACACCGGCGTCTTTGAAGAACCCACGCGCTTGGCTAGGGTTTCGAGCGACTGACTGGCGTCGAATTGCAATTGCTTCAGGATGGATCGGTCGAGTGAGTCTAGGACTTTAAACATTGTTTAGTTCCAATGTTGCTCAATAGAAAAAAAGTCTAATTTAAAAGTTAAAAAAGGAAAATATGACTTAAATATTAAAATATATGGCTTTAAATAGGAATAAATTCTAACTTCTGCGCTCTTGAAAGGGGGTGCTATGAATTATTTACCGATTTTCGTTCAAGCTGAAAGGCTGAAGATTATCGTCGCCGGCGCGGGATCGTTTGCGGAAGCAAAAATTCGGCTGATCTTAAAAACACCTGCCGCGCTTGAGGTGGTGGCTGCGTCTGAACCCACCGCTGCCATCAGCGCGTGGGCTGAAGAAGGTCGCCTGGTATTAACGCGTCGGTTGATCAGGCAAGAGGATGTGTCGGGTGCGGGTCTCGTTTATGCCGCACACATGGATGATGTTCTGGATGATCAAGTGGTCGCTTGGGCGCACCAAGCGGGCGTTTGGGTCAACGCAGTGGATCGCCAGTCTGCGTCGGACTTCATTACGCCCGCGGTCGTCGATCGGGCGCCGGTCGTGGTGGCCATTGGCACGGAGGGCGCTGGTCCCGTGCTGGCCCGATGGCTAAAAGCCAAGATTGAAGCGTTGCTACCGTCAAACGTTGGTGCTTTGGCACGTTTGGCGCGTCGACATCGGCCCATGGCAAAGCAGGTGCCGGCGGGGAAGCCGAGGCGGTCTTTTTGGCAGGCTTTGTTTCAATCCCTTCTAGTCTCACCCGCGTTGCTCAATGAATCTGAAAAGGTGCTTGATGATCATGTCGCTCGGGTTTTGCACCAGTGCCTGAACCGAGACATCCCCTCTGGTCGCGTAGATTTCATCGGCGCGGGCCCGGGTGATGCGGATCTAATCACTGTGAAAGGATCGCGCATCCTTCACGATGCCGATGTGGTGATTCATGATCGTCTGGTCGGGGAAGCCGTGCTCGATCTTGCTCGACGAGAGGCACTCATGATCGATGTGGGGAAGAAGGGGTTCGGAGCAGCAACGTCTCAGGACGAGATCAACTCACTGATCGTGGCCCATGCTCGTAAGGGTCAGCACGTGGTTCGGCTCAAAGGCGGTGACCCGTCGATATTCGGTCGACTCGACGAGGAAATTGCAGCCTGTAAAGCTGCAGACGTGCACTGGCAGGTGGTGCCGGGTATCACGACCGCCTCCGCGGCCAGTGCCTCGCTGGGTTGCTCACTGAGTCGGCGTGAGCGCAACCAAGAGATTACCTTCCTGACTGGGCATAGTATGAGAGGCTACGCTGAGCATGACTGGCAGCGACTGGCGGAGCCCGGCCGAGTGATCGCCATTTACATGGGTAGGCGATCTGCACAATTCCTGCAAAGTCGGATGATGATGTTCGGCGCGGACCCGCAGACTCCCGTTCAGTGCCTCACTGACGTTAGCTTACCCACGGAAACTCACCTGTCAGCGCGGCTGGATAATTTCGCTCAGCGTCTGCAAAGGGCTGTCTCGGATCAACCGCTCCTGATTCTGTATGGCGTCGAAGACTCAAGTACTGGCCAATTGCTGCGCTCGCTCACCGCAACCAAATCGCGAGTCGAGAAGGAGGTCCGTCATGGCGTCGCTTAAACCTCCAGTTGTCTTAACCGCCAATGATCTTTGCTCTGGCGAGGTGGTGTATTGGTCAAGCCAGGCTGGTTGGCAAGGTGTCATCGAGTGTGCTGAGGTTTACACCGATCTGGCCGTCGCTGAGTCGTGCCTAAAAGCACAAGACGATCCGCTCAAAGTCGTTGGGCCCTATCTCGCCGGCGTGCGCGTTGAGAATAGCACCGTTGTGCCAGAGCATTATCGCGAGTCGTTCAGAAAGACTGGCCCCACAAACTATTTCCACGGTAAACAAGCGAACCTTTAGCATGTACCAATATGATGAATTTGATCGGGCATTTCTTAAGACCCGTAATGAACAATTCCGACAGCAAGTTGCTCGAAGGCTGTCGGGTGCGCTGACAGAAGAAGAGTTTCGGCCGTTACGGCTGATGAACGGAATTTATCTGCAACTCCACGCGTATATGCTTCGCGTTGCGATTCCCTATGGGTCGCTGAATAGCCGACAGATGCTCGCGCTCGCCGACATCGCTGACCGGTGGGATAAAGGTTACGGCCACTTCACCACCAGGCAGAATATTCAATTCAACTGGCCGAAGTTGGTGGATTTGCCCGATATTCTCGATGCGCTGGCAGAGGTTCAGATGCACGCCATCCAGACCAGCGGCAACACCATTCGAAACGTCACCGCGGACCATCTTGCGGGCGCGGCTCAAGACGAAGTGGCCGACCCCAGGCCTTACGCCGAGCTGGTGCGTCAATGGTCAACGGATCATCCTGAATTTCAGTTCTTGCCCAGGAAGTTCAAGATTGCGGTCTCTGGCAGTGACCAAGACCGAGCCGTATTGGCTGCGCACGACATCGGCCTGCAGTTGAAGTCGTCGCGCGAGGGCCTGGTGTTTCGTGTGCTCGTGGGTGGTGGCCTCGGGCGTACACCGATCTTGGCACAGGTGTTGAGAGAGGATCTTCCAGAGCACGATTTATTGCCTTACCTCGAGGCCATCCTCAGCGCATATAACCTATTGGGTCGGCGAGATAACAAGTACAAGGCAAGAATCAAAATTCTTGTGCGAGAGCAGGGTCTCGATGCATTCAAAACGGAAGTTGAAGCGGCGTTCGAACGACTGCAAAACGGCGACGCCTACCGAGGTCGAGAGGCCCTAGAGCGGATCAAAGCGCGCTTCTCTAGCCCAGATTGGATAGAAGTCAGCGATACGGATTACTTTGCTGGGTTAGAGCAAGACGCAGGCTTTAGCGAGTGGGTCGAGCGCAACGTCGAACCGCATCGGCGCTCTGATTACGCGGCCGTCACGGTGAGTCTAAAGCGCCATGGTGATACGCCGGGCGACGCGACTTCAGCTCAAATGCGCGTGCTTGCAGATATCGCGCGTCGCTGGGCTCATGATGAATTGCGCGTGTCTCACGAACAGAACATTATCTTGCCGCACGCGCCCATTGGCCATCTCTACGCCATCTACCGAGCCTTAGGGGCCGTCGATCTCGCCACAGCGAATGCGGGGCTCTTGTCCGATTTGATCGCCTGCCCGGGTATGGATTACTGCACGCTGGCGACTGCCCGCTCGATTCCCATTGCAACGGCATTGAGCGAGCGATTCAAGGCGCTCGGCATTGAGCGAACCATTGGCGAGATCAAGATCAAAATTTCGGGCTGTATCAATGCCTGTGGCCATCATCACGTGGGTCACATCGGTATTCTGGGTATGGATCGAGGTGGGCAAGAGAGCTATCAAATCACGCTGGGCGGCGATGCAGGTAATGATGCGGCGCTCGGCGTTAAAACAGGACGTGGATTCAGTGCGGATGAGATCGTGCCAGCCATTGAAGGGTTGATGCTGAAGTATCTTTCCATTCGCCTTGATGAAGACGAACGATTCATTGATACCTATCGTCGGCTTGGCTCAGCACCCTTCTTGGACGCGCTCTACGGTGCAAACGACGAGGTGCCTGATCATGCGGCTTGAGGACCAGGTAACAAGAGCGGCCTCGCTCAATGCTGAATTTTCGGATCAATCCACGCTGGCGATGATTGAAGCGCTTGTGCGTGATCAGATACTCGGCCCCATGGCAGTTGTGACGAGCTTTGGTGCAGAAAGCGCGGTATTGCTTCACTTAATTGCAGGAGTGAACCCTGCGGCCCCCGTGATCTTTATCGATACCGGATTTCATTTCGCAGAAACGATTGCCTACCGAGATGAGCTGACCGATTGGTTGGGTCTTACATGTCTTCAGATGGTGCAGGTGGATCCGATCACTCAAAAGCGGCATGACCCCAAGCAACGCTTGCATCTAACTGATCCTGATGCCTGTTGCGCGCTCAGGAAAATTAATGTCCTAGATCGCGCGCTCAAGCCGTTCACTGCTTGGTGCACGGGGCAAAAGCGATATCAAAGCCAAACGCGCCAGCGCATAGACCTATTCGAGGTGGATCTTGTCGGGCGTAAGTTCAAAGTGAACCCGTTGGCCGATTGGTCTTCGCAAGCGATCAGAGATTACGCCGTGCAGCATGACTTGCCATCACATCCACTTGTTGATCGTGGCTTTCCGTCCATCGGTTGCTCTCCGTGTACTGACCCCATTCAGCAGGGCGAAGCACCGCGAGCGGGCCGCTGGCGCGGGCAAGAAAAAACCGAGTGTGGACTGCATGCGTCATCGTCCGTGTTTTTTAGAGAGGGGAAGGTTGCATGATTGTGTCAGATCAGGGGTTTTGCACGGGTGATTTGGATGCGGACTACATTGCGCTCCCATTGGATTGCGATGACGAGCGATTAGCTGCGGCGCTCGTTCATTCGGCATTGTTGATCGCTGTTGAGAGTTTTGCCGATGGCAGAGCGTTCTCAATCGCCAAGCGATTGAGACTCCTCGGGTTTACGGGACGAATTCGGCTAAAAGGAGATGTATTGCCCGACCAATACGCGATGGCGCGTCGCAGTGGCATCGATGACGTTGAGATTTCTCAAGCGCACGCGGATCGCTGCCAGGAAGCCGACTGGGTATTTCGTGCCGATTGGCGTAACCACGATTATCAGGCTCGGTTGAGAACCAGAACCGTTTAGGCCTTGAACGCAGAATCGAAACGCGCGGCGTGGCGTCGGCGACAGCGACCCCTCTAACCTCTGGGTTGCGTGATTATCGAATCACGCGGCCCGGCCGAGCACCTGTATCTCGATCGTTCTCTCGGGTTTTGACGCCGGCGACGAAGGTGTTCAAGTAGCCTTGCGCGGATTGCAAAATACGCGAGCCGCCCGCAGGCAAATCGTGGTTCACCGACAGCGGGCCAAGGCTTAATCGGCTGAGATCAAAGAGGTTGATGTCGGCGCGCTTACCGACTTCAAGGGTACCGCGGTCGTTGAGCCCAAATAGGCGCGCATTGGTTGCGGTTTGCTTTTGAACCAGGAGTTCGATCGGGAAGCGGCGGCCTTTGGCTCGGTCTCGAGCCCAGTGGGTGAGCTGGTAGGTTGGTCCTACGGCGTCAAAAATCAGATTGACGTGGGCCCCTGCATCAGAAAGCCCAATTGTGGTGTGCGGATGAGCAATCATGTCTTCCATGACGCTGAAGGTGCCATCGACAAAGTTAGCGCCGAGTAAAATAGCAAACTGATCACCGTCACCCCCCACTAAGTAGTCGTACATCACCTCTGCGATATCAACACCTTTTGCTGCCGCGAGGGCCCCCATAGCCTCGCTCGGGTCGGGTTCGTAGTTGATGGGCAAGGTGATGGGGAACATCATGGGTGCAGCGGCCGCCATCAGGCCGTAGACGTTGGCCATGACCCCGGGTTGATCGGGCGGAACATCTTCATCGCTTAAGATCGCCGCACGGACATCCGATTGGCGCATGGCGCTCAGCTTTTCGTTAAAGGGTAAATGTTCAAGACTGAGGTAAGTTCGACGCCGCATAAACATGTGGTACGACTTGAGACTGGTGACAAAACCGATCGGGCGTGTGGCAATTTGTGGCACGATCTCGAGACCTTCCTGCTGAGCAGACTCCACCAAATTCAAGCAGTTGCGCCACTGATCGGGTCGGCTGCCATTTTGCGCCAGCGTAAAGGTGCATTTCACGCCACAGGTTCGAGCGATCTCAGTGAAAAGCTCGACTTCTTGCTCCGTGGTCCAATGTTCGGGGCCTGCGATGTCGCCGACAACACCGGCTGGCACGGCTTGGAAAAGGCCTCGCCCCGCCGCTTTGATGGCATGGCCAATGGCCAAGAGCTCTGCTTTTTCTGCAAAGGTACCCGGGATCGGCTCGCCAAGAACCGAGCGATGGCCGATGGTCCGACTGGTAGAAAATCCCAACGCGCCTGCCTCTAAAGCCTCTTGAACTATTTTCGCCATCGTCTTGAGATCATCGGCTGTGGCGTCCTCGTGACGCAGTGCCCGCTCACCCATGACATAGTTTCGAACGGCACTGTGCGGCACTTGTGTGCCGATATCGAGCGTGTACTGACGGGTGCCCAGATAGTCGATGTACTCAGGAAAGGTTTCCCATCGTCCCCATTCGATGCCTTCATAAAGGGCCGTGCCTGGAATGTCTTCGACCCCCTCCATTAATTCGATCATGCCGCGCTCGCCGCCGGGCGGGCAGGGCGCAAACCCGACACCGCAATTCCCCATGACGACGCTGGTCACGCCATGACTGAAGGAAGGATCCATCACGTCATCCCAGCTGACTTGGCCATCGTAGTGCGTGTGGACATCAATCCAGCCTGGGCTAGCGTAGGCACCGTTGGCGTCAATGGTTTCCTTGGCCTGGCCATCGACTTCGCCGACGCCGACTATGAGCCCCTCTTTGATGGCGAGATGGCCCGTCACGGGTTGACCCCCCAGTCCGTCGACCAACGTGGCGTTTTTGATGAGGTAATCAAACATGGGGTTGCCTTTTTTCTTGGAAGTAGCGTCGGAGCCAGCATACGGTTTTGTTGATCAAGTGCCAACCAACGGCTTCTAAGAGAGAGGGCGAACTTGGCATAAGCGGCAGATATGAGGTCCTGGCGCGCATGCGCCCGATCGTTCAGGCCAGATTTCCTGGGTTAGACTCAATAACTCGTGTAGGCATCAAAGTCGCCCATGACGCTAAAAATGCGCTATCTACAATTGGCGTTGGTCAGCCTTGCTGGTGGTGCCATCTATCCTCTGGTTTACATGCGCCAAAACTTTGAGCTGAGCATGCTCGAAGCGCTCCGTATGACCGCAGCCGAACTCCAAGCCTGTTATGCCTTATTGGGCACGCTGTTCGTGATCACCTACGTTCCGAGCGGCTGGCTGGCTGATCGATTTCAACCGCGTCATCTAATGGCGGGATCGCTGGTCGCCACAGGGCTGATTGGGCTTTGGTTTTCGAGTTTTCCAAGCCAAGCGGCCGTGCAAGTCATATTCGTCCTTTGGGGCATAACGTCGGGGCTGACGTTTTGGGCTGCGATGATCAAAGCCGTTTCACTCATCGCGCCGTTAGCCGCTCAAGGGCGATTCTTTGGTTGGCTGGAGGGTGGCCGAGGCGCGGTGGAAGCGCTTCTGGCGACACTGGCCATTGCCTTGTTCGCGTGGCTGACATCTCAAACGCCAGTGCCAGAGGCAGGCGCTCTGAGGGTGGTCGTCATTCTCTATTCGGGGGTGGCGATGCTGACCGCTTGGCCCTTGCTCTATTGGCTTCGCGTCGATGAAGCGGCGTCCGATGTTGATGCAAGAACAGACTCGGAAGGTCTTGCCTCTTTGTGGCGCGATTTAAAACTTTTGGCTCAGAATCCCAATTTATGGCTTGCTGGCATGGTGATGCTCTCGGGTTATCAACTCTTTTGGGCGACGTATAGTTTCTCAGCGTTTATTCAAATCGCGCTGGGTTTATCCGTCATCAGTGCAGGTGCGATCACGGTGGCAAGGCTATGGATGCGGCCCATTGGCGCCGTGGTGTCGGGCTACTTGAGCGATTGGTCGAGCAGGCAACTGGTGCTCGCTGCTTTGTTGTGTTCAGGCGCAGTTGCACTCATGTGCTTCAGCCTCTTTGAAGTCGGCGTCGCGAGTATTGGCGTGCTTGCCATGGTCTTAGTGATTGGCTTGATGACCTATGGCGCTCGAGGCGTGTTTTGGGCAACCCTTGCCGATTGTGAAGTGCCCAATCGAGTTAAGGGCCTTGCGATTGGTTGCTTGAGCCTTATTTGTTATGCGCCTGACGTTGTGCAGCCCATTGCAGAGGCTATGGTCTTGGGCGATGCGCCAGATCCATCAGCTTATCGAGACTATTACTTTTCTGTTGCATTAATTGCGATGCTCGGTTCCGGATTGGCGCTTTGGTTACATAAGAGGGTTCGAGCAGCCAAGCGGTAATCTTCTCTGGCAGGTCAGGCAAAAAAAAACCGCGGCAAGCCGCGGTTTTTTCTATTCGGCAGGAGAATCAGTCACCGAAGGTACGCGAGGGAGCCTTCAGTGCAGATTAAATGACCTTCTTCTCTGCCAGGGCCTGGATTTCATCAGGGGAGAAACCCAGTCCCGACAGAATGTCGTGATTGTGCTCGCCTAGGGCTGGCGAGCGTTTGGCGCCAACCTTTTGAATACCCTGAACGTTGACCGGATCATTGATGATGTAGCCGATGCCCACATCCTCGATTGGCTCCGCGACGATTCCATTGAGGCTGAGGTGCTCATCGGTCAGCAGATCATTGAACGTGGCCACTCGCTCGATTGGCAGGCCGTGACGGTCTTTCAAGATGGCCACCCATTCATCGCTTGTCCGTACTTTGAATTTTTCACGCAGGGCCGTGGTGAGCTCATCGGGATGTTCCATCCGGGCCTCGGGAGAGGCAAACCGTTCGTCGGTGATCAGTTCGAAGGCCTCGAGCGCCACCAACATTTCATCGAAGGCTTCTTGGGTGCGCACCATGTTGAGTTGCATCCAGCGACCATCGGCGCATTCGTATAGCGCGCCGGTTGCGCGTTGTGGGGGCACGCTGGAGAAGTCGGCATTCGCGAATTGTGCCTGCGCGAGGCAAGACGCTGACCAAACCCCGTTAGCCAGGAGCGACGTGTGGGCAAAACCGCCCTGGCCGGTTCGTTCCTTTCTAAGGAGTGCTGTGACGATCGATGCATACATAGCCACCGCCGTTGGGTGATCGCCCATACCCGCCAGCGCCTGGACCGGCTCTGAGCCCGGTGGGCGCATCTTGTCCATCAGCCCAGAGCGGTTCCAGTAGGCCACGAGATCAAACGCCTCGTTGTCTCGATCACTGCCC
>Ga0255768_10007539_pt1 | contig 10206 bp, 10 predicted proteins | sample 071ome_33_FD_179983 | JGI IMG/M metagenome (GOLD analysis project Ga0255768, IMG submission 179983) | Coastal salt marsh microbial communities from the Groves Creek Marsh, Skidaway Island, Georgia - 071412AT metaG (version 2) | ecosystem: Environmental > Aquatic > Marine > Intertidal zone >...
TTTACTCTTTGGGAGTTAACAGAGACTTTGAGTTAGTCATCGATGAACAAACTGTAAACTCAAAGTTATTATATAAACATCTCAAGGAAGACTATCCTGACTTCCAACATTCTAACATTCTTGTCGGCCTAGCTAATGAAACGAAGTTTAAGTTTGAAGAACTATCCGAAGATATGCAAAGGTTTATAAATCGTTTAAACTAATATTAAGACCTAGTTTTCTTAACGCATTGCTGTCTTCTTGTACGTTAGGGCTTCCTGCTTGATGGAATTTTTTCCATAGGTAAAAAGAATTTTTATTATCTTTATATCCTTTATTAGCTATATCCATAAGATACTCTCTTGATTCAGTAGACGGGTCTCTCATTATCATGTTGACAACGGTTAATGCTCTCTGAGAATCCCAATCTAGTTCCATCGGAGTTTTTGCTGTAGTAGCCCACATTGGAGTTTTATCTTTTGCTAGATTAATATACCTATCTTTTGCGTCTTCAAATGATTTATCTGAAACTTTAAACTGAAATATCCCCTCTGCATCTTTTGCATATACATCTGTACCACCACTGCTTTCTATATCTGCTACTTTGTCTAGGTACTCTATGATATTTTTCTTTTGAGATTTACTTAAATCTTTATCAATAAAGTATAATGCTTTTTCAGTCTCTACCTTTTTTGCTTTTTGTTCTTTTAAAAAAGGTTGGTAGCTAGGTTTTTCTTTAAGCTGAATATCAGGACCTTCCTGTTGTTGTCTTCTTCTTACAGGTATTGTAATATCTAAAGCCATTACTTCTTCACCAAACTTCCACCGAAGTATAGTCCCACTATTGATGACATAAGGTGTGTATCGAGTGGTGTTATCACTACACCTGCAAATGCTCTGTCCATTAATATTTCTTTCTTCTCTATGAGAAACAAAAAACCTGGTTTAAATTCTGTCCATGTTAAGATGACAGGAATATCCATAAGTACAGGTACTATCTTAGGCCATGCAATAACAAAGAATACTGCTGTTAAAGCTATGATTCTTCTAGTCCATTGGAATCCTTTGTTCTCATAAGTCCTAGCACTCTCAATAGATTTCATTTGGAAGTTTGCTCGTTCCATTAACATCTTTTGTTCTTCTTGTTTTGCTTTAATGCTTTGGCCCCAAATGGACATTACTCCACCGAGTAAGCTAGAGCCAAGCATCGTAATCATTTCTACTGGTAATCCACCCATTTTATTTCTCCTTTTGTTGTTTGAGTCGTAATAACTCTTCTTTCATTTTATATTTCTTGTCTTCTTTTTTCTCTAGACTATACTCACTAATACTGTCACCTGAACCCATGAATCCTGTAACATCATCTCTTATTCTAGATGCATAAGGGTCAAAGCCTTCTAGTCTTAATTTATATTCGTCTATTAAATCATATATCTTTTTTCTTTTGTCAGATAAGATTCTATCATAATCTGCCATGGTGATTTGACCATTGTTTAATCTTTGTCTAGCTATTTTAATCTTGTATCTTTCAAGACTAATCTTCTTTTGTAAGTCTGCCTTAGCACGAACTGTTAGTGTTGCAATACTTTTGTTACTTACTTTAAAGCCAAATGAATTAAGCAATGCTTCAAATTCTGTTTGAGGTACACGATACGGTGATTCTTCTTCACGTAAGGCTCTCTCTAATTTCTGTGTAGAGTATGCCCCTGGAATGAAGGGGAAGTTAGGAATTAACTTTTTACTTAAACTTGCTAAAGCTAAACCTGATTCCTCTAATACATTACCTGTCCCTCTTCCCGGTTCTCTTCTTTGTAAAAATAAATCATAGCCAATAAGAGAACTGATAACGTCACCGCCTAAACCTGCACTTGGTTGTAAAGGTTCAGGTAAGAATGGTACTAAGTTTCCACCACTCCAACTAAATGCATCACCACCTGGAAATAGTCTTTGAATATTCAAGAACTTAGGTCTACCGTTTTCATCTTTAACAGGTATACGAATTGTCTTCTTAGGCATGAAAGGTAAATCTAAAATATTACCTGCTTCATATTCAGGAAGTAAGGCTCTTTCTACCTTTGCTTCTTGACCACCATATAACTCTTCAAATTTATTTAAGCCATAACCTAGAGCGGCATACTTAAAATACTTGTGAGGTCTTAACACAGCAGACTCTACAAGTAAAGGAATGATTCGATAACTAAATGCTAAGAAAGGTGTGACTGTATTTCTTGCCCAGTTAATCACAGGTGCGTCAATATCATAATCAATAAAGTTTTTACGAGCAAACATTGCCGCATCTTCAAAGGTATCACCCATACGGATTCGATGAGCAAAAGCATTAAGACGGAAGATGTGGTCCTCTAAACGGTACCAATCTTCTAATGTACCTGTAATACTATTGTTTAATACTTTGTTATAAATATTTTTAGCAATACTAACAGAGTTACTCCAACCATCTACACCTACTTTTGCTTTGTAAACATTAGCTAAGTCCTCTGCTCTAAAGTTCTTTAATTCTTTTCTTACAAAGTCAGCATCAAAAACACCATGTTCGATAGCATCAAGTACTAACTGAGAAGTCTTTCCTTTTTTACCATGTTGAACTAAAGCCTTCGCCGCTTCAGGTAAAGTAGAAATAGGAACACCTGCTAAGTCTGTTAATACAAAGTTACCAAAGACATTATTAACATGCACTGTAGGATTCCATGCAGTCTTACTTGATTTCCATACACTATTTAGCTTCTTATAATTTTTATAGAACCAACTAGAATTTTGTTGTTGATATCTTGAGCCAACAACAATATCATTATATACTTCTTCAGGAACATACTTACCACCAAGAAGGCCAAACTTCTGTACCTTTGTCCCTCGTACAATTCCTTTCGGTATTTGTTTCCAACCTGCTTTTAAATCTTCATTAGTGATTTCATCATAAAACTTGTTGCTATCTTTTTGTATTTCTTCTCGAACACCTTTTGCTACCTTGCCATATTTAGATGCAAGATTACCAAAGAAAGAATACTTAGCAATGGTATTAGCCATAACTTGTCCTGTATATTCCATAGCAATAGCGGCATCTTCGATTTCCCCTAAAGCTAATCGTTCAGGTTTGGTATACTGCCACCTTACAGAAATAGTATCAGTCGGTTTTAATAGCTTACCTTTAACAACGTCACCTTTTTGGTTTAGATTTTTTTGAACATCGGTTGGTGGATTTCTTTTTAAAACTTTGATAATAACATTTCCGTTTTCATCTTCAACAAACTGTCTAACCTTTTTCTGTTTGTTTAAAGGAATAGGATTACCTTTAGCATCGACTGTTTTAGATATTGTTTTATATACACCGACAGCATAGTCGCCGAATAATTCCCACCCTTTATGTTCAATACCTTCAGCACTTAGTATTTCTTTGTCGTCAATGGTAGGTTTTTGTCTACTTAATTTTGTAAACCAATCTTCCACAGTATACTTATCTTCTTCTAATAATCCTCTAGGCTTGAGTTCATCACCTACTTTAGTGATTTCATCAGCATATTTTGTATAGAGTCTACCAAGATAAGTTCCTTTATTTCTTTCAAAGGTTTCTTCTGTAATGAGACCTAAGTCAACATAGCGTTGACCCATAGTGTCAATTAAATCTCTTGCTTCATCTTTTAATTTAGTTAATACAGGGGAAGATACGGGATAGATGTTATCACCCTCAAGCATATTGTAAAGAATCTTACGTTCTTCTTCGGTTAGTTCTTGCATCTTCTTTGCTATTCGAACAAAGTTTCCTGCTATGCTATTTTGAGTACCATCATATTTATTGAGAAGTACTTTGTAGTCTGTACTTAACCCATACTTGTCGATGAATAATCGACCTATGACATCGGATAATTTTTGTTTAATGACGACTGTCTGTTCTTTACCCTCATCGTCAACATATTTTACTTTACGGTCACCAAAAGGAATTTTTTTAACAGACTTACCTACAAGGAGTCCTGAAATTCCACCTGCTAAAGCGAGTCCTAATCTTGTGGATAAAGGTTCATCACGTTCAATATTAAAACCTACTAATGTTCCACCAACAGCACCTGCTCCTTCGCCTGTCTTGACACCTTCTAATATTCTTGAGCCTATTTTCTTTTCATAGTTTGCAAAAACATCATCTAAGAATCCTGTAGCTTTTCTTTTTAAATTGTAAAAGCCTGTAAACTGGCCAGGGGTAGGTCTATCTGGAATAACTTCTGTTTCAGGAAATCGTTTACCGACAGGTGTTCTTCTAAAGATATTAACAAGTGTTTCAAAGACAGAGGGTATTTCAACACCAATATCTTCATCAGGTCTTTTTGTTAATGTTCTTTCCCCTTCTGTAAATACTTTACCTACTTCTCTTGTTTCTAGTATTTCTTCTGTTGGGTCTAACTTACCATAAGCCTGTACTTGATTTAAACCTTTGTCAATACTTTCGGCAGGAGTTAGATTAATTTTCTTTGCAGTTAAAGGAATCATATTACCTTTACCTGTTAGCTTAACACCTAAGTTTTTTAAACCACCAATAGCTGGGGATATAATACCACCGCCTAATGCACCTGCAAACGCTTGAGAAGTTCTTGTTTTAAATAAACCTTCTTCAGTATCGACATATCCTGTTGCACCTGCTATCGCTCCTGATACCATACCATACTTACCCATTTTATAGAGTGTTCTAGCTTTACCAAAAGGAATCAACCAACCTGCGGGGTCAACAATAGCACCTGCAAAATAAGCGGCGGCTACTTTGCCACCGTCTTTACCTCGCATTAACTCATTGAGTTTTTGTTGTTCGGCTTTTAACTGTTCTTTATCAGCTCCTGTCATTTGCTTAACACCACGATACGTATCTAAGATACCTAACTTAAAAGCGTAAGCTAAAGGGTTATCTACTTCAATAGGTTCTAACTCTTGAATAAACTTATCATCCGCTTGGAATGTATTCTTTTGATATGCATCCGTAACGGTGAGTGATTTTTCAGAAAGTTTTTCTTCTCTTTTCTTTAAGAGCCTTTGTTCAAGTTCCTTGTCGATGGCCATTATTCACCTTTGATTCTGCCTTTTACAGTAGAGGTTTTAATTTCTTCAGGGAATTGTGTGTAGCCTATATCTTTTAATATTCTGATTGCGTTATCTCTATTAGTATTATTCTTTTGCATTACTAGTTGAATAAACTGTTCGGTCACAGGAGTTTGACTATTCTTTAGTTTTTCTTCTGCACTAACATAGTCTGTTGCTCCGTAGCTTTTGACTTTACCTTTTTGTACAAGACCTCCTTCAGGGATATCTGCTGTTGTGTCTTCTACAGTAGTGGTTGTTGTTTCTGTATCAATGATTCCTTTTAAAGCATTATCCAATTGTATCTTCATTTCTTTTGCTTTGTCTTGGTTTTCTAAATCTGCTGAACCACTGAACAATTGAATAATATCCTCAGCATATGCAGTATCATTATCAGCTAAAGCCTGTGCAAAATCTTCCATGAAATTATTTGCATAGTTAGAGTTTGATTTAAAATCATTTTGATAGAAAGTCCAGTTAGGAATATACTGTGGATTGTCTGCCATAAAGTTTTGTTCTGCTAGATATTGTACAACATTTAAATCGGCATCAAATCCTCTATTCTTCATGTTATTGATTTCTTCTTGAGCGTTTTTGACAATATTAGTCGTCTGTTTATCCTTCTTTAACTCATAAGCCTGTGATACAGGGTCTTTCTCATATAAGTCGAGATAAATAATATTCTCATAAGTACTTCTGTTAGGTAGAGTGTACAGATTTTTTGTTCTTAAACTTTCTGCACCTGATGGTACAACCTCAGGAGTAGCTAGTTCAGGAGTTGTAACGCCTGATATAATCTGCTCCCTTTCTTGCATAACATCTTTGGGGGGTTCAAATAACATTTTGGATAAAAAGTTAGTTGTCTCTCTACCCATGTTATTATTTTTCTGTAAACCTTCTTTAAGTACATCGGCTCTTGTTTCAAATTTTGTTTTTGCTACTTTTGTGTAATCTTGGAACTTTGCTCTTTCTTCTTCAGGTAAAGAATCAAATTGAGATTTTAATATGGACAATTCATTGTTTGCTGTTTCTACAGATACATCATCAAGATTAGCTAAGTATTCAATTCCTTTTGTACCAAATAAGAAATTAGCAAACGAACCTCCCCCTACATTACCACCCACTTGTAAGGCTTTGTCATAAGTTTTTTGTAGTGTAGTAAGTTCTTCAGTAACTTCATCTCTTGCTATTTTTAAATCTTCTAAACCTTTTTGTCCCTTTTCTCTTGCATCTCTCATATAACCTAACGCAGAAGTACCTGCACCAATAGCCATATAACGAAGGGCTTTTGAACTTAATAATCCCATTATTTTTCCTCCATTCTTTTAGACATTAGACCTTTAGAGTCATCTTCCATTTCATCATCATCCTCATCTTTTTTTTCTACAGTTCTTTGTCTATCAGCAATGTCTCTAGAAAAGTCTCTTGATTTATATAAATCTTTTAGTACCTTTTGTATTTCTTTTTGCTTGGGTCTTGTTAATTTTATTTCTTTAATACCTGCGGCTTTACCAATAGCAAATATCATTTTCTGTACGACAGGAGTTAATAAGACACCTAAGTCTACATTGTATGCCCCTTCAATAAATCCTGAAAAGATAATTACTCTTGTTAAACTTTCAACAGACACACCTGTTTCTAGCATTAATATTATTTTGGCAAGAGTATCTTTATTATTTAATTTATCCCAAATAAATACAGATGCTTCTTCTTTACTGGTAAATCTTGGTGGATTCTCCCATTTATAATTTTTAGGAGTATCGGTTAAAGATTGTCCTGCAATAGGAGCATCAAATGGATTTTGTTGTCTCTCTAGTGGCATTATCCCATTATCCTTTTTGACATCTCTAAATAGTCATTACTTAAATAATCATCCCATGCTCTCAAGAATTGTGTATAATCAGCAGAAGTTTTTCCTACTCCACCAACAGGAGTTGCTTGAGCCTGTACTCCTCTTGTTGTTGTATACATATATTCTTTAAAGCTAACATCAGTTGCTGAAGGTGTGTAAGTTGTAGAACTTCCACCACCGCCACCTAAGACACTTGCTCCAATACTAAATATATCACCTAATCCTATTGCCATATTATTTTCTCCTTAAAACATTTTACTAAAGACTTCTAAACCAATAGCACCAATGATACCATTTAATGCTCCTTTTGATTCTTCATCTAGTAACGCTAATTCTGTTTCTCTTTCTAGTGCGGCCATTGCTACGTTATGGGCCCTGTCTTTTGCATTTTCAGATGCACTATTAACCCAAGATGCTTCATCTCTCCACTGTTGCCATAGTGCTGATAATGCAAAGTTAGAAATGTTTAGTAAGTTTTGTGCGTCTGTTTGTACAGCGGCATTAATACTTGCCGTATTTGCTGTATTAACATTTCGTCTCCATGTAACATTAGACTGGTCAATCAATCTTTGATTTTCCACATTGAATCTATCTCTTTGGTCCTGCAGTTGTGCATTGAATTGATTAATGGTTGCTTCTCTTTGTGCGTTAGCTTCGGCTACACCAATTTCATTTTGTGCATTTTGGGCCGCAATCTTATTTGATTCAGATACTGCATACTGATTCATGGCATCTTGTCTTGATGCATTGTTTGTATTAATCTGTGTTTGTAAGCTAGAAAAGAATTGGTCAGTTTGTTGTTGACTTTGTGCATTAAATTGTAAAGATGCATTTTCTGCCGCTTGGTCAGATAACATGGACTGTTGTCTTAATTGTATATTGGTTAAACTAGCTTGTTGTCTATTGGATAAGTTTGACATATCCATTTGGAAATACTGTTGAGCATTTAAGACTGCCGCTTGTTGTCTGTTAGATAAATTTTGGAATACAGCTTGTTGGTAGAACTGAGCATCTTGTTGAGCAATAGGTATTGAAGATTGTAAAATACCAGTTGCTAAAGCCTCGGCGGCAATACTAGACGAACTTAAACCACGCTGTTGCATGGCGGCATCGACTAGTCTCTTTGCCCCTTGAGCAAAAGCAGGTAAGGGTTTACCTTCAGATACAGATTGTTCTATGGCTTGGGAAATATTAGCGAGTTGACCTTGAACGGTTGCTTCCGGTGGTAAGGCTGTTAAGTCTTCTTGAGCCGCCACCATCGGTTGTGTGACAACACCTTGTGCCGCTTCCATTTGAGGAACAGCACCTGTTGTTACTGCTTGATATTGTGGTGCAGATGTTACCTGAGCCTGTTGAATTTGTGCGGCACTGGGTACTTCTGCTGTAGGAATTGTAGGTGCTACAGTCGCTGTTGGAGTAGTAGCTTGTACTTGACCTTGTAATCCAGGAGTTGTTTGTAATGTCTCAGGAGTAACTTGTTGTAATGCAAGATTAGGTAATACGGATGTACCTTGTGGTAAGGTAGGTTGTCTCATCGCAGCACCGACTTGAGCCTGTACCACTTGAGAGGGGTCTGTTAGTGTCGGTGTTATTTGTTGAATTGGACTACCATCAGGATTAGTTCCAGGATTTGCTGTTATCGGTTGCCCAAAATTTCCACCATCTGGCATAGGAGTAACATCGCTACTCTTTGCCATAAATTCTTTATAGGCTTCTTCACTACCGAATTTATTTTTTTCATCCTGTGTTAATTCTGAATAAGGTTTTATTGCCATTATTAATCACTCCTCTTTATTAAGTATGCTTCCATCCACATAATCTTTTCTTTGATGACGGCTATATCCTGTTGCATTTGGGTGACTGCATCTATTTTAGTTTCCACTGCATCGAGCCTTTCTGAAAACATACCCCAAGTCATTCCAATACTCACAAGGAGTACGATGTAAGGTAATATTGTTTTCAGGTCTAATTTCATCCGACTGCCCTCATGTTAGCTACACGTTCTTCATGCTCTTCCCAAGTCTTAGCTAGTTCCTTATCCTTGGCATAATCATGTTTATTTTTATTGAGAGCAATGACTTCATCAACAGTCATGCTCATCCACTTTTGTCTTTCTTGAAAGTTTCTTTCTGCCCATGTTTCTAATCTATCTAGAAGAAATTTATTATGAGTTGTTAATTCTTTATTCTCTGCTTTTAATACTTTGTTATCTTTGCGAAGTTTAGTGACTTCTTCTTCTAGTTTTTTTAATGACATACGCTTCTCCTTTATGTTAATTACTGATGGCATTGAGTGGGTTATTTAATGCTTTGTTTATTTTATCTGATATCTCTTCTTCTAGAAGTTTAAAGTCATCAGCTATTTCTCTTTCATTGGCTTTAACTCTGTCTTCAATATCATTAACTATTTTATCTATATTTCTAATATCTTCTTTCATTAATTTGATATCGCCTCTTAAATCGTTTTTTAAAGATTGGGCTACATCATTTACAAGAGTTACTTCTTCTAAAACAGATGATATCTCTGATTTAACAACAGCTAGTTCTTCTTCAATATATCCTAAGTCAGGGGCAGTATAGTTCTTTATCTTTTCTTTCATGTCCATGTAATCTTTATAGACTTCAAATGCACCATAAAGTCCACCGACAAGTGTGGATAGGGCAATAATAATCCCTACCATTTTTCCACCTTTAAATTTTAATCCTGCAAATTCTAGTTCTGCCATTGTAAATCTACCATTTGTTCCATAATATAATCCTGTGCTAAACTATAAGGTTTGGCATAGGGGTCATTAAGTTGTTTGCTATCATACATAATCTCACTAATGTATAATTCAGCATCTTGTAATTGTTTTGCCTGATACTTTGCAAATCCTTCTGTATCAGACAAAGAAGCCATGACTGCTAGTTTTGTATTATTAATAGCAATTGTATCGGCAGTCTCCATTACTTTTGCTAATATTGTTTGTGCTACCTTTTCTTTAGTAGACTTGGAATCAGATTTATTATCATCCTCTGATTCTTCTTCTGAACTTTCTTCTTGCTCTTCTTGTTCCTGTTCTTGTTGTGGTTCTGGTGAAGTCTCTTCCATTTCTACTTCAATGACTTCTATTTCCATATCCCCACTTTCATCCATACTAGAGATTTCAATTTGCATATCACCACTATCGGATTCCATAACTTCAATGTTCATCTCAAAGGATTCAAATTCTGTAGCTACTTCTATTGTAAATTCTGCTACCACTTCTATGACAGGTTCATAAACATCTACCATAACAGGTGGTATATAAACAGATTCTACTT
>Ga0255768_10007546_pt1 | contig 10195 bp, 20 predicted proteins | sample 071ome_33_FD_179983 | JGI IMG/M metagenome (GOLD analysis project Ga0255768, IMG submission 179983) | Coastal salt marsh microbial communities from the Groves Creek Marsh, Skidaway Island, Georgia - 071412AT metaG (version 2) | ecosystem: Environmental > Aquatic > Marine > Intertidal zone >...
TCATCCATATTATTTGTCTTTATTTTCAGTTGCATACTTAACACCCATAATCGTACCAACGATACTGAATGAGTTCGTTAAAAGTATACCAAATAAATTTGACCATGTCGACTCAATAATCTTTGAGTCATAACCCATATATAATACAAAAGCATATAATGCTGATGTAGTGACACCCACACCAACAATGACGGCTAACGCCAATCTAACAATAATTGATATCAACTCGAACTGAGTCTTTTTCTGCATCACCTCCAAATCCTGTAATGCCTCGTCCTTAGCCACCTCAGCAACTTCTCTTGCTTGTTCGGCAGCATCTTTAAGTTTTGATGTTTCATCCAACGAATCTTTCAACTCATCCATGAGTTTGACATTTTCATCGTTGGCCCTTTCTAATTCCTTATTTTGTTCTTGAACTTGTTTGGTAACTTGCAATCTTTTTCGACGAGCATTTGTATCTCGTCTGCGACATTCCTCAAGATAATTTTTGAATTCCTTGTCTCCTTCTGCCGCTTTGATAACCTTAACTATATTACCCTCCAAGAATACTTTTTTATCCTTAGCAAGTTTTAATAGTAAGTCTCTGTCTGTTTTAGTAAGTTCCATATAATAAGGTATACAGAACCAAAAATATCAAAAGAATATTATTTATAAACCTTAAACGGTGCCGTTTTGTTAACGTACCCTTCGTAGTCTTCTCTGAATTCTTCCAATCTTGGTTCGATATCATCTGATTTAATAATCCAAAACTGAGCACCAACTTTCTTAGCCTTCTCAATTTCTAATTCGTCCTGAGATGAAGATATAATACCTACAACACAACCGTTACCATATTCATAATTAATCTTACGAATCATTTCAATACCATCATAAGATGAACCGATAATATTCAAATCAACGAACACACACTCAGGACGTTCGTGGTCAGGGTCATCAGGGAACCATTCCTTAAATTTACGGTCAGCCTCATCTGAACTATCTAATGCCTCAATGGACAAAGCTATATCTAAAAGAGAACACGCATCTTCAAACACTAAATGGAAGAGGTTCTCGTCGTCAATTAACATTAATGTATTAATCATAATATTTTTTATATCTTAATTTTAATTTTTGTACCTTCATCAGTCTTTTCTGCTGAAACCCCGAAACCGTGTTCTTTCAATATCTCAACACAAATGTTAAGACCCAAACCTGTTCCTGTTTCTTTTTGACCTTCTTTTCTGGCGTATGGTTCAGATAATAATTTGAACTCTTCATTGGTAATCCCTCTACCGTTATCTTCCACAACAATAAAAGTACCATCAGTATAGTTACCATCATGGTATATCTTCACCCATTTCGTTGGTGAGTCATTATATTTCAACCCATTTCTAACAAGATTGTCAATTGCCGTACAAAACAATGGTTCATTAACTTCTAAACCTGTTGGAAGATTACTATGTAATAACACCTGATTCTTATATGCTGTTAATCTCAAATAATCTTCTAATATATCTTTGATGTTACATTCTTTTTTATCCATCTGAACGTTTGCCTTTACCAAATTCGTAAATTCATACACCCCTGAATATACTTTCTGAGCATGATGTAAACCATCCTCAATAAGTTTTAATGGAGAACCAATTTTCATCTCCTTAATTTGGTCCTCATCTAATCTTCTCTTTAATGATTTTATACCTCTCGGTAAATAAGTGTTGATACCTGAATGCATATCGTGTCTGATAATCTTCGCAGCGTGTTCCAAATAGATGTTCTTCTTTTTTAAGTCGTCTCTAATCATTTGTTTGTTTTGAATAAACTCCTGAACGACTTTGAAGAATGGTGGCATAAAGAATACTACACATCCCCAACCAAATTTAGCTAATTCTAATGATGGTTCACAAAGACCGAACACAATACATGTCTGCACCACAAAGAAAGTGAGCATAATCACACCAGCAACACCTAAAGATATTTTGGCGTTCAACGATATACCATCCAATGCACTCATTATAGGTCAGCCTTCTTAAAACCACATTTACCGAAGAACCATTTTGATGGACAAAAACCTGTCCATACTCCAACGTTTAACATGAATGTCACAAAAATAACCACACCCCAACTATCCAGTAAATAACCCGTTAATAAAACGAGAGACATCAAAAGGTAAACCATTCTCGTGTCGGTGATACTGTTTAATAATTCTTTCATAATGAAATTGTTTGTATTAATGCAATTTTTATTCTTATCCATAACCTTTGCATCACAGGTAAGGATTTGAACTCTTCAGTTCTGAAAATATCTTCCAATTCTTTAATTTCTTCTGATTTCATATATTTTATAAATATAAATTCAATTCATAATTGTACACCCTTGGTGAATTGGTTAATAATTTTGAATATTAAAAGTAGTAGTTAAAAATCTTACAATCAGGATTTAGTTTACTAAGGTCAGGAAATGTAACGTCACCGATTTGGTTATCATCAATATGTGAAATGTGTAATTCCGTAAAGGTCTTACAAAAATCTTCATATGTTTTCTTTCCACCAATACACCAATCAGCGTCAGTATAATGTTGAGTGGAACTATCTCTTCGGTCCACAACAATCAACTCCCTGTTTCTAAGTGGTGGGAGACCGTTTGCGGTCCTATATCCTACCAGTAAGGTAGAGTGTTCAGTGAGTTTTTTAAAGTGTCTTAAATCCTTTTTATTGTACCATAACAATTGGTCACCTTTCCCAATAAATCCTAAGTTGTTAACCGCAATTATTGCTTTCATCCAATCACCTGTTGTATTCTTTCCTTTAAATGTTCACCATTAAAAGGTTTAACAATATACAATTTATTATATTCCATAATTTTCTTCATTAAATCACTACTCATAATTGCGGTAATAATTATACCAGGATAAGGAGTGTTAAGAAAATTATCAGTAATTAAGTTTTCCTCAATCAAAATAACATCGGTGTCTTTTGGTATATCAATATTCCCATTTGTGGTGGTAGTAATATTATCCCCTATGAGAATATTATGAATTAGATTATTCATCACGTGAGATGAAGAAATTAGTAATACATTCATAATTAGTGTTTTTATATAAGTATCAATAAAATAAATGTAACCTGTAAAACAATAATAGTCAAAAGACCCTACCTGAATATTTATAGACATGATGAATCCTGAGATACTAAAAGATGCCATTACGAAGTTGGTGGAAAACCTATTCCTTAGAGATTTGAGTAAAGAGGATTATGACTTATCCTTTCATCCAAACTTTAAGGAACAACCAGTAGTATACTTAGAAGTAGATGTAGACTTGGAGAGAATTAATAGTGAACACCCAAAATATGATTCAGAATATACAAATATTGTATTTGATATGGAACAGATTGGGGAAAAATTAAGAAAGTATTTAGGAATGCCATACCCTCAATTACATATATACACAACTCCTAACTACACAAATGAAGATTATACTTGGGGTGAAATAGATTTCGTTAAGGATTCAATTAAAAAACACCTTTTAGATAAAGGTTACTCAAGAGAAGATGTTAATAACCTTTCAATATGGGTAGACCTATACAAAAGTGAGGGTGACTCACCATGGGTGAGATTAGAAGTGGGAAGTGAGATGACACCAACAGGTGAACAGATAGGTGAGATTGAAAATGCCACTTACGAAGCAATCGAAAAGACAAAATATCTAAAAGGTCTCACTTACGATGAGATAGAGTTTTGGTTTGACTACTAAAAATCATTTATCTTTAATTTGTTTTTTACTACAATTATTTCAAAATCAAAATTAAATGGCCCATCCTTGGCAACATTCTTTATCCTCAGTAAATAAGTTCGGAGGAAAACCTGAAGACTATTTACACATACACCAGTGGTTTGATGAAAGTAAGGGTTGGTATGCACAGATTTACCACCGAGCATTTAGACACCACACTCAAGGAATCTTTGAATGTGAACAACGATTTGGTACCCACTTCAAAAATAGTGACGGTAAAACTGTATACACCAGGTATGTCGGTGAACAACACGTTCGTGAGGACCTCAACAACTATATACCAACACCTCAAGAATGGATGGAAGTGTTATTAACAGGTGAGAAACCTATGTGGTTCTTAAAAACCATGAAACTAAATATTGAAGACTGATATTTATTATCATGGACGCACAACTCAAAAAATATTTAGAAGTATTTTCAAAATACATGGAAACCAAAGGATGTAACCTTGTCGAGTGGTCAGGAGACTATTACGGACTAAACCTGTATGGTAACAATCCCGATTGTATCTCAGGTTATAGAAGGTCTCAAATTTCAAATCCATTACCTATACAACCATTACTTGAGAAATACTTAGACGAAAACCAAAAGGACTTTGACTTTGAAGGTGAAGACCCATACGCCATGGAAGTAGAGTTCAACCGTGAAGATATGACCTTAAGTGTTTTTGAAATTTACAGTGACTATGGGACAGAAGAAACAGGTGGTCTTAGTGAAGACGCCGAAAACAGTGAACAAGCCAAAGAAATTATCGAATACTTCTGTAAAGAGTTAGAAATGTGTAGAGGTGAAATTAAATTTGACTTCAATGGTGGTGGTGATAGTGGATACATTGATGATAGAGGTACCACCGATTTCTTTGGTAGTGTGGAAATGCCTTCACAATTTGAAGATTTCTTTTATGGTATGCTAAGTAACTTTGGTGGTTGGGAAATCAATGAAGGTTCATTCGGTACCTTTACCATAGATATGGACTTAGAAACTATTGAATTAGACTTCTCATGGAACACTGAGGAACAAGTAAGACATAAGGTTTACGAAGAAAAAATATAATGAAAGTAGAAATTACTGAAAGCCACATCATCGTCACAGATAACAATGTCGATGAGAAAATATCTATTGACGGACTGACTGATATTCAAAAAAGTCACGTAACCAATATCAAATCTTTTTCACATTCATTAATATTTCACGAGAAAGAAAAACAAAGAAAGTTAACCATATCTAAGGACAACCCTTACGACAGATTAGATTAAAAAAAAAAACCCTCAGAATCTGAGGGTTTCATGTTTTAGATTAAAGGGGCTTGTCTTTACTGATTGCATCCTCCTTAGAGGTATCAGGACTTCCTGACCCAGGCAATTTGATAGAACCACCACCACCTTTAACGTCAGCACTTTTCTTACGAGAATCCATATACGATTTACCAATCCATCCCGCAACAACAACTACTAAGATAAAAAATAATACTTTCATAGTGACTAATTATTTTTAATGTTTATCTGTCTCTCGACTTCTAACATCGTTAGGCTTCTTTTTGATTTGTTCACCATTGTCTAAAATAAACTCATAGAAATAGTCAACATAATCTTGTCTCTTTGGAAGTTTCATTCTTAATGATAAATAGGTCCTTAACAAATCATTATTGATAAAACCATCCCATAACTTTTCAAATATGTCAGCATGCATCGCAAATGGTTTAACATCAAAACCTTTCATTTGCTCGTTAAGATTGTAACTCTTTACTGACTCATTACCTGGATAAACATCTTCAAAATTAACACCTGTAAGTGGATAGACTTCTTGATACAACCAATCTCTAATCAAATCCTGAACTTCATAACCAATCTCATTGATATCGTCTTCAGTAATCGGATTATCTTCTGTGTTGTAATTGGCATTCAACTCATCAATATCTGAATAATTATACAAATCACCTAATTCATATTCGTGACCATTACCACCAATAACTTCAACGGTAGATTTTGGGTCGACAGCAACATCAATATTATCAACATACCAAAGATTATTATCATAAACATCAGATTCTTCACTCCCTTTAGTGATGTCCCAATTCTTTATAAAGACATTTATATCATAACCACCCGAAGAAATGTTAATTACATTCTTGGTCTTTTCTTTCATAATCTCATCAATACCCTCAACACCCAACTTATTTGAAAGTCTTAATTGAGCTTGAGTGTCCATTCCTTGGGTGAAGCCAAAATACTTCATTACCTGATTATCTAACTTATCGCCAGCTACCTGAAAATATTTATCGATTATATCCATACTAATAAATACTCAGAAACCAATTTAAATGCATTGGTCAGCATCAACACCTTCACCCAACATTACAGTTGCAGATGATATACCTAAGTATTTTTGTTTTTTTGTGATTTCATTCCAGAAGTGAGATAACAAAACTTTCTGAGCTATGGTGATTTTATTGGGTGGACTCACCCTTTCGAATTTTACATAAAGGGAAACACCCTTTTCACCATTTTGATACCTTCCCATCACGTTTTCATAATAGACCTTATAAACCATCTCTTCATTCATGACGTTATATGTCATTGTCGGAAATACTTTATTTATCATCGTGTGGAAGTCCATCTTTACAATATTATTATATTTATTGTCATAGTAATGATATGGAAAATAGCGAAATAAATAAAGCAAAAAAGACGGTAGTTAATCTGTTAAACAGTATATTCTCAAGATTTCCTGATTATACGTTGGAATATGATTATGACGACACGGGTATTTTGATAAACCTGGCTGATGAAGAGAATAAACTTCCTGTGGTTAATAAGATGTTAATTGCCAATGCCGCTTATGAAAACTTCAGAAAAGCCAGTAAATATTTTCCACAATCATTGTCTTTATGGAAGAACTTAGACCTCGTTTTTTCATATAATGGGAAAGAATTGAAAGGCAATTCTAAGGACTCATTTATTGGTGATTCTCTTTTAAAATGTTTCGACACCAGTATTGAAGAGGTCCAAACCAACCCAGTAAAATTTGATACCACGTTTATCGGTATTGGTCCGAAAATGGGTAATTTCTATATTACCGCAGTTAATAATACAATCACCAAAACCGACATTAACCCCTCGGACAACTACATTTACTTCTTCACATACCTCATCCCCGATTACCTTTCACTAAGTAACGATAAAGGCCAATCTGTTAAAGTGACCGCAGAGTCTTTAAGAGAATTTTACTTAAACGGAGGTGAGGATGGTGAAAAGTATGACTTTACACCTGAAAAAATATTAGAAACTTTACTACGAGCAATAACTTTTGCACAAACAGAACAACACGACACTGAAGTCTCTAAAGAATTTTATAGCTGTTTAAGTAATACCTTTGACTGGGATGACGGTTTATATTTGGATTACTTCCCGTTATACGAACTACTAATTTTAGGAATCAACGATATGGTAATATCAGATTGGGGAGTATTTGGTGAAGCCAATACTCGTGACTTTGAAATATTTGAAGACCTATTCAACTTCCTCCTCAGGAAATAACGAAGGAAACTCTTCCTTAATCATTGAAAGGGGAATAATAATATCTTCCCCCATATCAATTAAAAAATCATAGAAACTCATACTCTGTTTGTCTCTGAATATCTTCATGATATCACCAGGTAATGAGTTCCATTGTTTTTGGTAAAGGTCTAAAGTAGTTACCTCAAAACCTTTACCCCAAACAAAATTTACATTTACATTTTTCCCCACCGTAATCGGTATCAACATAACCGTCTTCTTTGTCTCGAAAGCATGACGTATCGTTATGCGCGGTTGAGGATTGAATGACTTTTCATCTGAATTATATTCAATCACATAACACGCCCTTACGTAACTCAATATGGCTTCAGGTATGGTCATTAATTACTCAATGGGAACTTTATTGTTGGATGGTATTCATACCCTTCCAATTCATAATCAAACTCACCATTAAGAATATCCACATTGGAAACTTTCAGTGTTGGTAGGTCGTATGACATTCTTCCCAATTGTTCATTCACACCGTCCACCTGGTTCTTATAGATGTGGACATCACCTAAGTTACCTACCAACTCATCAGGAACCATATTCACTTCCTCAGCCAATAAAAGTAACAATGTTGCATATGATGCAATATTGAATGGAAGACCCAATGGTGTATCAACTGAACGTTGATTCCACATCAAAGAGATTGCTCGTTTAGGAACATTATTCTTTTCTAACCAATCTTCATGAATATCCTCAGTTTTTACATAACCTAATATATTGACTCTTTCTGCCCAACTCAACTCTCTTGTATAAACTTGAAATCCATAATGACAAGGTGGCAAAACCATCTGGTCCAACTCACCAACGTTCCATGCATTTACCATCATCCTACGAGAATCAGGATTATTCTTTAATGTCTTAATCAACTCACTGATTTGGTCCACAGAAGAATATTCCATATTTACCAATGTATCCGCAATAAACTCCTGATGACCACCAGCATACCAATCTCTCCATTGAAGACCGTAGATTGGACCTAACTCACCCCAATCCTTCGCAAAGTCCTCACTCATCTTAATCCTTTCGATAAACTCACCGATGGTATGATGAACCGCAGGAATACCAAACTCCTTACTCAGAGCGTCAACATCCACTTTGTTTAAGTAATTCTTATACGCATCACCATTCCAAATGTTACAACCATTCTCCACCAAATACTTAATATTGGTACCACCTTTGAGGAACCACTTAAGTTCAGTCATCATGGACTTTACCGCCATCTTCTTAGTGGTGAGCAATGGAAACCCTTCACTCATCTTGTGTCTTATCTGACGACCAAAAATGGAAATAGTACCAGTACCTGTTCGGTCACTCTTCTCAGTTCCATTTGTTAGGATGTCTTTTAACAAATCTTGATATTGGATATCAATATTATTCATAACTTATAATCTATTTCCAGTAATTTGATACGCTTCAGCTAACTTATTTAACGCCTCATCGACCAAGTTAGTAATCTCTTTATCCACCTTACACACTGGATGTTGCAATAAATGGTCCTCAACATTTGAGCAGACCACATGCAATCGGTCCAACATCTCATGGTAATGTGTTTCACTCAGTAAATCAGTAATCTTATTCTCTTTGATGACCTCAACATAAACGTCATCATACCAACCGAATAATGAGTTACCAATCTCTTTCTCAACCTTAAAATCGTCCCACTTAAAATTTGAAACATTGTCATAAGTGGGCATGTTTGGAAACTTAACTTTGGTAACCTTACTCATTAGTGGAAATATCTAACAACAGTGTTATGAATTGGAAATCTGTAAATCGGTGCGTTCTTACCATTCTCCTGTCTTTGAAGGACTTCATAAAAACCTTCACCCTCTCTGATTGTTGTAACGTTTTCAAGGTCATTTGCCCCGATAGTGCCGTCAATAAAGATTACAGTTAATGTGTGTTTTTTCGTGTTAAACTTTAAATAGTTTTGCATAATATATTTGTTATTGTTATTGTTAATGGGCATTAAAAAACCCCTTAGTCTATTATAACATAAGGGGTCTTATTAATCAATAATCTTAACTTGTTATTTACCGATGACCAAATCAGAATAATCAAGTTTATCCATGCCTGACATACCTTCCTCAACCTCGTCATACATATAAGCTTTCACTACGGCAACTACGCCTTGTTCTGCTTGGGCTATTTTACTTTCCATCCAGTCTTCGATTTGCTCTCCATCATCCATCATTTCCCACATCTTATATGCTAAGGTAGCGATGGTGAATAACTGTTGTTTAGCCATGTATGACCCGTCATGATTCTCGGTGAGATTGGTCTTTAGTCTTGCCAATTGTGTCTCGGTTAAAATTATATTTGCCATATCGTTTGGTTTTATATTAATAAATATATCTTAATTCATAAATATCTTATGAACCAGGTAATCTTGAAGGACTTACCCAACCATTATATGGATTTGTTTTTTTACCATTCACCTTAAAACTCCAATGAAGGTGAGGTGCCGTGCTATTTCCCGAACATCTTTCACCCCTCTCACCACCTGAAAGTCCAACATAATCTCCTTTATTTACCCATTGACCATCACTAACAGATATATTTGACATGTGACAAAATCTTGATTGATAATTGTCTCCACGTTTACCGATGTCAATACCACAACCACAGTCTGAGTTATTTACTTTGGAAATGTATCCACTATGAGGTGCATATAATTTTGTACCCACAGGTATACCTATGTCTACCGCCAAGTGTGGTCCGTTACTACGGTTCTCACCATAACGCCTTCCCACCACAAAAGCTTCCGTTGGGGAGATGATAAATGAACCTCTACCCTGCTCAAGGATTACACCCTCAAGTATGTTTATTAAATCCATACTGATAAATATCCCACAAATAAAAA
>Ga0255768_10007561_pt1 | contig 10182 bp, 9 predicted proteins | sample 071ome_33_FD_179983 | JGI IMG/M metagenome (GOLD analysis project Ga0255768, IMG submission 179983) | Coastal salt marsh microbial communities from the Groves Creek Marsh, Skidaway Island, Georgia - 071412AT metaG (version 2) | ecosystem: Environmental > Aquatic > Marine > Intertidal zone > Salt...
TTGCTTAGGTATACATGAAATCATGAGTGAAGAATTGAGCAGAGCAGAGATGCAAAAGATCGGTGAGGAAGTCGTTGGCGTCCTTTGCACCATATTCGATCCAGAAATTCCAGTGGACATCTACCAGCTGGGGCTAATCTATGACGTCCAAGTCAGCACAGAGCACGACGTTCACATTCTCATGACCCTTACTTCACCCAACTGCCCAGTGGCAGAGAGTCTTCCGCAAGAGGTGAAGGAGAAGTCGAGAGCATTGGATTCAGTTCGTGATGTAGAGGTAGAAATCACCTTCGATCCACCTTGGGATAAAGACATGATGAGCGAGGAGGCCAAACTCGAATTAGGGATTCTCTAAAAAAAAGCTAAAATCCAAACCTTTACCCCATAAAATGGTTAGGTATTCGTTAATTAGCCGCTTCTTTTGTGGCTTTTAGCGAAAGAAACACAAGACACAACACCGCCTTATGAAAGTTGGTATACACGCCATTTCGTACTACGTACCTACGCAGTATTTGCCCATTGAAACCCTGGCAGATGCGCGCGACATTGAATACGCAAAACTCAACAAAGGATTGGGTCTAACCTCGATGTCTTTCCCGGATGTCGACGAAGATGCTGCCACTATGGGAGCCAATGCCGTTTTACGCCTGATCCAATCTGAAAACATCCACCCCTCTACAATAGGACGCCTATACCTAGGAACCGAAAGTGCCCTAGATAGCGCGAAGCCTACGGCTACCTATATTTTAGATTTGGTGGAGAACCAATTATCTGCTGAATACGGGGCCGATTGTTTGCGCAATGTAGATGCCGTAGACATGATCTTCGCCTGTGTAAGCGCCGTTGATGCCTTAGAAAACGCCTGCCTTTGGGCCGCCCAACATCCAGATAAAGTCGCCATCGTTGTCGCCTCAGATTTGGCAAAATACGACCTCGGCAGCACAGGAGAATATACTCAAGGCGCCGGCTCTGTAGCCCTTGCGGTACGTACTAACCCTGATATGATCAGCATCGATCCACATGTGGGCGTAGCCACTAAGGGAGAGCGCGATTTCTTCAAGCCGCGTCGCACCTTCACCAAAGCAGCGCTTCTCGCCGAGGCCGCCAAGCTTTTAGGCGTAGAACTCAGCGAAGAAGAGGCACAAGAAAAACTGGCAAGCTCGAACGGGTTCTGGGGCGGAAACACCATGCTCCGCAGCTACGTGGAAGAGCCTGTTTTCGACGGACAGTACAGCAACTTTGCCTACGTGAGCCGCATCAAAGAAGCTTTGGCAAATTTCGGTACCAAGGTCAATACCAACCCAGCACTGGATTGGGACAAAGTGGTCATGCACCTACCCTACGCCTTCCAAGGCCGTCGCATGTTGGTGAACTTCTACCTGGATTGGATGAAGGCCAATAACAAATGGAACGAAGTCGTCGAGGTGATGGGCAGTGATATGCCTGCCGATAAAGCCGAAGCCAAGGAATGGGTTCGCGCTTTCTCAAAGAGTGATTACTACCGCGCGTATGTCGCCAAAGCTCTTGCGCCGGCAGAACGCGCCTCGAGCCTTATCGGCAATATGTACACCGCCTCCATCTTCATGGGACTCCTGAGCACCCTATGTGATGCGGCAGATAAAGGACATAACATCGAAGGGAACACCATAGGATTCATGGGCTACGGCTCGGGTTCTAAGGCCAAGGTATTCCAAGGCACGGTGGAAAAGGGTTGGAATAAGGTGGCCCAATTAGACCTCTTCAACTCCCTCGAAAACCGCACCGCGGTGAGTTTGGAGACTTATGAGAATTGGCACAATGAACGCCTCGATAGTGCAATCACGCCGAACAAAAAAGGATTTGTGTTTACAGGTTTACGCACTGAGGAGAACCAAGAATTCTACAGAGATTATACCTTTAACGCTTAGATGAGCGAAAAAGAAATCATTAATAAGGTCGCGCAAAGTCCGCTGATCACCTTCAATCTCGAGGATTACTTGCCGCCCCGCACGGCGGAGCTGGACCTTTGCACCCTCGTGGAAGGCGGCCTGCTTCGTGAAGAAGCTTTTCGCAACACCTTGAAAGCACACGATTTCTCTCCTTACGAAAATGCCGTAGTACGCCTCTACCTCAGCGAAGACCTGATCCTCCCCGCTTGGGCACCTATCCTGCTTTCCAGCAGATTGGCAGACCTGGGCATCGCCAGTATTTGGGCGCCCAATTCAGAAACGTTTTGGAGCCAGTATTTCAGAGAGGTCTTAGGAAAATTGAACTACAGCACCTACGCAGGCAAACCCATCATCCTCAAAGGTTGTGGAGACAAACGCATTCCACGCGATGCCTACGTGCAAGCCATACAACACCTCAAACCCGTAGCAAAAAAAGTGAGCTATGGGGAAGCATGCAGCGCTGTGCCCTTGAAATAATTAAAGGGTAATACTCAATCCGAGATTTAGGCTACGGGCCTCCTGCCACGTATCCAATAACGATCCGTCGACCACCAACGGGCTCATTCCATAAAATCCAAACACATTGACCGCCCCCCGCCCAGCCTTGGCATATACACCATAGCGGTACGGATTAAACCCAGCGATGTTGTAGAATTTCACTCGGTAGTTCTGGTCCTTGTAATAGGAGTAAGAATCTACTTTGTAACCATACAAGGCGCCTACATATAGTCGATTGTACCGGCCCTTTTTGTTGACATTACCACGGTATCGTAATTCAACACTACCGTCGACATATTCCGTCGCGAAACGATTTGAATGATCATTGCCAGTAAGATATACCGGTGTCATAGTACCGTCCTCACTGACGTCCAAGTGCAAATTGCCTTGATAAAAATGGGCACTATAGCCCACACCCCATGCCCATGAAAAATGGGATATACCGAATACATTGTCGCGCATAAAGTGAATTTCTTGGCTGTTGGCAATGGTACCGGGCGAAAACACCTCAGGGGCTCCGCTCACGAGCAGTGCGGAGGAATTAAATGAAAAGCCTTCACCCGGTTCCGGAATGAATGTGGAGGTTTTCTGGCCATATGCAGAAGCCATAGCCAATAAAAAAATCATGAGAGGAAGGAGCCTGTGTTGAATCATGGCTCCAAAATACTAAAGGTCGTCGTCTTCTACGTCCTCTGCTGCATCAAAATCATCCGAATCAGAATCATTGTCATCATCTTCGTCGTCTTCGTAGGCTTCAAACTTCTGAACCAACGTGGTACTTACTTTGATCAAGTACTTAGTATCCTCAGTCTCGAGTGGCACGGCTTCAACGCGCTCCCCTTTTGCATTGGTAAAGAACTCGGTGTCGTATTCGAAACCGTCAGGGTACGCTTCGACCAGCAGCGCCATTAGGTCGGGAGTCATGGACTTGTAGTCCTTGATCACAAATCGCTTTGCCATTTGCTGTAAATGTTTGATATCACTAGTAATGTACTTCGGCTAAAACACACATTATTAAGCTAATATCACGACCCGATAGGCAGGGCCGCACGCGGCTAATTATTTGTCTAATATCCAAGAAAAAATTAAAGGTGCAACAATAGTTGCATCGCTTTCCACAATAAATTTTGGGGTGTCGGCATCGAGCTTACCCCAAGTGATTTTTTCGTTTGGAACGGCACCTGAATACGATCCGTATGAGGTGGTCGAATCCGATATTTGGCAGAAATACCCCCAGAAAGGAGTATCCTCAAGTTCTAAATCTTGGTAGAGCATCGGAACTACACAAATGGGGAAATCCCCAGCAATACCTCCCCCTATTTGGAAGAACCCAATAGAGGCGGTTTTACTCTCTTCAGTATACCATCCAGCCAACCACTGCATGTACTCAATACCGCTCTTCACTGTGGCGGCTTGAAGCTCGCCCTTGATACAGTACGAAGCAAAAATGTTGCCCATAGTGGAATCCTCCCAGCCCGGTACAACGATGGGCAGATTACGCTCTGCTGCCGCCAACATCCAGCTGTGCTCTGGTGGAATCTCATAATATTGTTCCAAGACACCTGATAGAAGCATCTTGTACATGTATTCGTGTGGGAAGTAACGCTCTCTCTTGGCCTCAGCCTCTTTCCAGATGGCCTCGATGTGCCCCTGCAAGCGACGGAACGCTTCCTCCTCAGGAATACAAGTGTCAGTCACACGATTCAGGCCGCGGTCCAACAATTCGCGCTCTTGCTGAGCCGTGAGGTCACGGTATTCAGGAACGCGCTCGTAATGCGTGTGCGCGACGAGGTTCATCAAATCTTCTTCGAGGTTTGCTCCGGTACAAGAGATGATGTCCACCTTTCCTTCACGGATCATTTCCGCTAAAGAAATGCCCAATTCTGCCGTCGACATCGCACCCGCCAGGGTCACCATCATCTTGCCCCCGGCATCGAGGTGTGCTTCGTATCCTTTCGCTGCATCTACCATTGCCGCCGCGTTGAAGTGACGGTAGTGGTATGCCATAAACTGTGAAATAGGTCCTTTATTCATAACCTAAGGTATTTAGCAATTGTTCGGCCGATTGTTGGTCGGCGAATAATCTTGTCGAAACGGAGCCATCATCTTCGATGTTGACCACCACGTGTTTCGGTGCCGGCAGCAGGCAGTGTTTCGTACCGCCGTAACCCGACAAGCTTTCCTGATACGCACCCGTATTGAAGAAGCCAATGATCAATGGCTCAGGATCCAACTTGCGCAATCGCGGTAAGAAGATGGCGTTCACGTGCTGCTCAGAGTTGTAGTAATCGTCGGAATCACAGGTCAAACCGCCCAATAACACACGCTCATAAGGCTTGTCCCATTTACTTAACGGGAACATGATAAAACGCTTATTGATGGCCCAGCTGTCCGGCAGGGTCGTCATGAACGAGCTGTCAATCATGTACCAAAGCTCGCGGTCGTTTTGTTGCTTGGCGCCGAGGATGCTGTAGAAATTGGCCCCAGATTCCCCCACCGTGTAACTTCCAAACTCACTGAAAATGTTCGGCTCAGGAACGTTGGCGTGGTCACACATTGTTTTTACTTGAGCAATGATTTCTTCCGCCATGTACTCGTAATCGAAGTCCATGCCCAGACTTGTTTTGATAGGGAATCCACCGCCGATATTCAAGCTATCCAACGTCGGACAGATGCGCTTAAGATCGATGTAGACCATCACACACTTGCGTAATTCGTTCCAGTAGTAAGCCGTATCCTTAATGCCCGTGTTGATGAAGAAGTGCAACATCTTCAGCTCGGCCAAATCGTTATCGGCAATCTTATTCTTGAAAAAATCTACGATATCGCGGTACCCGATGCCCAATCGCGAGGTGTAGAACTCAAATTTTGGCTCTTCCTCCGAAGCAATTCGGATGCCCACCTTCGCTTTATGTTCAAGACGTGAGGTCAATTCTTCCAATTCCTCCACGTGGTCAATCACGTTGATGGTATTGCGGTGACCGTCATTGATCAAGCCGGCGATATTGTCGAGGTATGCGGGGGTTTTGTAGCCGTTGCATACGACGAATTGGTCCTCTCCCAACAACCCCTTCGTCTTCATCTTACGGACGATATTGATGTCAAACGCGCTGGAAGTTTCCATGTGGACTTCATTCTCCAACACGCGCTCCATCACAAAACTGAAGTGATTGCTTTTTGTACAATAACAGTAGTGGTATTCCGCGTCGTAATCCACCTTGGCCATGGCCACATGGAACATACGTCGAGCGCGTTGGATGTTCTCGTCAATCTTTGGCAAAAAGGTCATGCGCAAAGGCGTGCCGTATTCTTTGACGATAGGCATCAGATCCAGTCCGTTCCACTCCAGTGTCCCGGCATTGTTCAGTTCAAACTCCTCGGTAGGCCAATCAAAGGTCTGTTCAACGAGGTCCAGATATTTATTTTTCATTTCTGTAAAAAGGTGCGCAAATGTATGGCCAACTTTTAATTATGCAACTCCTTAATTTTGAAGTTGATGCGGCTTCAAATTTGATTCAATATTAGTCAATTAGAACCAATTAGGCGGTAAAGCGTACCTCAACCGGCGCAAACCCCTCCACCTCGAGCTTAAAGGAATCGCCATTTTCGACCGGAACCATGGGTCCTAACGCACCAGATAGCAATACCTCGCCTTTCATCAAGGGCCGTCCTCCTGCCGCCATGGTTTTTGCCAACCACAAGGCTGCATTCAACGGATCTCCCATACACGCTGCGCCCGAGCCTTCACTGGCCAGAGCGCCGTTTTTCTTCAACGCCATGCGTACCTCAGCCGTCTGCACCTCAGTCAAAGGTTTTCCTTCTTGCCCGAGGATGTAGTGCGAGCCGGAGGCGTTGTCGGCGATGGTATCCGAGATGCGAATGTTCCAGCCTTCGATGCGGGAGCCCACCACTTCGATGGAGGCTCGCACTTCTGCAATCGCGGCTTTTAATTCTTCGAGGGTCAGATCTGCATTGGGAAGGTCAGCTCCGAGAACAAAGGCCAATTCTCCTTCAACCTTGGGCTGCATGAGCTCACTCATGCTGATCGTGCCCGTGGCGCTGCGGTCCATGGTGTGGAACAAAATGCCGTAATCCGGCTGATCTACGCCGAGCTGTTGTTGAACCGCTGGGCTAGTTAAGCCAATCTTCTTGCCCACGATGCGCTCACCGTCCTGCATACGCAATGTGACGAACTCCTGCTGTATGGCATAGGCCGTAGGAATGTCGTTGTTGATATGGTCGCGTAAAGGAGCGATGGTTTGGCCAGATTTTAACGAATCATATAGGGCCTTGGCATGGTCGAAAACAGATGACATATCTCAGAATTTACACCTCGAAGTTACACTATATTTGTAGGGAACCCACAAACAGAATAGTATGCCATTCTATCAACAAGTTGGAAGCATTCCCCACAAAAGGCACACGCAATTTCGCAAGGCCGATGGGAGTTTGTACCACGAAGAACTCTTTGGAACTATAGGATTTGACGGGATGTCTACCCTGCTCTACCACGAACATCCACCGACCATGGTAAAGGATATTTTGGAGAGTGTGGACGTTGCGCCGAAAGTCGCCGTGGACAAGAACATGAAAGCGTACCTGCTGGAAGGTTTTAAAGTCCCCGCGACCGACGATTACCTCTCGTCAAGAACGCCAGTGCTGACCAATAGCGATTTGACTATTTCATTGGCTGCACCGAAAAAGAGCATGTCGGACTATTTCTACAAGAATGCCCAGCAAGATGAGATGGTGTTCGTCCACGAAGGCTCAGGAACGCTGTACACACAGATGGGCGCCTTGGCCTTTGGACCTGGCGATTATTTAATCATCCCACGCGGAATGATTCAGCAATTCCATTTTGATACGGAGGCCAATAGATTATTTATCGTGGAAAGTGGCTCGCCTATCTATACGCCGAAACGCTATAGAAATTGGTTTGGCCAATTATTAGAGCACAGCCCTTATTGCGAACGTGATTTCCGTGCACCGGCCCACGTGCCTGCTAAAAACGAATTAGGTGATTTCACCATCAAGGTGAAGAAGGAGGATATGATCCACAACTACATCTACGCCTCACACCCCTTTGATGTCGTCGGATGGGACGGGTTCAACTACCCCTACGCCTTCAACATCAAAGATTTCGAACCCATTACCGGGCGTGTACACCAACCGCCACCGGTACACCAAACCTTCGAAACCAACGCCTTCGTGGTATGTTCTTTCGTGCCTCGTCTGTACGATTACCACCCACAGGCCATCCCTGCACCGTATAACCACAGTAACATCGATTCCGATGAGGTATTGTACTACGTGGACGGTGATTTCATGAGCCGCAACAATATCGAGCGAGGTCACATCACCTTGCATCCTGCGGGCATCCCACACGGACCAGCACCGGGTACCTACGAAGGTTCCATCGGCAAAAAAGGAACCGAAGAATATGCGGTGATGGTTGATACCTTCAAGCCATTAAAAGTCACAGAACAGGCCATTGCCTTGAGCGATGGCAAATACCACAAGAGCTGGCTTAAATAAGAACCACCGGCCTTCGGGTCATTACATACCTATCGCATGAACAAGAAACCATCCACAGAAATGTTGGGTCACGGCTACCATGCTGCTCATTACCACGGCAGCATGAAGCAACCCATCTATCAAACATCCACCTACGAATTCCCCAATGCCCAAGCCGGTAAAAACTACTTTGCCTGGGCTACTGGCAAAGAAGAAATGCCTGAGGGCGAATCTATGGGCAACATCTACAGCAGGTTAGGCTCCCCAAATACGCAACTTCTCGAAAAACGACTTGCGCTATTAGACGAATGTGATGAAGCCGTTGTTTTTGCCTCCGGAATGGCAGCAATATCTTCAGCTCTGCTCGAGGTAGCCAAACCTGGTACGGTGTTGCTCCACACCGGTCCTGTATATGGAGGGACACATAGTTTTATTCATCATTACCTAGCACAATTCAACGTGTACTCTTACACGATTGATCGCAACTTGAATGCCGAGGAAATTATTGTAGATGTGCGTTCAAAATACCCAAACACACCAGTTTGTGGATTTTTTACTGAAACCCCGGCAAACCCGACGATGGATTTGTATTCCATCCAAAAGGCCCGTGTCATTGTAGATGCATTTACCTCAGACGAATGGCCTGTTCCTTTGATAGTCGACAATACTTACATGGGCCCCTTGATGAGTGCTCAACATGCAAACGGAGCAGATATCGTACTGTACTCTGCGACAAAAAATTTAGGAGGGCATAGCGATATTATTGCCGGTGCCGCAACAGGAAGTTCCTACTGGATGGGCCGATTACGTATGGCACGTACTTTCATTGGTGGCATACTTGGCCCCATGGACAGCTGGCTTTTACTTCGGTCATTGGAAACCTTCGAACTCAGAACAAAGGCGCAGCAAGCCAATACCCATAAAGTAGCTGAGGCTTTAGCTAATCACCCGGCCATTGAAGCCGTCAAATATTTGGGAAATCTCGAATCATGGGCCCCTGATATGCTTGAGACCTTCAACGATGAATATTCAGGAACAGGCTCCATGATCGCAATGCACATAAAAGGAAGAGAAAAGGAGGCATTTAAAGTCTTGGATCACCTCGAGGTCTTCAAGCTAGGTGTTAGTCTTGGGAGTACCGAAAGTTTGGCAGAACACCCCTTTAGCATGACCCACGCCAAAGTGGACGACGAACTAAAGCCAAAAATTGGCATCACTGAAAATCTAATTCGACTAAGCATAGGGGTTGAAGATGCCGAGGACCTCATACATGACTTAAATACCGCCTTGAACCTTATCATTTAATATTTTAGCAACCTAAACGAACAGAAGATGGACCAAGCAGCAACACTGCCTAAACAATTTGCAGATGCCCAAGATTTCCTTGAATTATGGGGAACCGATCACGTAGAAATCTACGTGGGGAATGCAAAACAGAGTGCCTACTACTTTAAGACCGCCTTCGGGTTCCAAGAGGTTGCCTATGCCGGTTTGGAAACAGGCGTGCAGGACCGCACCTCTTATGTGCTTCAACAAGATAAAATCCGCTTGGTCATCACCTCTTCGATGGTGAAGGACAGCGATATCAACCGCCACCTCAACGAACACGGAGATGGCGTGAAATTTGTCGCCCTTTGGGTGCCGGATGCGACTAAGGCCTTTGAGGAAACCACCAAGAGAGGTGCAAAGCCTTATCAGGAGCCAAAAGTGAGTGAGGATGCCCACGGTAAAGTGGTCACTTCAGGGATCTACACTTATGGCGAAACGGTGCACATGTTCGTGGAGCGCAATGATTACGACGGACCTTTCCTACCCGGATATGTGGCGCGCACGCCGAGCTATCAGCCGAAGCCGGTGGGATTGAAATACATCGACCACATGGTGGGCAATGTGGACTGGGGCCAGATGAATACTTGGGTGAAGTTCTACGCTGAGGTCATGGGCTTCTCGCAGATTATTTCCTTCGACGACAAGGATATTTCTACCGAATACACTGCCTTGATGTCTAAGGTGATGTCTAACGGCAATGGCCGCATCAAATTCCCTATCAACGAACCGGCAGAAGGCAAGAAGCGCTCGCAGATTGAGGAGTACATCAACTTCTACAATGGCGCGGGCGTGCAACACTTGGCCCTTGCTACAGATAATATCATCTACACCATTCACGAATTGCGTGAGCGCGGGGTGGATTTCCTTGATGTACCGGACAGCTACTACGACGATCTTCAGGAGCGCGTGGGTG
>Ga0255768_10007563_pt1 | contig 10179 bp, 7 predicted proteins | sample 071ome_33_FD_179983 | JGI IMG/M metagenome (GOLD analysis project Ga0255768, IMG submission 179983) | Coastal salt marsh microbial communities from the Groves Creek Marsh, Skidaway Island, Georgia - 071412AT metaG (version 2) | ecosystem: Environmental > Aquatic > Marine > Intertidal zone > Salt...
GATTGCTTACCACTTTGATACCCGATGAGGCGACAATTCGCAAATGTGCTGCATCAAAATTGGTCAGCCCTAGGTGTTCGATAAGCCCTTCTTCACGCAGTTCGTTTAGGAAGTACAACGCATCTAGGTAGCTCGGATCGGGGTAGTGCCAGGCATGAAATTGCATGAGATCGATAGAAGACTGTTTCATGCGTTCAAGTGCTTTCTCTACCGCTGCCCTTACGATGTCGCGACTAGTCTTGCCCGGTTCAGGCACCCATTTGGTAAAAAGTTTTACCTGCTCTGAACCCGTATAGTTGTTCTTAAATGTTCCTGTTATGATCTCGCTTGATCCGTAATGGTCTGCCATGTCAAAGGCATACAGTCCATTTTCGACATAAGGCTGCATGTAAGCGGCCGCCTCAGTGGGGTCGAGCGTTCCTTTTTTGCGCTCGATATCGGCAATTTGCCACAGGCCAATCAACATTCTGGGGATGCGCAATGAAGGCGACAAGTCACAATAAGGATTCATAAGCTATTCGCTGGGTAATGATTTGAAATGGTCTTCAGCTCGCATGGAGCGAGATCGAAGATACGAAACAGTGTACAGCACACTCCCTAAAAGCATGACAATAAGCCAAATGTAGGTAGAGTGAAAGTACCACGGAATGTCTTGCTGGTTGAGGTCTTTGAATACATGGATGACCAAGAATCCACTGATAGAGATAATCCCTGTTACCCCTATAAATCGCTGTACACCTCTGTGTTTAAAAACGGCGATTTCTTGAGCGAGAGTGGAATTCACCTTGGGCAAAGTGAGCACGGTCAAACACATGAGGAGAAAATTGACCAACATAGAGGTCACCATAATATCAATCCCCAAAAAGAAATCACCCGCGAAATGTGATCCCAGAACCCCTATAGAGGCCATGGCGCCGGCTGTAATCAACGCGACATAAGGGCTAAAATAGGTAGGGTGAACCCGAGTGATGGCATGCGGAAAGATGGCGTCCTTCGCCCATGCAAACATTAAACGAGAAACCGATAGAAGCATGGCCGGAAGGTCATTGATCAGTGCAATAGCTGCGCCTGCTAAGATGAGAATGTCGACCCCCTTTGGCAAGACTAGGCTCAATAATCCGGGTGCTGTGATGTCTTGGGTTTGAGCTTGAGAAGCGACGTAGCTCCAAGGAACAATATGGTAGACAGACAGGGTGAATAACACATAGAATCATCCTACACCGAAAATAGCGATGAGGATCGCCAAGGGTATGTTTCGAGAGGCCTTGACAGCTTCGCTTCCTGTTTGTGCAATGGCGTCAAAACCGATAAAGCTCGAAAACAGCACCGCTGCCGCGGATAAAAAAACTGGCCATTGAAAGTCCTTTTCGTTGGTGGGTAAGAACGATAGGGATTGCTTTTCTGCAAGCGCTTGAATAAAGTCGTTGCTGTCGTAAAACAATCCAGATACAATCACGATCGATCCCAAAGTGAAAATCAATACCACCATCGGAATCAGCCATCGCGTGTACGACTTCACTCCTCGAATATTGACATACACAAATCCCCAGATTAAGGAGAGGCCTAAGATCACGCGAACCCAGGATTGATTGAGAAGATTGGCTAACTCGGTCCATCCGGCATTGTTAGCGATATCGCGAATGAAGGGGATGCTGATGTAGGCAATCACTCCGATAACGATCGAAAGTCCGAACCATTGAGAAAAGCTTGCAATAAACCCCCAGTACGGACTCAACCCTCTACTTGCATATAAATAGCTTCCTCCTGCGCGCGGCATAGCTGATCCGAGGATAGCGTAGGCCAAACCTGCAAGTAAGGCGGGTATGGCCGCAAATAAAAAGGCCTGTATCACATAAGGTCCAATTTCTGGAACACTGCGGTGAATCATAATAGGAACTACATTGATTGATGCGCCAACCATTGAGGACACCCCAGTAGCAATTACCGCAAAAAGACCCATTTGTCTTTTTAAACTGGGCCCATTTTGCCCCGAAGACTTTAGCATAAGACGATAGAATTCGTTAGCTTTTGAGCGCTTAAGATAGATAAGCCTCACAAAAGACAACTTGATTTTTATGGAATTTCTTGAAACGCTTTACCAAGAAATTGTAGGATTTCTTGGTATACGATCGCTCTGGGATATTTTAAGTGCCGGCAATTACGAGGCGCTCAAAACTTATGACGGTGTCGTCTCGCTGATTTACCCTATTATTCCTTTACTCATCTTATTGGAATTTATTTTGGGATTGGTCTACAAGAAACCACAGACCAAGGTCTACAAGGTGAATTTTCTGATTTATGTATTCAACCGTATCGTTGGACGCTTTATTGCCATAGGTATGGTCGGATTTTTGATCGGATGGCTTCAGCCCATTGCTCCTTTTCAGACCTCGGGAACCTGGTATTGGTTTATTTACGGATACATTGTTTGGGAGTTTGCACACTTCATTTACCATTACCTGGGCCACAAGGTTCGCTTGTTTTGGTGCCTTCACGCCACGCATCATTCACCGGAAGACATGAACCTTTCAGTAACACACGCACACTTTTTTCTAGAGGCGCCGTACGCAGACACTATTCGCACTTCTATTTGCATACTGCTGGGTATTCGTCCTGAGCTCCTTTTCTTGATTATGTTCATTGACGGAACCTACGGAGCCTTTATTCATGTGGGCGAGAACCTCATTAAAGACGCCCGTTTTGGATGGTTAAACCATTTCATTTTGACGCCTTCGCATCACCGAGTGCATCATGCGCGGAACCCGCTTTATATGGACACCAATTTTTGCAACCTTCTGAATATTTGGGATCGCGTTTTTAAGACCTATCAAGAAGAAAATATGCAACAAAAGCCCGAATACGGGATTACGCGTGAAATAAATAGTGGGAGTTTTGTGGATGTTTATTTTGGAGAAATTATAGCGCTTGCTAAGGATGTTTGGAACGCTCCTGGCCTAGTGAATAAGGTAGCCTATATTTTTATGCCGCCAGGTTGGAGTCACGAGGGTGATCACAAGACCGCAAAAAGCGTCAGAGAGCAGTATCTTCAGTCTCTACTTTGAGACATCATTTTTTTATCTTTCATCAAATCGTTCGTATGAAAAAATCTGTTTTTATTACCCTTGTTGCGCTTGTATTTAGTGCCTCAAGTTTCGCTCAGAAGCTCAACCGCGAAAAAAAGGCCATTATTGCCTCTATTGAAGCGCACGAGCAGTCCTTAATTGCTATTAGTGACTCGATTTGGGCACTCGCTGAAACTGCCTTTGAAGAGCATGAATCTGCTCGAATTTTGGCTGATTATGCAGAAGCACAAGGGCTTCAAGTAGAACGAGGAGTAGCTGGTATACCGACGGCTTTTAGTGCCACTTACGGAAGTGGTTCTCCTGTAATTTCTGTTTTGGGTGAATTCGATGCGCTCCCAGGCATATCCCAAAAAGCCTCACCGGTCAAGGACCCTTTAAACGAAGGAGCTGCAGGGCACGGATGTGGCCATAATTTATTTGGGGCGGCCTCGTTAGGGGCTGCAATAGCCATTAAGGAACAAATTGAAGCCGGAAAGCTCAAGGGAACGGTGAAGTTTATTGGAACCCCTTCTGAAGAAAAGTTTTTCGGAAAAATATGGATGGTCAAAGAAGGGATTTGGGACGGTGTTGATGTGAATGTAAGCTGGCATCCCGGAGCAAATACCGAGGCCGATGTGCAAAGTACGTTAGCGCTGGTAGACTTTAAGGTCGAGTTCTTCGGACAGGCGGCGCATGCCTCATCTGATCCGTGGAATGGTCGCTCTGCTTCAGATGCCTTAGAATTGTACACCACCGGTATCAACTACTACCGCGAACATATTAAGCCAACAGTGCGCATACATTACCACATTCAAGATGGAGGTCAAGTCGTCAATGTTGTGCCTGATTACTCGAAGTTGTGGGTGCGTGTGCGTGACTCAAAACGCGAGGGCATGAAGCCTGTGTATGAACGTGTTCGAGAAATGGCCGAGGGTGCTGCCATCATGGCTAATGTAGATTACAAGATCTCATTGATTTCAGGAATTTACGAAGTGTTGCCCAATAGACGCGGAGGCGAGCTCATGCAGAATAACCTCGAACTTTTAGGGCCATTGACCTATACCGAAGAGGAAGAAGCTTTCGGAAAAGCGATCCAAGCCGCAACCGGAAAACCCCAGGTGGGAATGGATAACGCGATTCATCCGCTACTACCTACTCGTGAAAATCCAGGAGGCGGGTCTACCGATGTCGGAGATGTTAGCTGGAACGTTCCGAACATCAACTTGAGCGTTACTGTTGCACCAAAAGACACCCCATGGCATTCGTGGGCAGTTGTTGCCTGCGGAGGAATGAGCATTGGTCACAAAGGAATGGTCCACGCTGCGAAAGCAATGGGGATGACCATGGCTGATCTGTTTCAAAATCCAAAAGCGGTAAACGAAATCAAACAAGAATTTAAGGAGCGCAAGGGTGATGTCGTGTACGAGCCTATGATTGACGGTCCTCCACCCATTAATCAGTAATACCAATGAAATACTTTGTTAAAGCCGGAGCACTGGCGCTTATTTTGACCTCTTGTGCTTCAAAGAGCGAATCGACAAAAACAGTTCCACTAGAAGAAAAAGCGGCACTTATTCATGAAAAGGTAATCACTATTGATACCCATGACGATATCAATGTCGCCAACTTTACGGATAGCATCAATTACACCCAGCGCTTAAATACGCAGGTCAACCTTCCGAAAATGGACGAAGGAAAACTTGACGTGGCGTGGCTCATCGTTTATACAGGACAGGGAGAATTGACACCAGAAGGCTATGCTGCTGCCGAAGAAAATGCCATGGCTAAATTTGAGGCGATTCACCGATTGACAAGTGAAATCGCCCCTGATCAAATTCAACTAGCTACCTCCTCTGAAGAGGTGAAGGCGGCAATAGCTGAGGGTAAAAAGGTGGCCATGATTGGTGTAGAGAACGCTTACCCCATGGGTGAAGACTTAGCCAATTTTGAAAAATACCATGCCTTAGGGGCACGCTACGTATCCTTGTCACATAACGGACATAGTCAGTTTTCAGACTCGAATACGGGAGAGGCTGATGGGTTTTTGCATAACGGCTTAAGTGCGCTCGGAAAATCCGCCGTTGCTGAGATGAACCGATTAGGTATTATGATCGATGTATCGCATCCGTCTAAAGAGGCCATGCGTCAGATGATCACTTTGAGTAAGGCTCCGATTATTGCCTCACACTCATCGGCGAGAGCCTTATGCGACCATTCTAGAAACCTAGATGACGAGCAATTGATGTGGCTGAAAGAAAATGGAGGAGTCGTGCAGACCGTTGCCTTTTCATCGTATGTCAATACCGAGAAGCACAACGCGAGAAATGAATACATGAGTCAATTGCGCAAACGCTTAGCTGAAGAGAAAGAGTTGCCTTGGTACGAGCGTCGCGAAATACGTGCTTTAAGCGATGAAGAAAGAGCAGCCTTCATGGAGTATGCCTATGCGATATACGAAGAGGCTGAAACGATTGCAGCTTCTGATCCTGAGGCTCCTGAGGGAGTTACTGTAGCTGATTTTGTAGATCATATCGATTATATGGTAGATCTTATTGGAATCGACCATGTCGGTATTTCATCTGACTTTGATGGAGGGGGTGGAATCACGGGTTGGAGCGATGCTTCTGAGACTCAAAATGTGACTACAGAATTGGTAAAACGCGGCTACACAGAGGAAGAAATTGAGAAGCTGTGGGGAGCGAACCTACTACGCGTTTTAGATGAGGTTGAAGCCGTTAGTGCGGGATGGTCTGGTGAATAATACATGGCGGTAACCATCAAATTTGTTGATTCTCTTGAAGAAATCAAGGGGATTAAGAGACTGCACGATTTAAACCTTAAGAAGAATCTCACTCCAGAGGAGCAAAAAGAACAAGGATTTGTGACCTTTGAATATACCTTGGAGTTTCTTCGGGCGATTCATAAAGTACATCCATCAGTGATCGCTGTTGACGAGGGTGAAGTGGTAGGCTATGCGCTGGTAGTCACCCCAGAAAGCAAAAAATTGCACCCGCTCATTACCGCTTTTGTCGCTCAACTTTCAACCGTGTTTTATAACGGAAAAGCAGTCTATGACAGTTCTTATTGCCTGGTCGGTCAATTGTGTGTTTCTAAGACGCATACCGGACAAGGATTGGTGCAGCGCATGTACAATGCCTATCGCGACGAACATGCTTCACACTACGACTATCTGGTGACCGATGTAGACAGTCAAAATCCACGCTCTCTAAAAGCGCATCTAAAGACAGGATTCCAGGTTATCGGATCTCTAGAGCATCAAGATTCTAGATGGGATGTGGTGCTTTGGGACTGGAAGCAGTAGTCTATTGAAACCTAAAATTATACGATAGTGAAACCAGGGTGCCTCTTAGTGCCGTGAGTTCATACGCTCCAAGCGGACTGCTCAGAAACACATTTCCGTCTACCCCTCCGTTGCGCTGGGCGTAATAAATGTTGAATGGGTTTTTACGTCCATAAATATTGTAGACGGTAAATACCCAATCTCCTTTGAACCTGCGCTTGGGATCTTTGCTGTAGGCGATGGTCCATGAAAAATCGAGACGGTGATAAGTGGGAAGCCGTGCGTTATTTCGATTCAAATAAATCGGGATGGTAACGTTTTGTTGTTTGTAGACTCCGTTGGCAATGGTATAAGGCCTTCCGGTTTGTCCTACAAAATTGAAGCTGATTTTATTGTAGAGATCGCCTTCAAAGTTGAGGGTTGCATTTACCGTATGCGGACGGTCAAAGTCAGAGGCGTACCAAAGATTGTTATTGATTCGATCTTCTGGCGCTGCCTCGTTGGTTTTTAAAAGGCTACGTGCCCAAGTGTAGTTTAAAAACCCGTTGAACCTTCCTGTGTTCTTATGCAAGCCAAACTCTAGGCCGTACGAGCGTCCATCGGCTTGCACCACCTCTGTTTCAATTGCCCTTGAAAGAAAGAAATTAGCCCCTGGTTTATAGGTGAGGTTATTGCTCGTATTACGGTAATACGTTTCTGCCGACAATTCTAATCCTGCCTCGTCAAAGTCCTTGTAGAAACCAAAGCCATAGGTGTCGTTTTGCTGTGGTTTTACGTAGCGGTCTGAGATCTTCCAACGCGAGGTGGGCAGAGGGGTGTTTGTATTGTAAATATTTTGAATGTACTGGTACATTCGGGCATAGCTTGCCTTTAAAGAGGCCCGTTCTCCCACTTTCAGATTCAGTCCTAAGCGCGGCTCTGGATAGTTGTAGCTAATCACTTTTTCGCCTGCTTGATAATTCTGTGTGTCTACAAAGTTTTGATCGGCATCGTACAGCGCTTCTTCATAGGGCCCAACCAGATTGAACTGAGAGACGCGAAATCCACTTGACAAGGTAAGTTTTGGAGTGAGTGCGAAATCTGCACTACCGTAGACAGACCACTCGTCTCCTGTCTCTTCTCCCAAGAGCACCGGATTGATCGAGTTTCCGCTACCGGGATCTAGACTACCAGGTTCGATGAGGTATCGATTGAATTGCCCCCCTACGTAATAGTCGACTTTCGAGGTTTGGTTGTTGAAGTATTCGATTTGCCCGCTGAGGTAGCGAATGCGCGATTCAAAGCGAATCACATTGTCACTATCTACTTCAGGAAAGAGGTTCTTGGGTTGGTAATCGCTCGCGACTAATTTGGTCGTTAGGTTGGTGTTGTTGTCGAAGGTGTGCAACCATTTCATTGAATGGTTCATCGTGCTGAAATCGTATTGATTCGCCGACGAAACTATGTTCTCAATAGAAGAAATCAGATCGAGTTGATAGAAATCTTTGGAGTAGAAATTAGTGTAAGTGATCTGATCGTCTGCACTGGGCAAATAAAGCAGTTTGATGGTGTGATCTGAGAAATTCGCCCGTGTATTCTTGAGTCGAGGGACCAACAACGGAAATAAAAGATCACTAAAACCAACTCTTCCTCCGGCAAGAAGCATGAGCTTGTCCTTAATCAAGGGGGTTGTCAGTGACAAGCGGCTTGAAATTAATCCAATACCTCCTTCGAGTTTGAATCGATCGGTATACGGATTGGTGATTTTGACATCGACTACCGATGCGATACGTCCACCGTATTTGGCAGGGATATTTGCGCGATAGATGTCAACCCCAGAGATCACCTCTGGAGTGAACACAGAGAACAAACCAAAAAGGTGGGTGGGATTAAAAACTGGTGCTGATTCAAGCAGCATTAGATTTTGGTCAAGTGAACCTCCACGTATTGAAACCCCATTACTGATGTCGCCGGCATTATTGACCCCGGCCATCATGGTAATGCTTCGCAACACGTCAAATTCCCCTAACGCGGCAGGCATTTTCGCCAATTCTCTACTGCTTAATTCGAATACACCCATCTGCGGGCTCTCGACATTTTGGTTTCTCTTTTTAGCCGTCAAGACAACTTCTGACAGCTGCTCTTGCACCACCTCCATAGCTACTTTTACGGTCTGATTGGCCGATATCTGAACCTTGACTTGTTGCGTGGCATACCCCAGGTAATCGAGGGTCAGATCATAGGTTCCGGATGCTAAGCGCTTTACAAAAAGACCGCTTGGATTGGTGATTCCTCCACACTCACATTGCGTAATGTAGACGGTTACGCCACTTAAAGGTTCGTTGGTTTCTTGATCGGTTACACTTACTGAAAGGGCATATTCTTGTCCGTATCCTAAGGTCAATCCGCCAAGAAGAAGGATCCATAAAAACCAAGCGCGGTGACTATTTCTCATGGCGTCTGAGGCGTATTAGTGCGATGAAATCCCTCGATAATCGATGTCCCTTGAAAATAGCGAAGCCTTTCTGCTTCTAGATCTGAAGTGCGGTAGATACTTTCAATACAAGGCGCCATATAGGTAAGCGGTTGAGGAATGGGATCTCCTAAAATCTCAGGTTGGGGCGACTTTAAATCTCCGCTCAACGGTTCACTTCTAAGACTTCGGCGAATAAACAGTGTTTCAGTGGTAGCAGCGGCAGCAGTAAATCGGCCTAAAGCGATTTGCTCAGGATCGTTTATATCTGTGAAATTCCCGATGAGGGCTGCAGGTAAAGGCGCGTTGAATCCGCTGTTATTGTCTACCAAATCTTTTATCGTCCTGAAGTGTTTGTAGGCATCTTGAGAAACGTTTAGTTGTAAGACCTCAACCAAGATGTCTTGGTTTGAAGTAAAGGGTACCTTGGCCACGAGAAGGTCTTCGACGGTCTTTCCGTTTGCAAACTCGTCACTGAAGATATTGATGTCTTGATTGTAACTGATTTTCCAACAAGGCACGTCGCAGAGGTAGGTGTAATATTCTTTGGTCAATGCCGGATTATTAATCTGTGAAAGACACTCGCCATTTCGATAGACCCCATATTCGCAAAGCTTGCAATACAATTCTTGCTCGTAGGCGCGGTATTGATAAAAAAAGAAATTGCGCTGATCTGCCGGATCATTGAAGTCGATGCGTATTTCGTGCCCCGAGGTATAATCTTCGCTCCCCTCATCGTAGATCATTTCAAGATTGAAATTATCCTTGATAGCTTGAATTTGTACCTCTTCAGGTGTTGTCTCTACCGATGACTTGAAGGTTTGGCCATTGGGCAATTGCACTTCTATGTACCAACGCGATTTGGTTTTGACTTTAAATGAAGGATCAGAGATATAGCTGCCCTCACTTTCAAAGAGGCTCTCTCGTTCTTGCGTATCCGCATTGACAAGTGTTACCGTGCATCCACTGATTGTTTTTGAGCGATAGAGGCCGAATTCGTAACTGGTTTGTTGCACCGTTGCATAGCTTGTGCCCGCCGCTGTTGAGGCAAGTGCATCGATGATAATTAAGTCGTCTTGAAAGTCAAATTCCGGAGCTACCGCTTCAACGCAAGAGCTCGCAATCGAGATGAGAAATACAAAAAATACGAACGACCGTGCCTTACGGGGAGGTCTTTGATTGGGTTGCATACGGCAAGATGCACAATTAATTTGCTTAAGAGTGTTAAAGCCTAAAAGAAAGACCAGATCTATTCTATTTGGGAGCTATCGATTTTTTATACAAGTTTGTGAAATGAGAGCTCAATTTTTTCGATTCCTTCTAGCAGGAATTCCTTTCGCAATACTGTCTTGTCAAACAGTTGA
>Ga0255768_10007568_pt1 | contig 10176 bp, 3 predicted proteins | sample 071ome_33_FD_179983 | JGI IMG/M metagenome (GOLD analysis project Ga0255768, IMG submission 179983) | Coastal salt marsh microbial communities from the Groves Creek Marsh, Skidaway Island, Georgia - 071412AT metaG (version 2) | ecosystem: Environmental > Aquatic > Marine > Intertidal zone > Salt...
CTGTACAACACGTAACAGATGACCTTGGTTGCCTAGCATCAGACAGTGTTATTGAGATTGGTGGTGACCTAATCTTTTTATCACAGGATGGTATGAGACCTATCTCAGGTACAGATAAGATTGGTGACGTTAACTTGGAAACATTAACCAAGAACATTCAATCTTTTATTTCTGATGTTGTATTTAATAACGATCTTGATGCTGTCTCTTCTGTAATCATCAGAGGTAAATCTCAGTTTAGATTATTCTACAATGTAGAAAATGGGAATGCACTTCTTGGTGGGCTACGTATGGGACAACAGGGTGGCATTGGTTTTGAGTTTGGTCAGATGATTGGTATTGAGGCCACTTGTGCTGACAGTGGATACATAGACAAAGAAGAGTATGTCATACATGGTGATTCTTCTGGTAAAGTCCACAGACAAGAATCAGGTAATAGTTTCGGTGGAAATAACATCGTAAGCCTTTATCAAACACCATTCTTGCACATGCAAGATCCAGAGCAACGTAAGATCATTCATACTGTTGCTACTTACCTTAGATCAGAAGGTGATAACGAGATCGTTATGTCGGTTGTATTTGACTACGATGATACCACCATTCTTAATCCAACTAACTTTACTTTAAGCACTGAAGGTGCTGCTGCATATTATAACGAAGCTATCTTTAATGAGTCTTCAACTATTTGGAGCGGTAACCCTTCCCCTGTTCAAAGAGTAAATGTTTCAGGTTCAGGTAAATCAGTTTCTTTTAGATATGTTACAAATGACACTAATGCATCACACAGTATACAAGGTATTGTTGTGACGTTTGGAGTGGGGGATAGATTATAAAATGGCAGGTTATACAAGACAAAGTGTTGCCGATATTGTTTCTGGTCAGGTTATTAAAGCTGAACCAATCAACAATGAATTAAATCAGGTACTAGCTGCATTCAATGCAAGCACAGGGCACAAGCATGATGGCACTTCAGCAGAAGGTGCTTATATCCCAACGATCTCAGACACAAACAACTTTACTAAAGTAGTAATTGATACTGCCAATAACAGAATCAACTTCTTTACAAATGTTGGCAGTGCTGCAGTAGAGCAGATAAGGATACAAGATGGAGCTATTGTTCCTGTTACTGATGAAGACGTTGATCTGGGTTCTGCGGCTGCTGAGTTTAAAGATCTTTACATTGATGGTGTGGGTTATATCGACACTCTTGCGGTGCATGAAAATGCTACTATTACGGGTAACCTTACCGTTAATGGGAATACTACTCTTGGTAGTGACGATAGTGATACTGTTACAGTAAATGCTGATGTTGCCTCAGACCTTATCCCTTCTGCAGATGCAACATATGATTTAGGTGCTACAGGCAGTGAATGGAATGATGCTTACATTACTGGTACAGCAAACATTGACAGCCTTGTAGCTGACACAGCAGACATTAATGGTGGTACTATTGATGGTACTACTATTGGTGCTACTACTCCTGCTGCTGCTGATTTTACCACAATGGATGCATCTGGTGATTCTACTGTTGGCGGTACACTTGGTGTAACAGGTAACACAACACTATCTGGTACTCTTGGGGTTACAGGTGTTTCTACTTTCTCTGATACAGTCTGTGCACCTAACCTAAAGGCCACAGGAACATCAACTCTTAGTACAGTAGATATCAATGCAGGTAATATTGACAATACTGTTATTGGTGCCACTACTCCTGTTGCAGGTAGTTTTACTACAGTTAGTACGTCTGGACAGGGTACTTTTGCTACAGTCGATATCAATGGGGGTACTATTGACGGTGCTATTATTGGTGGGACTACACCAGGTCTTATAACAGGTACAACAATAACAGGTACTAGTTTTGTAGGTCCAGTTACAGGTAATGTCACAGGTAACCTTACTGGTGACGTGACAGGGGATCTAACAGGAAATGTTACTGGTAACGTAACTGGTAATGTCACAGGAGATATTACAGGTAATGTTACTGGAGATGTAACAGGTGATCTGACTGGCAATGTTACAGGGAATGTTACAGGCAACGTAACTGGTGATTTAACTGGTGATGTAACAGGTGGAGTAACTGGTGACGTAGTTGGTAATGTTACAGGTAATGTTACAGGGGATCTAACTGGTAACGTAACTGGAGATGTAACAGGTGATCTAACAGGTGACGTAACATCAACAGGCACATCCACCTTCACTGCTTTACAGCTTACTGGTGACATGGATGCAAACACTAATAAGATTACTAATCTTACTGATCCTGTTTCCAATCAAGATGCTGCAACAAAAATTTATGTAGATACCTCTGTTTCTAATCTAATTGATTCAGCCCCAGGTACACTTGATACTCTTAACGAGATTGCTGCAGCTATTGGTGATGACCCTAATTTTAGTACAACAATCACAGATAGTATTGCAGGTAAGTTACCATTAGCTGGTGGCACAATGACTGGTGATATTTCACTAGGTGCAAATAAAGCTACATCAACTGCTAACCCTGCTACTGATGATACACTATCTCGTAAAGGATACGTTGATACTCAAGATGCTCTTAAGTTAAATTTAACTGGTGGTACTCTTACTGGTGATCTAACTCTTGGTGCTAATAAAGCTACATCTACAGCTACACCTGCTACTGCAGACACTCTTACTCGTAAGGGTTATGTAGACGATCAAGATGCTCTAAAGCTAAACCTGACTGGTGGTACTATGTCAGGTGCTATTGCTATGGGAACATCAAAGATCACAGGACTAGGTGATCCTACCTTAGCACAAGATGCAGCTACAAAGACGTACACAGACACACAACGTGACACAAGACTAGCTTGCACTGGTGGTACTATAACTGGCACTATTGATATGGGTGCCAATAAAATAACTTCAACTTATACACCTACTGATGCTGCTGATTTCACAACAAAGACTTACGTTGATGGTATTCTACAATCAGCTACTGCAGCATGTACTTCTGCTGCCTGTGCATTAGCAAGTCAAACTGCTGCAGCTACATCAGAGACAAATGCTAGTAACTCAGCTACTGCTGCTGCTACGTCAGCAACAAATGCAGCTAACTCTTATGATGACTTTGATGACAGATACCTTGGGGATAAAGCTTCAGACCCCTCAGTAGATAATGATGGTGATGGTCTTATTACTGGTGCATTGTACTGGAATACTACAGACAATGCTCTAAAAGTGTATACAGGGTCTGCTTGGTCTTCTGCAGCATTCACCCTTGGCGATGCTCTTACTTGTGTTTTCGAAGATAGCACCCCTGCTCTTGGTGGAAATCTTAATGCTGATACAAACTGCATCTATGGTACAGGTGCTGTCTGTGTTTCAAACCTTTATGGTACACTGACAGGTAACGTTACTGGTGATGTCACTGGTACTGTTTCTTCTTTGTCTAACCATGACACAGATGACCTAACAGAAGGTACAAACCAATACTTCACAACAGGTAGAGTAGACAGCCACCTAACAGGTGGTACAGGTGTTACTTACACATCTGGTACAATAGCCATTGGTCAGTCTGTTGGTACATCAGACAACGTATGCTTTGGTTCTGTCTGTGTTACAGGTAACCCAACTCAGGCTTGCCAACTTGCAACTAAAGAGTACGTTGACACGATTGCTGCTGCTGGTATTCACTATCACACACCAGTACGTGTTGAGTCACCAGACAGTGCAGGAAACCTAAATGCTACCTATGACAATGGTACAGCAGGTGTAGGTGCTACACTTACTAACAATGGAACACAAGCTGCCCTAGTTATTGATGGCGTAACCTTAAACACAAATGATCGTGTTCTTATCTACAGCCAAACCAATGGATACGAGAATGGTGTCTACACAGTTACCAACACTGGTTCAGCTTCAACTAACTGGGTTCTTACTCGTGCTACAGATGCTGACAGCTATGGTGCTTCAGACCAAGATGCACTAGGTGAAGGTGATGCATTCTTCGTAAAAGAAGGTGACACTGGTGCTGGTGAACTTTATGTTATGAACACATCTGGTGTTATAACATTTGGTACTACAAACATTAGCTTTACTGTCGTAGCTGAAACTGCTGTCTACGATGCAGGTAATGGTCTGACACTAGATGGTACAACCTTTGCTGTAGGAGCAGGAACAGGTGTTACAGTCAATGCTAACAATGTTGCCATTGGACAGGCAGTAGGTACAGGTGACACAGTAACCTTTGCCAGAGTATGTGCTCCTGTCACAGGTGCTGTTACTGGTAATGCTGATACAGCAAGTGCTTGGGCTACAGCTAGAACACTGTGTGTCTGTGGTGCAGTAACAGGTTCTACCTCAGTAGATGGTTCAGGAAACTTTACAGTCAATACGACTGCTACTTCTGATCCTACACTTTGTATCTGTGGAGATGCTACAGGTTCTGCTACATTCACAAACCTTGGTAATGCTAACCTTAGCCTTACTATTGCAGACGATAGCCATAACCACACAGTAGCTAACATTGATGGACTAGCAACATGTTTGTCAGGTAAAGCTGCAACAAACGGTTCTACATCTAACAACTTTAGTTCTTTGTGTGCTTGCTCTGCAACTTGTGTTCAGTCACCAATAATCTGTGGTACTACTAGTGTAGAATCACCTGTGGTTGCTGGAAATACTTGTGTTATCTCCCCAAGAATATGTGGAACAATTAATGTTGAAGGTCAGATAACTTGTGGGATGACTTGTGTTATATCCCCAATAGTATGTGGTACAACTTGTGTTAAAACACCACATATCTGTGGTACTTCTTGGCTTAAAGTAGGTGGCAGATGTATCTGTAATTCAGCAGGTGACTACGGCTCTATCTCTGTTGTAGGTGGTGACAATAGCTGGCCTGGGTACAATATCGAAAACCATACTGTCTTTATGGCAAATGGCACTGATATGGGGCTTTATAATGACACTACAAATGAGTGGTACTTAAAATCCACATGTAATGCAGCAACATGTCTACATTATAATGGTTCAGGTAGAGTTATTACCACCAGTTATGGTTCATGTACTATTGGCTGTATCTGTGCTCTTAACTGCGTACACAGTCAGTACGTATGTGGTACTACTTGTGTAAAAGGAAATTACCTTTGTGCTTGTGCGGTAGTAAAGGCTGGTACTTGTGCTCTTGCAACTTGCTGTATGCAAGCCCCAGTATTCAACATGACTTCAGACTGCAGATGTAAAGAATACATCAATCAGATTGAGGGTGCAGGTTGTAAAGTTTCTAAGCTTCGTGGTGTGAACTATAACTGGAAAGATTCTGGTAAGTACACAATGGGCGTTATCGCTCAAGAAGTTGAAGAAGTACTACCTGAGGTAGTTAGTACAGATGAAGAGGGCTTTAAGTCAGTAAACTATCAAGCAATGGTTGGTGTCCTGATTGAAGCTGTTAAAGAACTTCAAGACGAGGTTAATGAACTAAAAGGGGAAGAATAGATGCCTTTTAGATATAATGGCTGTAATACTTTTTCTAATAATAGTAGGTGTCAAATTAACACCTGTAAACAATTAGTAAAATGTTTGTGTGCTTCCTGCCAACTTGTTGTCCCTGTAAGTAGTGGTCCAAAAACTACTAGCCCTGTTACAGGATCTATGTACTGGGACTCAGGTGAAGGTGCTTTTAAAGTTTATAATGGATCTGAATGGATTTAAATACGAATAAGGAATAGTCTATGTCCTATAGAGTAAGTGGCTGTACTGTTTATAATACAGGAAGATGTCTTATAAATACTTGTAAGGTGTTAGGCAAGTGTGTCTGCACCTCTTGTCAAATGATTCCACCTTCTGGTACTACAGCAGGAAGACCTTCTGCACCTTCTACTGGGTCTCTTTACTTTGATACTGATGAGGGTTCACTAGTAGCCTACAGTGGTTCTGAATGGACCTCTGTAGGTGGAGGTGGAGATGGCATTGAGGGGTCTGATACTTTCTATAGTGCAAGTTGTCCAGTAACTTTAGCTGTTATGTCACATAACAATAATGGTAATCTACCTAGTCACACCCTAGTAGGTTCATTATACTGTGGTTCACCTACAGGGTGTGGATGTGCAAGAACTACGTCATGTTACCTTGTTTGCCACAGATGTCTTGTAGGATGTGGAAACTCAAGATTTATCCCTAATAACTGTGGTTTGACCTTTAATACTAGTCAATCAGGGGCAAGTAGAATAGATAGCCTTAGGATTCATGAAAGCTGTCTGTGTCAAGGTGTTGGATCTGTTAATGTTCTAAATGATGGTAGTTTTTACACAGAAGAAACAATTAGTGGAAGAAGCCCTGGTCCTGGATCTTTTGCTATTTGTGCTTATACTTATTGCACAACTGTTCATTTTGATCATGATGTCACCATTCACAGGAATGATGGTAAAGTAGGTGTTTTATCTTACCCATTTTCATTTGCTGCTGGTTCTGCGGCCTGTTGTTTCAATGCGTGTGCTAACTGTATTACCTGCTGTAGAGCACCTGCGTTTACTCATGCAGCTTTTCCTTATGGAAGAGCAGCCTGCGATTCTGGAAAAATAACTGTTAATTTTTCATCACAAAATCCATGCAATAACTTAATAGCTGTAACTGATGCATCAAACTTAGGAAAGTTAGATTTTAACTTTGACTACCTGTACCACTCTGTTAATAGCACTCAAGGAATACCTGGTGCATCCCATAGGGCTATTCCAAATCTGGTAAATGCTCCTAATAACAGAATAACATTTACTTACAGTGAGCCAAACGTTTGTTGGGAAAGTTTCTGCCTGAGTCCACTTGGATTAAGGGGTTTTGAATGTTGGATATGTTGTTGTGCAATCCCTGGCATGAATTTATGCTATATCTGGAAATGTTGTTGGAAAGTTAAACCTCACATTTTTAGTAGAGACAGTCTAGCTGATAAAGCAAGTTACTGCACAACTCTATGTGAATGTATTTGTGAAGGTTTTCAAGATACCCCTTGGTGTACAAGACAGCACAGACTTTGTAGACCACAGTGTGTATTTGGTGTTGCTAGATCAGCTTTCTTTTGTGGATACAGTTATTACTGTGGTCCTCAACTTAATTGCTCTCAACTGTCAACTTTTTATAACCCCTGTACTGAAAAATTATTTGTTGGATTTAAAGAGGGTCAAAATGGTCGTTGCATTTGCTGTCAAATAGCCTGTGTAGGAACTTGCTTCTACTGTTCTAGAAATTTACCAACAATGAGGATCTACTGTGCTACAAATGGATGCAACTGTGGTACAGTAAGTTATTGTGGTATCTGTTCTTCTTGCTCTTATCCTTGGGCACTTATAGGGGCTTGTCTTTTTGCTGAGGCTACAAGCTGCTGTTTCCCAATATTTGCTGCAGGTACAAGTCTTCATACAATGTCTAACGGTTGTTTTACAAGACACTATTTCCTCAGCAGTATTGGTAACTTACCTTGTGAAATAAGATGTAACTTTTGGCATTGTAGTAACCCTTACTTTATTGCAACATTCTGTGAGACATCCTGTAACTGGGGGATAGATAATCCCTTCTCAGGCAACTGCCCTCATTCTCTTCAGAACCACCCATATAATGCTTATATGGATATATCTGGCTGTTCTTATGGCTGGACTTGTATTAAAGCAGGAGGTGCTGCTAGACTATACCCAACACCAATGTGTTGTTTGTGTGGGGGAGAAGATGGCCTTAAATTATCAGCTTATATAAATCCTAATACTGACAGTGCAGTATTTGCTTTTAATATTAATGTTTTGCAGGGCACTTGTTGGATGCCAGTGTGGGCTGGGTTTGCTTGCTGGAGTTTACTAAATAAATGTTGGGTTAGTGCTTTCTCCTATTACGATCAAATATGTGATGCACACTGTACTGGTAATACTTGCCCAGGTAGTATCTATGGGAATACAACTGCTTGCTGTAGACCAGCAGGTAGTGGTGTGACAGCTTTACCTATAGGTTTTTTACCCTATGACGATGGTGTGATATTCCAAACAAGGATAAACCCACTTAATAACTGTCTTGGATGTTGTTACCCATTATGTATCAGTTGTGCTTGTTGTACAAATGTTCCTTGTAGTAGTGCTCAAGTAACTACTTTAGTTTTCAAGATGCCATTTGATAAGCCTCTTAACTGTGTACCTGGTTTGACTCAGAATAACACTATAGCTCAATATTTAAACTGGCCTCAGGATTTAAACTGTGGCTCCAGTTGTGACGGTAAGAGTATCTACCCACTATTCTGTGGAATAACTACAAGTGCTTGGCCTAGACTGCCCAACTGTTGTTCTTGTGCAGACAATGTATTCTTCTTTAGTGGTTGTGACTCAATTTCTTGTCCTGGGCAGGTTTACTATGGTTGCCTATGCTCTTGTTCAAACTGTTTACTTCCTGGATGCTGTTGTTGTTCTCCAAACTACTTTAGAATAACACCATGTATTAAAACTTTGAACACTGTAGCAGATTGTTACCATAGTAGTTTTATAGGTAGAAGTGGTTTAACAATAACCCCTGTAACTCAATCTTATGTACCTAGAAGAGCAGCATTTAACTCATGTTTTTTAGGTGACTTTGGCAGATGGTGCTACTACAGTTGTTGTAATGACCTAATTCAAGTTTGTAAAAATGAGTTTGTTGATTGTTGTGTATAACTTGACTATTACAAGTATATAGAGTAAAATTCACCAGGGCTGTCATGGCCCTGTAAAGATAATAATAAAAAGAAGAAGACTATGAAAACTGTTTTTATGATTGATGGTGGGGCAGGTAGAGCTATAGCAGCAATCCCTGCTCTTATCAAGTACTCTAAAAAGAATAAAGACTTTAGAGTTATGGTCATGGGTTGGGATTCATTATACTGGGGTATCCCAGAGCTACATGATAAAGTATTTAACCCAGACCAAAAAGGAGCTATGGAACAATTCTTTATGGATGCTGATAGAGTTATCTCTCCAGAACCATACAGAGTCCCAGGGTACTACAAACAAGAGAAGTCCCTTGCTGAAGCTTTTGATTACTTAATCAACGAGACTGATGATCATTCTGATCTTGGTGCTCCTGTCCTTAAAACAAATAGGAATGAAGAGTTGCAAGCTGCTAACTTTATGCAGCAGGTAAGACAACAACAGCAAAAGCAGAAGACTATTGTTATTCAGCCCTTTGGTAGATCTATTGAGAAACCACAGGAAGGTGTTCTACTAGATCAATCTTCTCGTTCTATTAATCCAGATACTTACCTTAAACTAGCAAAGAAACTAGCAACAAAGTATAACCTAGTTTTGTTTGCTGAGAAAAACTTCTGGATGCCTGAAGACACATACACCATGAAGCCTGAAGCAGATCTTCGTATGTGGTCAGCATTTATTGATGCAGCAGATTACTTCGTTGGTTGTGACTCTGCAGGACAGCACATGGCTAGAGCATTTAATAAACCTGGCACAGTAATTATAGGGTCTACGTTTGCTATAAACACTACCTACCCTAACCACTTCAACATCATAGAAAGGGATACCCCAAAAGTTTACTCACCTATTCGTATCTCAGGTCTTGAATCTCACTTGGCAGATAGAGCAAATGAAGGTACTGTAGAATTTACAGATGATGAAATAAACAAGATGTATTCTGACATCGTAAAAGACATCGAAAAGAAGGTGAAGTAAAATGAATATCCTAGCAATTAACCCAGGTCACAATGGTAGTGCTGCACTACTAGTAGATGGTGAGATTAAGTTCTACATCGAAGAGGAACGTCTATCACGTAACAAGTACGATGGTAACCCTTACAGAGGTATTCTTGAAGCAATACATCATGGCATTGATGTTATTGTTTTAGGTGGAACACACCCAAGGTTTCCATCTTTACCTTGGACTGGTGAAGATCCTTACAGTGCTCTTGTACGTAAGTTCTACCCTAATGTTCAAGTCATTAACTTAGGACATATACATCACATTGGACATGCTGCTGCTGCTTTCTACAACTCAGGATTCGAAGATGCTGCCGCTGTTATCGTAGATGGTTCTGGTACACGTCACGAGATCCAGATCAATGAAGAAGGACAAAAGAACCCAGGTTTTGAAACAGAGACCATCTTTAACTGTGACTACGAAGAGGGTATCAAACCAGTCTTTCAAGCCTTTGGTGGTAACCCTGATACTCAGAGGATTGTTGCAGAAAACATTGAGATGGAT
>Ga0255768_10007572_pt1 | contig 10174 bp, 18 predicted proteins | sample 071ome_33_FD_179983 | JGI IMG/M metagenome (GOLD analysis project Ga0255768, IMG submission 179983) | Coastal salt marsh microbial communities from the Groves Creek Marsh, Skidaway Island, Georgia - 071412AT metaG (version 2) | ecosystem: Environmental > Aquatic > Marine > Intertidal zone >...
CAATCTTTACTGATTTGATTGGAATAGATTGCTTTTACAAAGGTCTTTTTGGAGGAGATTGTTGGGGAGGATTATTTGACTTCTTTACCAATTCTGACTATTTGGGTGGAGAATATGAGTTTGACGTAGTATATGATGCTATTGTTAAACAGCGTACTTTCTCTATAGACCCAGAGAAGCAAGATGGATTTACTTGTATTATCCCTCATGGCTTGGATTCTAGTTTATTAAGCGAAGTTCGCGAGAAAAACAAGAATGTCAAACAGACTCCTCATGACGCATTAGCTAAGTGTAGTGGTGTGTTTGTGGGTGAAAGAAGAGAGGTAGAGAGAGGTGGCAAGAAAGTAGAATTGTCGAACAATCATACCTTTACCCAGTATAGTTTAGTGTGGTGGCATCTCTATAAGACAGGAGCTAATAGAAATAGACATGGATTAAACTATCCAAAGGAGACTCGCCTAATTAACTCATAGATCTTAGGGAGCAACATAACATTAAGCCCTTCATGAGTAAAATCATGTGGGGCTTTTTTATTATAAAAAATACCTCAGATTTACCATTTATTTATATATATAAAAACCAATTACTTTCGGGGCAAAAAGTATTTATCTGTTTAGTACCAATCCTGCTTTCCTTTGTCATATAGATTTCTTGTTTAAGCTGTCTGTAAGCCTCTCTGAGAAGACTTTAGAGTAAAATGACTATGCTATACCAAATCAATACTAAACCCTCTTAGAATTAAGTACAGCCCCTTCACGCTTTTAGTAAATTATAATAAACCATTTATAACTATATTCCAATATTAGCATACAAGAATCATATAGTTAGTATATATAATAAGAGAGAGTGTAAACATATATAGAAGTCAAGTACAAAGTACAAGAAAACATTGATAAATAAAGGATTTAATATGATAATTGAATTAGGAAGGGGGAATTAGGGATCTGGCCAATGCGCTAAATAAATAAATAAAAATGTTCTTTTGTCAAAAACCGCCCGAACAGCCCCCCAAACCACACAAAAACAAACAACAAATTAGGCCCGATTTGGGCAAATAAAGCAAACTTAAGCAAATAAAAGCAAACTTTAATCGATTTTTTTAAAATAACAGACCCACTTAATAAAACTTTTTAAAACTAATGGCTATTGGCCTAGGGGTAAATAAACACCAAGTCCCCATTTTTTTAAAAAAACCCAAATAAACAATATTGTACAATGAAAGAAAAAGAAACAGGTAATCAGGAGTCAGAATTTGACAGCAACCTCACCCCCGAGCAACAGAAGAAAATAAAAGATATTTTTGGCCTACCAGCTGGCACTCAATATGCAGATGCTATGGTACCTCATTCTGGCCCAAGCAAATTTGCTAAGATTATGGCAAAGAAGTTTAATAATGTAAAGCGCAAATAACACAATGGACCTAAATAAAATCAGTACTTGGCTTGGCTATGGAGTAATTGCCTGTATTGTATTACTCATTTTGTTTTCTTTGGTTGGCTGTGGATGAGCCACCTGCTAGAATGACGGCAAGTTTGCCAAATATTTTGCTAAATAAACAAAGCGACCCACCTGAGTTGACTATAACCTTGCTACCCGTAGGTCATTGCTTGGCTATAAGGTGGGCCGCTCTTCAGAACACTAGCCTTGACAACGCTGAGACTAGCTATGTAATCAAACCCATTTACGATTTGATTGGATACTCATTCAAGGCTAACTGTCGTTGGTATTTTTGGGAAAACCCAACAGTATAGTAAACTCGCAATTTATCGGCGGTGGAATACTTGTCAGTCTTGGACTTTGTATCTGCGAGTATTATAGAATAATATTAGGTAATGTCAATAGAATTTTGACAAATTTTGCCAAATATTTTTTCAAATAAACGAACAAAAAAAATCGCCATTTTGCCCGTTTTTTCCCAAATAAGCAAATAAGCGAAAGTACCACCCCCACAGGTACCCACCCCCCGAAGGGGGTGGGCGTGACCCTACCTATCGATAGGACGGGCCAGACCAGTGGTCAAGGTTGTCCCAAAGATCCTTGGTAGGATCCTCGACGGCTGGGCCTTTGTTCCCCCAGTCCCCCCGCGATTCGAAAAATTCGGCATCGCACCCGCACAACCACCAGCGATCACGACGGACCTTGGCGCGACGGTCATTGATGGGAGTCTGCCCCAAGGCATCAGCCCACGCCTCCTCAGGCGTAGAGCCAAAGCCCTGATTGAGAGTCCCCATCCCCCAAGGGCAGGTGTGGCTTTCGGAAACGACGACATAGTGAGTGTAGTTAGGCATAGGCAGGAATAATAATCGAACAAAATTGTTTCAACAAGTACAATCTGATCTTTTTTTATTTTTTTTTATTCTTGAGTTCTGGGGGATTTATAGTACAGGAGAAATCGTTGTAACTCACTGATTAGTAAGGAGTTAGGCTACGCGGGGGGGCCGAGGCCCCTAACTCACTGATTTACAATGAGTTAGGAGGGTGATTATTTGTTTTGTTCTTTGCGTTCCTTCCTTTGATGGAACCAAGATTCACCATAGGTGATCCCTTTCCTTTTGAAGAAATCATCACAAGCTTTATTCATTTGCTCCATAGTTCCCCTAGGCAACCCAGTAAAGGTTCCAAAAGTTCCTTGCGTTGCTAGTCTTACTGTGTGACCTGTTTGTGCTTTGTACCAGTCACTCTTTGATTCATTTATTGATTCACTCATTTTCAATTCCTCTCTGTAAGTCTGCGCGAAAGGAAATTTCGCAAGCATGAATTTGAATCTCTATGCCATTAACTTCGATAAAGATGCTTTGCCAGTCGTCATAATGGGCGGGAATACCATTGGTTTTAAACCAACGTAATGCCAATACAATTTCTTCAGTCATTCCTCTATTCATTTTTTTACCTCCCTCCACTCGTAACCAAGGGCAAGGAAATGATCTTTTAATGCGAATGCCCCATGCACAGAGATTTCAGTTTTGGTCTCTTCGCCATTCTCGCTCCATTCAATGAAGTATTGCCCATCGTTGGCCCCAACACTAAACCATTTATCGTACTTAGGCGCAAAACCAGCAGCTTTAAGACATTCTTGGAAAGGTTTTAAACCTTCAGGATCGACAAGTTGCATTGCATGTTCTTTCCCATCTTTATAGATACTAAGGTATGTAATGCCCCCAACACGCCAACTTGTAAACCAAGGAGCGACTTCGGATTTGTTTTTTGATAGTGTGATTTTAGGTGTCATAATTTTTTAGGCTTCGATTTTTACAAGGGTGTGATGATAGGTCATGTCAGTTCCACAATCGCATTGCGGCGTTCCGTTGTCTTGGTACCAGTCTGCTGGAACTTCTGCCACAATTTCTTCTGGTTCGCATTCGCATTCTGGGTTTTTGCATACCCAAAGGGTCATGCAGTTTTCTGGATCTATTTTGATATAGTTGATCATAGGTTTCTGTCTCTGAAAAAGATTATAAATGATATTATTACCGCAAGCGCAAGTTTTATTTCGCCAATGTCCATCTTAAGTTGGTTCTACCACAAAGCCCGACTCATCCTTCTTAGCCAAGCCCTTTTCGGCAAGGCCGACAATTACACCCTTTGGATCGAGGAAACGCAAGTCATTTGCGTCACCATTTACAACGGGAAACCCAAGGTAAGAAGTGGGAAGCTCGCCTCGAAAGACAACTGCCACATTGCCGCCCTTATCCAAGATTCTTTTCATCCTATCCGAACTCGTCACCTCAGAGCGGGAGAAAGTAAGGAAGTAATTCTTTGGCATTTTGCCATCAAGAAATTTATGCATTCTAATGCTACCCTTGGTGTAGTCATAGAAGCTACAATCAGGGAAGTGGTCAAAGATACTTTTACCAGCAAAAAAGAATTGTTTTGCTTCCCAAGGAATATCAGAAGTGAGGTTGAGTCGGAAGCAAGGCTTGACCCCTTCTTTCTCAGCAGACTTAACAGCTTCAGTAATTTCCACATACAGTTTAGCCATGAAGAAAAAGCGGTCTTGAAACAAAAGTTTTGTTTTATTGATTCGCGCAGTTTGTACAGAAGTCATTACTCCACGGCCAGCCGTATTAAGGCAAGCCATTGAACATCCTTTACTTGCCCAATGACAAGTGTTAAAGCCAGATAGTTTTGAGGGTGCAAGATGAATGCCGAAAGTGCGGTATCCAAGCTCTTCTCCCTTGATAGTTTTACTATTACCAGAATTAAGAAGTTTCATAGCGGCAAGATTATGAATTAAAAATGATTTAATTAAAAGACTTTTTTAAAGATATTTTACTTTTTCTTCAATCACTATAGTGAAGCCCAACTCTTTCAGAGCTTGTATATCATAGTCGGTCAAAGTTTTTCGTCCTGTTAGTTTTTTGATTGAGTTTCTAACAGATTCTTTTTTGATGTAAGTCAACTTGTTTCCGTACACTTCCTTTTGCTCTACTTCGATTGTTAGCATAGGGAAAGTCTGACAGAATTAACTTGCCATGCAATATTTAAATTAATTTTTTTATCGCTGTAACTCACTGATTGATAGGGAGTTAGGAGCCTCGGGGGGGCCGACCTCCCTAACTCATTGAATATCAACGACTTACAAGCCAAACTTTTTTATTCGTTTGTCAAGAAAAAACCGCCCCCGCTGCCTAGGAGAGCGAGGACGGTCTGGGGGTAAGTCTATGGCGGGGGAGCAGGTACGGCCAACTCTCCCCGCCTTCACTCACAAATTATGCAGGAAGGGCCAAAGCTTTGTCTTCCTCAGAGATAACCACTTCGGGCAGATCGGGAATGTGATTTGCAACCTTGTCAAAGACAGACTGCATACGCATGGTACGGTCAGCCAACTTAGTAAGGTCACTACCCTTGAGATTTTCCGTGATGGAGTTGTACAAGGTCCAGAGGGAACCGCCCTTGAATTCCTCATGGCGAGGATTACGGAATTCGTTCACGGCCTTGTAAATGTCACGGGCAGGGAAGGCGTTAGCATCAACCAACTGAACAATCAAGTCAGAGGCAGATTCAACCTCAGTCTGCTTATAAGACTCAATGCGGTTTCCCATATCAGTCCAATGAGCAGTCACACGGGCAATCGCGGAAGAAAGCACGCGAGGAAGGTCAGACATGATGTGTGTGGTGTGGCGACGAGCCAACTTAACGTCAGAGGAGAAGCAAAGATTCTCACAAACCATCATTTGGTTTCCGACAGCAATGGAAGCTGCGAAAGATTTGTCGTGAGCATTGCGAAGTCCAAGGACGATGTTGCGGTCATCACCTTTGATAGTTTCACCAGCAAGGGAGAAACCACCGAAGTACCGAAGCCCACCGCGAGCAATCGCATGTTCCTCTTCCTTGATCTCAAGACCAGCACGCCCAAGGGCAGCGCGAGTCAAGTCAACCAACTGGTGGTGAGGAATTGGAGTGTGCGTATCAGTTGCGATAGGAGTTGCAACTTTAGTGAGTTCTTCGGCGTTGATTTTGTTTTTAGCTAGGATTAACATAACGGCAGAATTCTAATCAGAAAAAACACTTGGGTCAATACCTAAACGAAAAAAAGTTTAATTATTTTCACTAAAACATTAAGCATGATTGTGCCGCTAGCAATTAGGAGGCAAGCAAATACAACATTTTCAAAGAAGGCTCTATCTTGAATTTTCATATCAACAAAAACGGTACAACATTAATCGCGCTAAGGTCAAATAAAAAAACGCCAAATATTTTAGGCGGCAGCATTAGCGCAAGGTTAATCAAATAAACCCCAAATATTTTACCTGATTCCCCAAAAAAGATCTTGATTTTCGCCTGATTTTCTGAGTCGTCGTAAGTCACTGATTATCAATGAGTTAGGCCGCTCGGGGGGGCCGACCATCCTAACTAACTGATTTTCAACGAGTTAGGAGGCAAAAATTTTAAACGTCTCGGCCTAGTCCGTAAATGGAAAGCTCGCGCAAAAAACGATCCATGCTTTTCTGGATTTCCTCGCGGGGAACAATTTCTTTTTCTCCCGCCTTGTCTGACCACTCACGGTGGATATAGAAGTAATTTTCTCCATCGAATTGGAGTTGAGGATAGTGGTCAACTTTTGCGAACTCGTCAAGGGTGATATTGTATGGCATAGTAGTAGTAGAATTTTAATTGATTTTTTGGGGGTTTGTCAACAACAAAAATTTAGTTGTACAAGTTGAAGACATAGGCCGACCTAGGCCGATCCTTTGGGAGTTCCTCCTCCCAAAGCCGATCATACTTGAGAGGATCGGAGGGAACCCAATCCTCAACGGCGGCCTCGGCCTCGGCCAAGGTGACACACTCGTCAAAAATGACGGTGTGATGATCACGAAAATGGACGACGACGTTGAAGCACTTTTGATTTTGCATGGATGCATTCTAAAAGAAATTGCCGCTCAAGTAAAGCTAAAAAACACTTTTTTTTCGTTTTTTTTTCTGCTTTGTAAGTCACTGAGTATCAACGAGTTAGGCGGCTCGGGGGGGCCGACCTTCGTAACTAACTGAGTATCAACGAGTTACGAGGATTTTATTTCTTCCCATTTAGCTAAAGCAATTTCCATTTTTTTTGAAATTTCTTCTCGTTCTTCATCAGTGATTTTTTGAGATTCCTCTTCTTCTTTTAAGTATTGCGCGATGAGTTCGGCAAGGTTGGGGGGAGGATTTAGAGAAAGATCCTCCTCTTCCTCCTCCTCTCCGAAAGTGATATCATGCTCTCGTACGAATTTTTCATAAAACTCTTTGATATCATCTTCGCTAAAGTGTTGGATCATTGAATCCAAGAGATACGAGGTTTCGATTCCTACGTTTCGGAGCTGGTCGATTCGGTCTACTCTGTTCATTTTTTTAGTGGGTTTTGTATTTCTCCATGTCCTCTTTGCACTGAGCCTCAAGAGCCTTGCCGTTTGCGACGACTTCCTTTGTGAGCTTGTCGAGATTATTTGCGGCCTTGAAAAGCTTGGCGATTTGGCTAGCGTGGTCAGCACCGAAGTTCTGTGCTGCGAAAACAATTTGTTTGATTTGTTTTTGTGTCATGCGAGTAGTCTATAGAATTGAGAGGTGGAGTCAAGCCAATCGGAGACTTTTTTTTATTTTTTTATGTAGTCAAGAACTTGAGTTTTCTCCATCAGTTCTTGGTTGTACTTTCTGAGCTGCTCCTCGTTGCGCTGCTTGAATTCTTTGCTCTTGTCAATCTCATTGAGACAGAGGGCTGCGACTCCAGCATAGGGGAGAAAGGCGAGGAAGAGAAGTTTGAGTAGTTCTTTCATGTGGGTAGTAGTTTAAAGGTTTTGGGGGTTTTAAAAAGGTTTATTTTTTATTTTTTTTGCATGAACTCAGCGATCTTTGCTTCTTTGGCTGCGAAGTATGCGCGAGCATCCATGAGCCTTTCCCAGTCGCTAGCACCCTCTCTGCTTGGCTTGTTCTCAACGTAAGTTGCCTTGTTGTATTCGGCGATTCTTTTCGCGCAAGCTTCTCCGATTTCCTTATTGGTTCTTTGTTTTTCCATGGCGGTAGTTTACTAATTTTTTTTGTGTTTTGTAAAGAGAAAAAGAATCTTTTTTATTCGATCACGAACCACCCAAGATTTTTTGGGTCCATCTTAGAGATCCATGCTTCGCACTCTTCGAGAGTACCTGAGAACATCCAATCGCTTGAGTAGAAGTGATATACATTTTTTATTTTCATGAACGTAGTTTAGCAGAATCTCAGAAAAAAGCAAGCATAAAAAACACTTTTTTTATCTTTTTTTATGCCTCGTAAGTCACTGATTTACAACGAGTTAGGCTGCTCGGCCCCCCCGACCTCCGTAACTCACTGATATTCAACGAGTTACGAGCCTTCATAGATTCGGCCAGAGTCAAGCTTTTGTTTTATTTTTTTTGCAAAGAAAAACCCGCCTCTGGGAAAACCAAACCAGAGACGGGCTATGTATCAAGCTTTTATGCGGTTACTTGACTGGCGTATGAATGACCAGAGGTAAACTTTTAAAAAACCCTCCGCCGCATTACCTTTTTCTTATGGAAAGTTTTGTGTGTGTCCTGCCCCACCCTAGATCAAGCAAAACGGCGGATGGGACAGGAACTCTACCACACACTAGAAAGCTTTTTGTTCTTCAGTCGGTGCGGCGAAGAGAGACTTCGCGTACTGCCAGAGTGAAGAGAAGCGGCTCCTGACCTTGACCACGCCAGCGATGTGGAGCGTGCGGTGCTTGGGGATGCCGCCATCATCGAGGTCGGCGAACAGACCTTGCATGTACTTGATTCCATGCATGGAAGTTGAAACGTGATCGATCTGCTTGAGAACGAAGTGACGCACACCATCCTTCTTAACTGAGGACTCACCTGCGTTGTAGTAGGTGATGACGCGACCAACCAACTTCTTGGCGATCTCGTCGTTGTCCATTGAGAGAAGCTGACGGTCATGGCTATACCAGCGAGACCCAGCAGGCACAGGTACAGGTACAAGTTCCTGCTTACGAGCCTTGAGCTTACGAGCAACCATCTTGCACACTAGGCCAATGGCAGCTATTGAAGAGGTGACAACCGTTGCAATCCAGAATGATTGAACTGAATCAACTTCGTAAGACTTAGCAGCAGCGAAGATTGAAGTGAAGCCGATAGCGAGATTCAGAGTTTCGAATTTTTGGTTTTCAGTCATGGTAGTAGTAGTGTTAGTGTTAGACGTAGTTTAGTGATTTAGTGTTAGTTGTAAAGGATTATTTTGTGGCAATGATGATTTTGCACACAGTCTTGACAGACTCAAGAGCTGCGTTGTGGATCTCTGGCCCATACAAGTAGAAGGCAAGGAAAGTGAATGCTAAGGTGGGAATTGCTTGGTGTAGTTTGATCATGTGAGTATTCTACTGAAAAAGTTCGGGGGTTGTCGAGATTTATTTTCGCTTATTTTCCTTTCTCATTTCAAGGAGGATTCTCTTAGCATCCTGACGGCTAACCTCAACTGAGTGCCAGTTGGCAAAACCAACCTCAAAGGTGAGGTAGCTAGGGCAGATGTGGTGCTTCTTTCGGATGCGAAGCGAGAGACTCTTATTGTTATAGAGATTCGAGTCGCCTTCTACTTTGATAGTGAGTGGGTTTGTCATGTGCGTATTCTACAAAAATGTGGTTAGTGGTAAAGGAAAAAAGAATTTATTTTTAGCGGACAAACTCTGTGAGTTCTGCCTTCTCGCCGACATAAACCTTGTGACCCCTGAGTGATTTACAGGTAAGGATAGAGAAAGCCTTGAAGCTATTAAAGCCGATCTCTACACCGAAAGATTCAGCGCGACCATACTTGAGTGCTTGCTTCATGGTATCGATCACCATCTCCATCTCAGCGTGAGTGAGTCTATCGAGAGTGACAGTATCGTAAGGGCCAATTGGGTTGGTCTTAATGTTTTGCATGGATGCATTATGACAGAAGCTCACAGAATTGGAAGCATAAAGTTACTTATACATAAAATTATTTTTGCTTATAAGGGGTGGGTTTTTTCAAACCTTTTGCTTGACAACTCAGCGCAAAAAAAGCGGGGGGGTGGTGAACACTATAAACATTTTGTTTTGTGAAGTGAAGGTTGCGCTAATATAATAAAATAGAAACACAGTTGCCAAAACCGTGTAATAAATAAAAACCAATGGCAAAAGATAATAGCTTATTGTTGGGTCATATTGAATTAACACCGAAACAAAAGGAGTTTTATGATATTATGACGGATGACAGAACACGCATTGTGTTCTTGGGTGGGCCAGCTGGAACTGCAAAGACGTTTCTCTCTGTTTACTCTGCATTGGATCTGTACAATAGTGACAAAAATTTAAAAATACTTTATTTGCGTAGTGTTGTTGAGAGTGCTGATAGGGGGATAGGTTTTCTGAAAGGTGACATGGATGATAAGTTTGGGCCATATATGGCACCCCTTTTAGATAAGATTGATGAATTGTTAAACAAGCCTGAAAAAGACCAGCTAAAAAACAAAAAGGTATTAGAAGCAGAGCCGATTAACTTTTTGCGTGGGTGTACATGGCGTGATAAAGTGGTGATTGTTGATGAGGCGCAGAATATGAGTGTGCGGGAATTGACTACGGTATTGACGCGAATTGGTCGCGGGGCAAAGTTATTTATTTGTGGTGATAGTTTGCAGAGTGACATTAGGAGTAGTGGGTTTGATAAGCTGGCTAATCTGTTTAAAGATGAG
>Ga0255768_10007580_pt1 | contig 10168 bp, 7 predicted proteins | sample 071ome_33_FD_179983 | JGI IMG/M metagenome (GOLD analysis project Ga0255768, IMG submission 179983) | Coastal salt marsh microbial communities from the Groves Creek Marsh, Skidaway Island, Georgia - 071412AT metaG (version 2) | ecosystem: Environmental > Aquatic > Marine > Intertidal zone > Salt...
CATTTCGCTCGTTTACGTGGCTTAGATGTAGATAAGCCAAGAAATTTAGCTAAATCAGTAACGGTTGAGTAACGGGAAGTTTCACCTCAAGACTTTTGAGATTTCAGAATCGAGCAATTGGAGAGATTCCAATGCTCCCAAAGGAAGAACTTCAACACCAGACGGTGAATGATAATCCCTGGGATTGATGCGGACCATTTCGCAATCATAGAACTCTTTAGTTTTTTCACAAAATGAACGTACCGTAGGTATGGTTATCCCTGCGCCAATTTCAATTACGAAGAGTTGTTGATTCCCATTTATGGATAACCAATTTTCTAGTGCCTGTTCTTGTTGAGATGTCCTAGATTGATCCCAGTAAAAATCAGAAAACATCAGAATATTGGGTCTTGCTAATTTATGGCAACCTGGGCAGCTCGGAAGTGCAGATTTACATCGCAGTGTTTTCATACAAACTTGAATTTTCTGCTTTATACTGCTTTGTGCAATCCAAGGACTTTGCCCACAATTTTCAAGGCACTGTAAATGCATTAAAGACCCATGGCACTCCAGAGTTTGATTTCTCCAACCTGTGCTAGAAAAATGTCCATCTACATTTGAGGTGTAGATAAAACTGGGAATCTGAAGGCTTTGGATCCATTTTTTTAAAATCTCATAACCTTTATGAGGTCTTGTTGATTTATAAAGTTGGTATCTGTGACCATAAAATCCCCATGCTAAAGTGGGATCTTCATGGAACCATCTTGGATTTGCCATCTCCTCAAATTGTAAACCTAGGTCAGCTAAGGGCGGGTAAGCTCTCCAGAACCCTTCTTTCCCCCTGAAATCAGGTAATCCAGAATCAACCCCCATACCCGCACCAGCCCCAATTAAAATAGACTCAGCTTGTAAGATCCTTCGAACAATTTTTCCTATCTCCATTTTCATGCTTAAATATATTAACTTTCTGTAAACCTCACTTTTGTTTTGAAAGGAATCAACTCAACCTCTTTTGTGACCCACTGTTTTCTATAAAAGTAAACACTTGAAAAATGATTTTAACTCAGACGCTTTTTTTAATCTTCATTCTTGCATTAGGGGGTTGCTTGAGCTCTTCAAACCACCATGAACCCCAGGATGTTCTCAAGGCTTCAGGGGTTAAAAAAGCCTCTCCAAATCCTAAGATTCAACCCCCATTCTTTTTAGAAGGTGGATCATTTTCTATAACCAAAGATGGGACAATCTATTTTGTGGATCTCCGAGATAAATCTATTGTTCGAAAAGCAAAACTAAGTGATCCGGAAAATGTCACTATCTTCATAAACTTGAACGAATGGTTGAAAGTCGAAAATTCGAAAACCCTTCAAATTGATGATATATGGACTGATCACCTGGGCAGATTGATTGTGGCAGAATCCACAACTGGTAAAATTTTGCGTATCTCAGAAGATGCACGAAAGCTTGAAAACTTAGCTGATTCCTATGATGGATATCGGTTTACCAGAATTAAGGGTTTAGTTGGAAACGAGAAAAATCAAATTTTTATCGGAACTCCCAATGCCGCGACTATTTACGAATTTGACCCCAAGATAGGGAAATTGGAGATTTTGAATGAAGATTTAGTTCGTCCCAATGACATTTCGATGAACCATAGAGGAGACAGACTCCTAGTCGCAGAGTCAGCACCTAATCGGGTTATCGTTTTTGAGCTAAGTCAACAGGGTTACATCGATTCAAGTTGGGATTTAATACATCTACCAAGCTTCGATGATGAGCCCATTTCCATTGATATTCTGAAGAATCGACCCAATTTACTTGCGGTGATCATTCGAAATAAAAGAAAACTTCTCTTTTTCAATTTATCAAAAGATCGAATGATTAGAAAAATTGATTTACCAGCTCTATGTACTCAGGTGCGTTCCCATCAAGAGTGGCTTTATCTTCAAACGGAAAAGGGAATCATTCGTATCCAAAATCCATTTTCTTGAATGGGTTTTTGAGGAGGATAACTCTCACATCCTTCGACTATTTTTAACGAAGACATTTTCTAAAGTATAGTTTTTAACAAGGCATTTCTTATGGGGATAACTTCCTTTTGACGTTCATGAAATGCCTTCCACTCTTTCCGTATGGATACATTGTGTTAACCTATGGATGAGGATTTTATACATCTCTTTGAAGAGTCTCCAGCTTTGCGTCTCATGCGTGGAAGGTTGGGCTCTTTCGTTGCTGGTTTCTTTTTCAAGACTTTTAAAAAATGGGGAGTCATTGAAGCATCCGAAGAAGAACTATCTGCGACCCTAGCCGAACATATTGAGGAAATTCGCGAATTAGAGGATACAGAAGCTCCCAAGCGTAGCCCGCAGGAATATTTGGATGAGTGGTGTGATGAAGAACATCGATATCTTACCAAAACATACCATGAAGAAAGAGAAGAATTTGTTTTCCGGTTAACCAGGCACTCCGAAAAGGCTCTAAGTTGGCTTAATGATCTGCTTGCTATGCAACATCGTGGTTATGCAACAACTGAATCTCGATTTAATCGAATTCTCAAAGAGATGCAGGAACTGAGTAATGGAGTGAACTCAGACCCTGAGGCCAGAATTCAGGAACTGGCCCGGAAAAGAGATGAGATTGATGAGGAGATCAAACGAATTCAGGAAACTGGGGAGGCTCCCATTTTTGGAGAGGATATCATTCGGGACCAAGTTTATGATTTATCTGATTTGGTAGACCATTTCCTGTCTGATTTTAGAGCTATTGAGGAGTTCTTTCGGGATCATGCCCGTGACATCTCCAACCTGTACGCTCAGGGAAAAGCATCGAAGGGTGATATTGTTGAGCATGTTTTGGATGCGGATGAAGCATTGCGCTCTTGTGACCAAGGTAAGAGCTATTTTGGTTTTCGTGAAATGATGACGAGTCCAGCCTTGGCTCGCCAATTTCGTAATTTAGCTGAGCAGACTTCTGATATTGCCCGCAGAAGGGGACTTGACCCTCAGAAAGTATTCTCAAATTTGGGAGACCGTCTCTTTGGGGAGGCGAGTTCTGCCCATGGTGCATACGGACGAATTAGTAGAAAACTTCGTCAGGTAGTTGGGGATCATGCAGGCGGAAGCGGTCGGCAAGTTCGAGAAACCTTGGCTGAGATTCGCTCATATGCCTATCGCTTGCGAGAGATGTCCTTGGATGATTGGGAGTTTGAGATCGAGATTCGCCCCCAGTTTTTTACCTTAATGGAAGCGGAATTTTGGGAACCCAAAGCAATCGAAACTTTTGCAGAGATTCAGCCTGCCACAACCAGCGATTCTGATTGGATGAATGAAATTCTTGGGTCGGTGGGCGAGCCTTTGGATTTAAAAAAATATCGTACGCGAGTTTCTGAGACACTGGAAGATGTGGAGCAAGTAACTTTATCTGAGATGGTGGACCGGTATCCATTAGAAAGAGGAGTTGTAGAAATTGTCTGTTATCGTGTGATTGCCGGAGAAGATCCAAAACATGAAATTCTCTTAGATCAGCTTATCCAAATAGATTTAAATCGTCCTGCACAGCCTAGGTTTGTCGAAGTACAACAATTAATTTTTCAAAGAAATCGTCTATGAACGCATCTATTACTCATCGCCATGTTATTGTACGCTTACTGAACGGACCTATTTATCAGGAAGATTTAGATCTCTGGAGCCGGCTGGGGGCGGAGTGGGAAAAGATCAAGGCACACTTTCATGAAATGGGCATGGATGTCGCTCGCGATGACTCAGCTGGCTACGCTTATGTTCGGCAGCAGGATGAGGATTCAGCAGAAGATGAGAACTGGGATGAAAGTGTATCTGCTCCATTACCTCGTGTACTCCGGCGAACCAGATTGTCTTACCATCAGACTATTTTTATGGTTTTACTGCGAGAAGAGTTGATGCGCTTCGAGCAAAACCAAGAGGAAGGTGATCATTTATATCGTTCGAGCCTGGATTTAATTGAGTTAATGTCTCCGTATTATCCTGAACTTCATGACGAAAAGAAAGTCCACCGACAAATATCTGGTTTAATCAATAAGTTTGAAGAGTGGGGGATCATAAAAAAAGTGCGCGATAAAGACGAAGGTCTCTACAGGGTGGAACGAATTATAAAGGCGAAGCTTCCTCCTGAAAAGTTGACTGAAGTTAAAAATCAAATCAAGAGAAGGGCTCCGGAAGTAGAAGAAGAAATGGAGGAAGATGATGCTTGAATCACAACTTGAATTAGAATTTACACCCGATAAATCAACTGCAGGCTACCGTCTGCATGAATTATCCCTTTTAAACTGGGGAACTTTTCATGAGAAGGTTTACACCATTCGACCAGATGGAAGAACCTCCATGATTACCGGCCGAAATGGTTCGGGTAAGTCAACTCTCGTAGATGCTCTTCTTACCCTGTTGGTTCCCAACCGAGTACGTACTTACAATGTGGCATCTAGCCAGGCGGGTAGTCGGGAAAGAAATGAACGTGACTATGTATTGGGCGCATATTCTGAAATCCACGACTCCACCACGGGTCAGGGTCGAAAGGAAACCCTCCGTAAACCCGGGGAGACTTACACTGTGTTATTGGCTCATTTCTTCAATGAAGCCTATCAGTCTGAGGTAACCATTGCCCAAGTCCTTTGGTGTTTACCTTCTGGTAAGGTGGATAAGGTCTACATGGTCGAAAAAAGAAAGCTCACCATAGAGGATGATTTCAATCAACTTGGCGACTCGGATAACCTTCGGCGTATCCTGAAAGAACGAGGATTCAACATCTTTGATTCCTTTACCGCGTATCACAAAAAATTCGAGTCTATGCTCTTTTTGGATGCTGATCTGGGTACTCGTTCCCCCATGTCGATTTTCAATCAAGCCGTTTGCATCAAAGATGTTAAGGACCTTACCCAGTTTATTCGCGAGCATATGCTCGACGATGGTGGAGCGAAGGAAAAGTTGCTTGCCTTACAAGAGCGGTTTGATGATTTACGAAGCACCCACCGTCGGATTGAAACAGCTTCTTATCAAATTGAGCAATTGGATGAAATCAAGTCCGTACATCAGCATTTTCTTGATGCTATGCAACAGCGCACCAATGCTGATGATATTCGTTTAGCTATCGAGCCATTTTATGCCCAGGCCGAGTTAGAGCGCCGGACCGAATGGATCGATGAATTAAAGCACCAGGAAGAAGCTGAGCGTGCACGACTTAAAACGGCACGGGGTGAGGTGGACCGTTACCGAGAAAAGTTGAACCACCTTGAACGGGCACTTTCGGATAGCGATGAAAATCGTAGGCTTGAGCAGGTAGGGGCAGAAATTGATCGTTTGCGAGATAAGCGAGAAGTTGTGGGTAAGCGTTCGGCCAATTTTGAACGCCATCTAAGTGCTTGGGAAAAGGGTTCCTTTGTTAAGCAAGAAGATGATTTCCTTACCCTACGTAGGGAGTTAGATTCTCAAATACCTAGAATGGAAGGCAAGATTGCCGAACTCGATGAAAAAATCATTGAAGTCTCCTACCTACTTAAAAGGTCGAATGAGCGAGTAGAAACATTGGAAGATGAAAGGAATTATTTGCTGGAAGCGAATACCAATGTACCTCTAGATTTAGCAAGGCTTCGGGCTTCTTTGGCATCTGAATTGGACCGTGATCTTGCTGAGTTACCCTTTATTGCAGAGCTTATTCAGGTCGTCCCAGATGAATCGAGGTGGTCTGGTCCGATTGAGCGAGCCATGCGTTCCTTTGCCCTGTCTATCGTAGTTCCTTCCAAGTTAGTTCCCCAAGCAGAAGCATTTCTTGAGGAAAATCATCTTGGGGAAAGAGTGGCTATTATAACTCCAAGCACCGGGAATTCTAAAGTAAAAGCGGACGATGATTCATTGCTCGCTAAACTGGTGGTTCGCCCAGAGGTCGAAAAATCTAGGCAATTATGGTTGCGATGGGAAATTGACCAACGATTCCCTCATTTATGTTTCGATCAAAGGGGTAAAGAGTTCGAGCAGGCTAAAAATGCAATTACTTTAGAAGGTCTAATCAAAACTAATGGGGCTTTGCGTGAGAAAGATGATACCTTTTTTCTGGGCGATGCATCCTCGTGGGTTCTTGGTTGGGATCTAAGTCCTAAGCAAAAATCTCTCGATGAAGCACTCGCAAAATGGCGTGAAGAATCGGATAACGCTGGGCGTTCCATTCGTGAATCTGAATTTGAAAGACAAACGCTTCGTGCAAAACTGAGGGCAGGAGTTCAGTTGCAGGCATGTGCAAATGAATTTTCTGATATTGATGTGCTCGGCCTTTCTACTCGTATTGCAGACTTGGAAGAGGAGGAGCGAGTCATAGTCGGAGGATCTGATGTATTGAAGAAACTCAAGGAAGAACACGACAAATTGGTTGAAAAGCTTGATCAAGTGCAAACGGCTCGAGATCAAATTCTTCAAAGAATTGGTGGAGTTGAAGCCCGAGCTGAACGAAACGAAACAAGAATGGAAGCCATTCGTACTTTACTTGAAAAATGCAAGGAAGACCGATTAAGCAAATTCATTAATGGTGATAATGAAGAGGATGCTCGGGACGAAGCAGATGAAGCTTTGCTGAGTCTTTATAAACAAATCGAAGAAGAATTTGGAGCTCCCCCAGAATCTCCAGATGATATTGAAGAGGCTGCCCGTGAGGCTTCTCACAAGCTTGAGGGCAGGATTCAGAAATTAGAAGGCGCTCTAGATAAGTTTCGGGATAAAAATGTTGCTGCGATGCAGCGATTCATTGCAGATGGCAGAAACCAGGCATTTAGAGATGAACTCGTTTTGGACTTGGAAGAAGGTTATACGGATGAGACTTACAAATCCTTTGAACAAGTCCGCAAGCAGATCGAGGAAGAAGACCTTGCTAAAAATCATGTTCGCTTTGAAGAACTTCTTCGAGTTCAGGTGCCTGAGGAAGTTTCTGGTTTCAGTGAGGCTTTGGAGTCCCATCGAGACCGAATTCGAAAACGGATCAATGAGTTAAATGAACATTTGTCCCGAGTTACATTCGATCGCAAAGAACAGACCTATATCCAGTTAATGATCGAAGATGCTGGGGATGACGGAGTCCGTCGATTTAAAAAACTTCGTCGGCATGCACTGGAAGGAGATCTTGAATCAGATGACGATGATGAGCGCCGTCGTGAGCGTTATCACCGGGTTGAACAATTCCTTGGCGAACTCGAGCAGGATACGAACTGGACCGAAAGAGTGATTGATGTACGAAATTGGTTCAAGTTCCGTGCCGACGAATTTTACAAGGAAGAGGGCAACCTTCGACAAAGCTACAGTGGAGCAGCAGGGAAATCTGGAGGAGAGAAAAACCGCCTTGCCTCAACCATTCTGGCTACTGCCATTGCTTATCAGTACGGGATTGATGTTGGTGGTAAGCAGACGGAGACCTTCCGCTTGGTCGCGGTCGATGAAATGTTTAGTAAAACTGATGACGAGTTCTCCCAATATCTCCTCGATCTATTCAAGGAGTTTCATCTGCAGCTTTTGATTGTCCAGCCTCTTGATGCGAAGATCCATGTGGTGCAAAGATATGTGGAGCGTTATCATGTGGTCGAGCGAAGGGAAGGGGAGTCTTTCGTCGGCGATCTTAGTGTGCATGAATACCTTGGGCAGGGAAAGGAAGTGAGCGATCAATCTGTCGAGGACGAACCGGTGACTGAACCGGCAGATTCCTGATTTCTTCCTTCATGCTTTGTTAGCTGAAAGATGACTTCAGCGAAACTACCCCCATCGATGTACGATGGTCGTATGCCTTATCGGAGGTCAGGCTCGTCTGGTCTCAAGCTACCTTTGTTGAGCTTGGGGTGTTGGCATAATTTTGGAGGAGATTCCCCGACCAACAGCCAGCGGGAAATGATTCGTTGTGCTTTTGATGGGGGAATTACCCATTTTGATTTGGCCAATAATTATGGCCCACCCTATGGATCCGCTGAGCGGAATGTGGGAGCAATTTTACATGATCTTCCCCGTGATGAACTCATCGTATCAAGCAAGGCGGGCTATGATATGTGGCCCGGGCCCTATGGCTCGGGCGGGTCCCGCAAGCATCTTTTGGCAAGTCTCGATCAGTCTCTTTCTCGGACTGGTTTGGAATATTTTGACATTTTCTATTCCCATTGCTTTGACCCTGATGTTCCCCTTGAGGAAACTCTGGGCGCTTTGGATTCCGCGGTCATTCAGGGCAAAGCCCTATATGTGGGAATAAGCAGTTATTCCACAAGTAAAACGAGGGAGGTTCTCGAGCTTTGCCGGAAACTTGGTTTGTCCATTCCGGTTCTCCACCAACCCAACTATTCCATGCTGAATCGTTGGGTGGAAAAGGAACTGCTTTCCTTTTGTTTGGATGAAGGTCTGGGTGTGATTGCCTTTTGCCCGCTCTTTCAGGGGTTGCTTAGCAATAAATACCTCGATGGCATTCCTCCGGATAGTCGATTCAATCAACCTCTTTCCCCCTTGCGTAAAAATGAGGTTAATGAACAAAACCTGCGGGTCGTTCGCGAGTTAAATGGATTGGCTCTTGCCCGTGGTCAGACCTTAGCCCAAATGGCTCTTGCCTGGGTTCTCAGAAGAGAGAGCGTGACCAGTGCACTGATGGGAGCAAGTACCACCGAACAAATTAGGGATAATCTCAAAGCAGTAAAAAAGATTGAATTTACAATCGAAGAACTAAGTAAGATCGATCGGATTGTTGCTAAGATCAATCTGCCCAAATCGCTTTGGGCGACTGACTGAGCCTTTTTCACTAAACTAAATCTTCCCGGATATCCTGCAGAGCAGGAAAGGAACTTCGCCAGTCTTCCATAAACCTGTGCTCGAGAGTGAAGGAGACCAATTCCTCAAGCATGGCGGCTTCTACAAGGGTCTTGCCCATTGGATCAATCATTTTGGAACCACCCACATATTTATGGTTTGGATCTGAGCCTGTACGGTTTACTCCGATCACATAAGCCTGGTTTTCAATGGCCCGGGCTAGCAGCAAGGCATGCCAATGACTCATTCTCGAATCAGGCCAACTAGCCAGTACCACAAAAAGATTAGCTCCTTTTTTAACACTGGAACGAAATAACTCGGGGAATCGCAGATCATAGCAGAGTAGAGGGCTGAGGCGGAAATCTTTGATGTTAAATAATTTTGGTTCCTGCCCAGCCATGTGTTTCTTGTCCTCACCCATCGGAGTGAACGGATACATTTTTTGGTATTCCCCGACGTACCTTCCTTCGGGATCAAAAAGAACAGCTACATTTCTTCCTAGGGCACAACTAGGATCAGGGGAGATGCAACCAGCCATAATCCAAACCTTGTGAGTGGATGACAACCTGCTCAAAAAGGCATGAGTCTGCTCTGGTTCACCACCACAGGTTACCTGCAGATTCAGGCTGAATCCCGTGGCAAATGCCTCTGGCAAAACCACTAGGGAGTGTGGCTCCGGTGAACTGCTCTCAATTAAGTGCTCAACCCGGGCAAAATTTGCTTCCTTATCTTCCCAAAGGGGTGAGAATTGGACGAGGTGTACCTTCAACCCTATAATTCGAGAATCTTAAGCTCACGAAATTCCACTCTATGGGGAACCCCATGGTCCTGCAGGCCGATGTGCCCACGCATTGGTCGCTTGGAAAGATCGTAGGGAGGAAGTCCATCATCAGGTTCACTGTCGAGGTAAACATTTTGCACTTCCACGCCATTCAATCCCACTCGGATATGATGTCCTTCGCAGGAGACAATAAGATGGTTCCATTCACCGGGTTTTTTAGAAGCATTCTTAGATGGCCTTTTGAGCATGATAATTCCTCCGTGGTCATGATGGGTCATGGACTTATCCTTCTTGCCAAAGCAATCTAAGATCTGGATCTCCGTACCTGTGTCTACTGGATTTTGAGGGTTTCCAATGCGGAAGAAAAGACCGCTGTTTCCCTTAGGTGGATATTTATATTCCATTTCCAAAATGAAATCTCCATATGTTTTCTCCGAAATCAAATAATCGTCGAACCTCTTCCAACCCGTTTGTTCGGGGAGAGGGTCTATCAATAGGGAACCTTCTTTTTGAACCACCCAGTTTCCGGTTGTTTTCCACCCGGATAAATCTTTCCCGCTGAATAAATTTTCAAACTTTCGAGCCAATGAAGTTTGTGCGATGCATAAGGAAATCACAAAAC